>Ga0157371_10003683_pt1 | contig 13759 bp, 15 predicted proteins | sample C45metaG_FD_113462 | JGI IMG/M metagenome (GOLD analysis project Ga0157371, IMG submission 113462) | Corn rhizosphere microbial communities from Kellogg Biological Station, Michigan, USA - C4-5 metaG | ecosystem: Host-associated > Plants > Roots > Rhizosphere > Soil | place: USA: Michigan...
ACATTTGCACCATCGCCAATTGGCGATGTATATGTAATGTTTTGTACTTCAAAACTTGTTTCCGACCTTATTTTCTTGTTCAATTCAATAATAATCAAAAGCACATTTGAAAACACTTAAAATTGCTATCCAAAAATCGGGTAGATTAAACGAAAAATCAGTAGAAATCCTTAAAAATTGTGGTTTATCTTTCGAAAACTACAAGAGCTCTTTAATTTCAACCGTAACAAACTTCCCTCTTGAGATTCTTTTTTTAAGAGACGATGATATTCCTGAATATGTACAGGACGGAATTGCTGACCTGGGTATAGTTGGCGAAAACGTAATTGTAGAGTCTGGCTCTGAAGTTACCTATCTTCAAAAATTAGGCTTTGGCAAATGCACACTTAAAATTGCAATTCCTAACGAAAGCAACATCACTGAAGTTGCCCAATTAGAAGGAAAAGCCATTGCAACTTCTTACCCTGTAATCCTTGAAAAATACCTTAAAGATAATCATGTAAATGCAGAGGTTCGTACCATATCAGGTTCTGTAGAAATTGGTCCGGGTCTGGGACTAAGTGATGCAATTTGTGACATCGTTTCTACTGGTGGAACTTTGAAAAGTAATGGGTTGAAACCATTCTCGGAAGTGATGAAATCTGAAGCTGTTCTAATTGGAAAAGAAGGCTCAGAATTATTACCAGAAGTTCAGGAATTATTGCAAAGGATCCGTTCGGTACTACGCGCAAAAGAAACCAAATATGTAGTGCTTAATGTGGCTAAGTCTAACCTTAAAAAAGTTGTAGATCTTTTGCCTGGAGTAAAAAGTCCAACAGTTGTTCCATTGTTCGATGAGGATTGGGTTGCCGTACATTCAGTAATTGCAGAGCACGATTTCTGGGAAAAGATCAATAGTCTTAAAGCTGCCGGAGCACAAGGAATTGTTGTTATGCCTATTGAAAAAATCATTGCTTAATTATAAGATTATAATAGAAAAACGCCTATTTTACCATTAACTAATAGTTAAACTTAAAATATAACAACTTGAAAATCTACAGTTATAGTGATTTATCTAAACAAGAGATTGAATCAATCTGTTTAAGACAGCTGGAAGACGACATTACCATTCAAGATCGTGTTAAAAACATAGTCGATGCCGTTAAAACTGATGGAGATAAGGCCTTATTCAACTTTGCCAAACAATTTGACCAGGTTGAATTAGCACAACTATTCATCGATAAAAAAGAGATCGGAGAACTAGCCGCATCTATTCCTTCGGAGGCAAAAGCAGCTATAGATACCGCTTACCAAAATATCAAAACCTTCCATGCTGCACAAGCTAAAAAAGAAGAAAAGATAGAAACAATGCCGGGCGTTACCTGCTGGCGCGAGACCAGAGCTATAGACCGTGTTGGCCTTTACATCCCTGGTGGTTCTGCAGTTTTACCAAGTACTTTTTTAATGCTTGGCATACCTGCTACGCTTGCCGGATGCAAAGAGATAGTGGTATGTTCGCCTCCTCAAAAAGATGGAAAAACAAATTGCTACCTGGCTTATTGTGCATTAAAACTAGGGATTGAAAAGATCTATCTGGTTGGAGGTGCGCAGGCCGTTGCGGCAATGGCTTATGGAACAGAAAGCGTTCCGAAAGTATATAAGATCTTTGGCCCGGGCAACCGTTATGTAACGCAGGCAAAGCAGCTGATCCAATCAACTACCATGACTGCGATTGATATGCCGGCAGGTCCTTCGGAGGTTTTAGTGCTTGCTGATGAGACTGCCAATCCGTCATACGTTGCTTCTGACCTACTTGCACAGGCAGAACATGGAGCTGATAGTCAGACTATTCTGGTTTCTACATCAAACGAAATCACAGCCAAAATACTTGAACAAGTTGAAATTCAACTAAAAGAACTTCCAAGAAAAGATGTAACCGCCCTTGCAATAGCAAATTCGTACGCTGTATTGGTTAAAGATCTGGAACAAGGCATGGAATTTAGCAACGCGTATGCTCCGGAACATCTTATCCTTTCAACAGATAATTTTGAACAGCTTATACCTTTAATTGCTAATGCCGGGTCTGTATTTTTAGGTAATCTAACCCCTGAAAGTGCTGGTGATTATGCCTCGGGCACTAATCATACTTTGCCTACAAGTGGTTTTGCAAAAGCTTATTCTGGCGTTTCGCTTGATTCGTTTGTGAAAAAAATCACTTTCCAACATATCACCCCTCAGGGTTTACAGCATATTGGAAACACAGTTGAAGTACTTGCAGAAGCAGAAGGTTTAAGAGCACACAGGAATGCAGTTAGTATCAGATTAAAGAATAATTGAAATTAGGTTAAGCATCACGTCATCTCGAACGAAGAGAGAGGTCTCTTGTTCTGGAATACTCATTCAAGAGACCTCTCTCTTCGTTCGAGATGACGGAAACAAAAAAATTAATCCCGTTAACATGGACATTAATAAACTACAAAGAGAAAACATCAAAAACCTTCGCCCCTATTCAACGGCAAGGGATGAATATAAAGGGCAGGCCAGCATATTTTTGGATGCCAATGAAAACAGCTATGGTTCTCCGTTAGATAAGAATTATAACCGCTACCCGGATCCTTTGCAACTTGATCTTAAGGATGCGATTAGCAAAATCAAAGGAGTTCCAATTGAAAACACCTTTCTTGGAAACGGAAGTGATGAAGCGATAGACCTTCTTTTCAGGGCATTTTGTGAGCCGGGAGTAGACAATGTAGTCATCCTTCCGCCTACCTATGGCATGTACGAAGTTTCAGCAAACATCAACAATGTTGAAATCCGTAAAGTCGATTTATTACCAAGCTTTCAGTTGGATCTTGATGGCATTGCAGAAGCCATTGATGAACACACTAAACTGATCTTTATCTGCTCTCCAAACAACCCTACCGGAAACTCAATTATCCGCACAGATATTGAAACTGTACTGGCTAATTTTAATGGTTTGGTAGTGATAGATGAGGCTTATATTAACTATGCAAAACAACGCACTTTTATTAAGGAATTAACGGAATATCCGAACCTTGTGGTGTTGCAAACTTTCTCTAAAGCATGGGGCCTGGCAGCGCTACGTTTAGGTATGGCTTTTGCCTCTCGTTTGGTTATTGATGTATTGAATAAAGTTAAACCCCCATACAACATTAACCAAGCCACTCAGGACATTGCTTTGAAAGCTTTGGAAAACATAGAGCAAGTAAATGACTGGATTAAAATTACCGTAGAAGAAAGGGATAAACTAAGCGCAGATCTGGCAGAACTGGCAATGGTTAGAAAGGTATACCCTTCTGATGCTAATTTTATACTAATCCAGGTTGATGATGCGTTAAGTACATATAATGCGCTGGTAGATCAGGGCATCATCATCAGAGACCGATCAAAAGTATCGCTGTGCGAGGGGTGTCTGCGCATCACCATCGGAACCACTCAAGAAAACGAAATCCTTTTAAAAGCCCTTAAATCACTATAATGAAGAAAGTATTATTTATAGACCGCGACGGTACACTCATTAAAGAACCTGCAGATGAGCAGATTGATTCATTTGCCAAATTAGAATTTTATCCTAAAGCGCTGTACTATCTTTCTAAAATTGCAGCAGAACTGGACTATGAACTTGTAATGGTAACTAATCAGGATGGTTTAGGTACAGATTCTCATCCTGAAGAACACTTCTGGCCGGTACATAATTTCATTATGGATACTTTTGCAGGTGAGGGTGTTGAGTTTAGTGAGGTAATCATCGACAAAACTTTTGCCCATCAGAACGCAATAACACGCAAACCTAATACAGGCTTATTACAGCACTACTTTACTGATGCTTATGACTTGAAGAATTCTTTTGTGGTTGGTGATCGTATAAATGATGTTATTCTGGCCAAAAATCTTGGAGCAAAGGCGATATGGATCTGCAATAATGATCAGCTTGGTGCTAATGAAAAGCTTGAAAAGGCTGAGCATTTAACGGAATATATTGCATTAAGAACGCAAAATTGGGTAGATATTTACACCATGCTTAAGGCAGGAACCAGAACAATTACTCATGAACGCAATACCAATGAAACCAAAATAAGCATTAGCATTGATTTGGATGGAACAGGTAAAGCCGATATTGATACCGGGTTAAACTTTTTTAACCATATGCTTGATCAGATTGCGCGTCATGGAAGTATCGATTTAAAGATTAAAACCAATGGCGATTTGCACATTGATGAGCACCATACCATTGAAGATACGGGCATTGCATTGGGTGAAGCTTTTGCAAAGGCTATAGGCAATAAACTTGGTCTTGAACGCTATGGTTTCTGCTTGCCAATGGACGATTGTTTAGCTCAGGCTGCAATAGACTTTGGCGGTAGGAACTGGATTGTTTGGGAAGCAGATTTTAAACGTGAAATGGTTGGTGATATGCCTACAGAAATGTTTTATCATTTCTTTAAATCATTTAGCGATGCAGCAAAGTGCAACCTGAATATTAAAGCCGAAGGCGAAAACGAGCATCATAAAATTGAGGCTATATTTAAAGCATTTGCCAAGGCAATTAAAATGGCCATTAAGCGTGATGCTGAAAAGCTGGTTTTACCCAGCACTAAAGGAGTATTGTAATGATTGGAATAGTAAACTATGGCGCTGGCAACATCTTTTCCCTTACTTCGGCACTGGAAAGGCTAGCTATACCTTTCGGAATGGTAAATACGGAAGCTGATCTGGATAAATATACCCATATCATTATTCCAGGTGTAGGCCATGCCGGAGCAGCAATGAGTAAACTGGAACAAACAGGACTGGTTAAGCCCATAAAAGCATTAAAAAAACCAGTGCTGGGTATTTGTGTGGGCATGCAGCTGCTTACCGAACATTCGGAAGAAGGAAATGCTGATATGATGAACATTGTACCGGTTAAAACAAAACTATTTGATAAAAATGAGGGGATTAAAATCCCGCACATGGGTTGGAATAATATAGATCATAAAAACAATTCTTTGTTTGAAGGTGTTGAAAATCTGACACAATTTTACTTTGTGCATTCGTACTTTATTGAATATAACCCTACTTTTGATATCGCAACTGCAAATTATGGAAAACCATTCTCTGCAGCAGTGCAAAAGGATAATTTCTATGGCGTACAATTTCATCCGGAGAAATCCGGTATCGCCGGCGAACGTTTATTAAAAAATTTTTCAAACTTAAAACAGTAAAATGTACATAATTCCCGCAATTGATATTCTAGATGGTAAGGTTGTTCGCCTTAGAGAAGGTGATTATAACCAAAAGACAGTATATGATGTTTCCATCGCTGAAATGATAGACACTTACCGGTCTAATGGTACAGAATTCATACATATTATTGACTTAAATGGTGCAAAAGGAGATTTCAGTAACCAGGCAGAGCTTTTTGATATCATTAGAAAAACCGACATGCGTGTTCAGTACGGAGGTGGTATACGCACAATTAAGCAGGTTACAGATTTGCTTGATGCAGGTATCCATCGCGTTATCGTTGGCACACAAGCTATTACCAATCCCGATTTCTTAAAAGATCTTAGTACCGAAGTAGGTAAAAAATATGATTATGCAAATCGTATCGTAATTGCTATTGATGTTTTAGACGAAGTAATTAAGTACTCTGGGTGGATGGAAAGCTCACCGATTAAGCTAATGGACTACGTTGATAAATGCTTACAACTTGGCTTTTTCAGGTTCCTTTGTACAGACATCAATAAAGATGGCAAATTAGGTGGTGCTGCTGTAGAATTATATAAAAAACTATTGGAGCACTCTCCGTTTATAAAACTAATTGCTTCTGGTGGTATCAGTTCAATGGCCGATATTGAAGAACTGGCAAACCTTGACATCCGCTCAGTAGTTGTTGGAAAGGCTATATATGAAAACAGGATTTCTATTGATGAAATTAAGCAATGGAATCTGAAGCAAATGACTTCCCTTTAATCGATGTTAAGCAAACGTATTATTCCATGCCTCGATGTTAAAGATGGGCGTACAGTTAAAGGTGTAAATTTTGTTGATCTGAAAGATGCCGGAGACCCAGTTGAACTTGCATGGCAGTATGCCCAGCAAGGGGCTGATGAACTTGTATTTTTAGACATTACCGCAACTCATGAAAGACGCGGCACTACCATAGAAATGGTAAAATCAGTTGCCCGACAGCTGAACATCCCATTTACCATTGGGGGTGGCATTACCACCATTGCTGATGCTGAGGCTTTATTAAACTCTGGCGCTGATAAAATCAGCATCAACTCAGCAGCAGTCAGAAATCCTAAATTAATTGAGGATCTGGCTAAGGCATTTGGTGTTCAGTTTGTAGTTGTAGCTGTTGATACAAAACTGGTAGACGGGCGTAATATGGTACATTTGAATGGCGGGCGGCTAATTACAGAACTGGAAACTGAAGATTGGATTCTTAAAGCGGAAGGTTTAGGCGCAGGTGAAATTTTACTGACTTCGATGGATCATGATGGCACCAAAAATGGCTTTGATTGCTTATTGCTTGATAAAATAGCGCAATCTATTAATATCCCTGTAATTGCATCTGGTGGAGCTGGTAAGGTTGAACATTTTACAGAGGTATTTTTAGAAACGGGTGTTGATGCTGCTTTGGCAGCCTCGGTTTTTCACTTTGGTGAAATCCCTATCCCCTATTTAAAGAGCGAATTAAAAAAATATAATATACCGGTAAGGTTGTAGCAAAACCTTATACCTAAAGTGATCGTCATGCTCAATTCATTTCAGCATGACGATCATATAAAGAGCTAAAACGATATGAACATAGATTTTGAAAAAACACAGGGTTTGGTACCTGTAATTATACAGGATGTACAAACCCTGGAGGTTCTAATGCTGGGTTATATGAATCAGGAGGCATGGGACAAAACACTTGCAGAAGGAAAAGTTACTTTCTTTTCGCGTAGTAAAAACAGGCTATGGACTAAGGGAGAGGAAAGCGGAAACTTTCTTTTTGTAAAGGAAACGCATATTGATTGCGATAACGACACAATTCTTATAAAGGCTACTCCGGTTGGCCCAACGTGTCATACAGGCTCTCGTAGCTGCTTTAAAACAGACTACAATCAGAACTTTATATTTGAATTGGAGCAGATCATTGCCGACCGTTATGAAAACCCTTCTGAAGAATCATATGTAAATAAGCTTCGTTCAAAGGGCCTTAACAAGATAGCTCAAAAAGTAGGCGAAGAAGGTGTTGAAACCGTTATTGCCGCATTAGCAGAAACCGATGTAGACTTTGTTAACGAGAGCTCTGACCTAATCTTTCATTTATTGGTTTTACTTAGAGAAAAGGGTAAAACATTAGAAGATATTGGCTTAAACCTAAAAGGCAGGCACAGTAAATAATTATATGTTAAGGCATTTACATACACTTAGCGGTCACCAAAACCCAATTTATGCCCTTGCCAGCCCAGCTGCAAAAGAAGATGTATTTTTTAGCGCAGGTAATGACAAGGGGGTTGTGGAATGGTCATTAAAAACAATGACCTTTGTTAAGGTTCTGGCACCGGTACAAAGTTCTGTATATGCTTTACATAGTTATAATGACTTACTCTTTATAGCGCAAAGAAGTGGCTTAATCCTTGTATTTGATATAAAACTTGAAAAAGTTACTGCAACATTAAGTCATCACCAAAAAGGAGTATTCGACCTGAAAACTATTGCTTACAAGAACGAACTTTTAAGCACCGGAGAAGACGGAACGGTTGCCGTATGGTCATTAAAAGATTTTTCTTTACTCTACAATTTTCCGGTTTTACAAAATACAGTACGCACTATTGCCATAAGCAATTCGGAAGAGGAAGTAGCTCTTGGATGTAAGGATGGTATCATCAGGATTTACAATTCTCTTGATTATAGCTTAACTAGCGAATTAAGTGAACATAAACTTCCTATTACTTCCCTGCAGTATTCTCCTGATGGATCTTCTTTAATTTCAGGTGGACGCGATGCACAATTAAAGGTATGGAGTTTACCTGATTATGAATTGGTAAATAACATTGCAGCACATATGTTTAGTGTGTACACTATTGCCTTTCATCCCACACAGCCTTATTTTGCTACCTGCAGCCAAGACAAGAGTATTAAGCTATGGGGAGCTAATGATTTTAAACTTTATAAGATCCTTAGTTTAGAGAAGAATACGGAAGGACATTTCCATTCCATCAACAAACTTATTTGGAGTTCTGATGGTAAATACCTGATCTCCACAGGAGACGATAGGCAGATAATGATTTGGGAGTTTAATTCTTAAACTATACTATTTTTTTAAGGAAAGTTTTTTTAAATTGGAGGCTACTAAGTATAAGTTATGGCCAAAGAACATCTATATCAAACGAGTTTAACATGGACAGGTAATAAAGGTTCTGGAACAATGGACTACCGGTCGTACGAAAGAAGTTATATTATATCAATAGACCATAAGGCAGATATCCAGGGATCATCAGATTCTGCATTTCTTGGTGATAAAACCAAGCACAATCCTGAAGATTTACTGGTTTCATCGCTATCATCATGTCATATGCTTTGGTTTTTACATCTGTGCTCTCAAAATGAGATCATCGTATTGGATTATACCGACAATGCCGTCGGAAAAATGACTGAAGAAGCAAGCGGAAGCGGCCATTTTACCGAAGTTATTTTAAACCCTGTAGTGGTGATTAATAGAGAAGAGCACGTAGAGAAAGCTAATTCACTACACGAGCAGGCCAACAAAATGTGTTTTATAGCGAACTCGTGTAATTTCCCGGTTTCACATAATCCCAAATGTATTGTAGAAAAGGGCTAAATTAATTAAACAACTTAGAATTGTTAAGTTAACCGCTTAACAATTCTAAGTTTATGAGAATATCTTCCCAATTCTGTATTATAAATTCCTTGATTATCCATTGGGTCTATCCTAACTTTACCTGAAGCATGGATAATATCAGTTGCATTTATCATAATACCTACGTGGATAATACGTCCATTTTCATTATCAAAAAAAGCCACATCCCCGGGTTTAACTTCGGGCAAAAAATCAACTGCTTCACCTTGTTCAGCCTGTTGCCAGGCATCTCTATTTAATTGTATGCCGTGTAATTTAAATACAATCTGTGCAAATCCTGAACAGTCCATTCCAAATAAATTCTTACCGCCCCATAAATATGCAACATTCTGAAAGAAAAGTGCTGTATTTATAATATCGGTTGGGTCGGCATCATAAACCACTTTTGGGTTAAATAAAACCTTATATTTTTCGTTGCCAATACTGCAATATCCATCATTAAATGAGGGAAGATTACTACCCGGAGACAGGTAATATTTACTGCCTTTGGCATCTGTAATTATATTTACAACTTCGGCAGGTGCCAGATATTTACAATTATGGTTATTTGCATACTCATCTAAAGATACTTCTGTTAACTGCTTAAAATCCACCCACCCCTCATATCCGTCATAAGCATTACGTACCTGCCACCACTTTTCAGTTTTTGAGATGATCTCTACATGATCGCCAAAAAGCAACTGAGAGGCAATTTCTGCTCTGTCTGATGGCTCAGATCTTAAGGGGGCTACTGCCACCCTACATATTCCATAGTATTGTTCCATAGCATAAAATCAATGGTATAAATGTAAACTTTTGCTCAGTTATTTTGTTATTTTTATAGTATAAACCTTAATCTATAAGACGATGAACCTCAAAAAAATTTTAATTGCAGTTGACAACAGTACATGTTCAGAAAAAGCAGCAAAAGTTGGTTATGAAGTAGCAAAAACATTTGGCGCAGAGGTTGCACTTGTTAATATTATAGAGCCAGTGCCTGCAAACATAAGCCCTGATTTGACATTAGCCCCTGTTTTTTTGGAAACCTATGATAACAGCGAAGAGAATAGTCATTTATTATTAAAAGAAATTGAAACTAAATTTAGTCACGGCATAGCTACCACTTATTTAAGTGTGGTTGATAGCGCTGCACATGGTATTATACAACAATCTGATGAATATGGTTCTGATCTTATTGTAATTGGCACTTACGGCCGTACGGGTCTATATCACTTTTTAATGGGAAGTGTAGCTGAGCATGTGGCTAGAAAATCAGCTTGTCCGGTTTTAATTGTACCAAATAAGTATGAAGAAAAAGAGTAAATAAAAAGAGGGTGTACCATTATCATGATACACCCTCATATAAATTAAATTACAATAGCTAGTTCTCTTGGTGTAACCAAGCTTTTTTAGCCAATAATTCTTCTTCTGTTTCGCGAACATCTTCGTCATCAACACAGCAATCTACCGGACAAACCGCAGCACATTGAGGTTCATCATGAAAGCCTTTACATTCTGTACACTTATCCGAAACAATATAATAGACCTCATCAGATCCCGCATCCTGTGCAGCTCCTGCATCTATTTGTTTGTCGCCAAAATCGATAATACCATCTAAGTTAGTACCATCAGAAAATCTCCAGGCTGTGCCTGCATCATAAATTGCATTATTTGGGCATTCAGGCTCACATGCTCCGCAGTTAATACATTCGTCTGTTATTTTAATAGCCATGTCTTCGTGTAAATCTATTGCTAAGGGTTAACTTTGCAATGCAAATATAACACTTAAACTTTAAAATTGTTGGAAATATGCCAATCCTTACTGCGGAAAAACTAATTATTGCATTAAAAAAACTTAGCGACTACATGGCCAATCCTGATCAGGAATTTAAAAACCTGATTTGGAGGGCTCAAAACAGCAATGCCTGGTTTACTAAAGATGAGGTTGAAAGATCATTAAATGCCTTGCATAAAATGCTTAACCAACAAGATCTTGAAACATGGTTTAAAGATATTACAATTAATAAAACTCCTAAAAAAGTTGGGCTTATCCTTGCCGGAAATATCCCTTTGGTAGGCTTTCATGATGTATTATCTGTTTTGTCAACAGGAAATATAGCCCTTATTAAACTATCATCCTCAGATGACAAATTGCTACCTGCCCTACTTGCCCAGCTGATTATTATTGAGCCTGAATTAGCTGATTATATTATTTATGTTGATCGTTTGAAAGATTTTGATGCAGTAATAGCAACTGGCAGCAATAATACTTCGAGATATTTTGATTTTTATTTTGGCAAAGTTCCAAATATCATACGTAAAAACAGAAATAGTATTGCTGTTCTAAACGGACAGGAAACCCAAACGGAAATTGCATCTCTTGGCCATGATATTTTTGATTATTTTGGATTAGGTTGCAGAAATGTTTCTAAATTATTTATTCCTGAAGATTATAACATCAAAAATCTTTTTGAACCAATTGAGCATTTCAAAGAAATTATTAATCATTTTAAATACAACAACAATTACGATTATAACAAGTCTATTTACCTGGTAAATATGGTTAAGCATTACGACAATGGTTTCTTACTGTTAAAAGAAGATTCTGGAATGTCTTCTCCACTGGCTGTATTGTATTATGAAAGGTATAAAAACATAGATGATGTTGCTGCTAAATTACAGGATGAACAAGAAAGCATTCAATGTATAGTAAGTAATATCCCTTTTGCATTAAAAACTGATGTATTAGGATTTGGGGAGAGCCAGATTCCAAAACTTTGGGATTATGCAGACAATGTAAATACTATCGATTTTTTGAGTTCCATATAAGCAAATTAATCTTTAAAATACAGTGAATAAGCATTATATTGTATTGCTTAAATTACTGTGTTGACCAAGGGATACATAAAAATTATTGCTCTATTTTTAATTTTCACCTTTAATACTGCAAAGGTTAAGGCACAGGTATGTACCGGTTCATTAGGAGATCCGGTAGTAAATATAGATTTCGGCAGGGGAAGTGATGATGCAGGCCCTGATCCTGGTTTAAGTACTTACACCTATGTAAGTCATAGAAATGTTCGGGATGGTGACTATACCATAGCAAAAACAACTCTGGCAATGAATGCGAACTGGTATACGGTAACCAATCATACTCCAAACGATCCGGACGGTTATATGATGGTTGTGAATGCGGATCGAAATAGAGGCGTTTTTTTTGAAACAATAGTCCAGACTGACCTTTGTGCAAACACCAAATATGAATTTGCGGCCTGGTTGTTTAATATGCTCGACTATAATGGCCTAAAACCAAACATCACATTCGTTGTATCCGATATGAGCGGCAATGTACTACGTTCATACGACACTGGGGATATTCCGGACCAGAACAACAATTGGCGACAGTATGGTTTCATTTTTCAAACCACAGCAGCTACCCGCGTAAAGATCACAATGATTAACAACGTTTTTAATGAAAGAGATGCAGGAGGCAATGACATAGTAATAGATGACATTACTTTCAGGGCATGCGGGCCAGACATTAAGGCTGGCGTAGGCAGCAATTTCAACCGGATTCAGGATATTTGCCTGGGAGCAAATGCTAACTTAAACTTATCAAGCCAGATAGCGGGTTCAGAAACATTCCGTTTTCAGTGGCAAAAACAGACTGACGGCATATGGTTGGATATTGCTGGAGCTACCGACCCATCTAGCTATAATGTTCAAATTCCTAATGCAAGTCTGGGTTCATACAACTATAGGCTAACCGCTGCTGAACCTGGAAACTTTAATTCACCAGGTTGTCGTACGGCATCCGAAATCATAACAATCAGAGTTAATCCTCCGCCAGTAGTAAACCCCATAAGTAACGGGCCTGTATGTGTAGGAGACGAGATTATGTTACATGTAGAAAATGAAGGCACCTATTTATGGCGAAGGCCTGATGGCACAGAATTTTCCAGGGAAAAGTCTCCCACAATCCCAAATGCTACTGCCAGCATGTCTGGCTCATATAGCGTTACAGTAAACTACCTTGGATGCGAAGTTACTGCAGAAGTAGCCGTAGATGTTATTCCACCACCTCAACCCACTGTAGGAAACCCAGCCCCTCAGATCTGTGTGGGAGCAAGCGTTCAGTTAAGTGCTTTGGGAGGTACAAGCTATAAGTGGTTTCCGGAAACCGGACTGTCAGATCCTAATATAGCGAACCCGATAGCTTCTCCAACTGTGACTACACTATATACAGTACAGGTAACAAGGGGTACTTGCTACAGAGAAGCCCAGGTAAATGTGATTGTTAATAAAGTACCTACGGCTGATGCCGGTCCTGATAAAAAAATATTGCAGGGATATGATGTCAAACTAAACGGAAAAGCGTCTGGTGATGGGATACGTTATTTCTGGACCCCAGCCCTAGATATTGATGATGCAAATTCACTTAGCCCCAAAGTATCGCCAAAAGAAGATACCAATTATATACTGAATGTGGTATCAGATCTGGGTTGTGAAACTGCTTTAGATACGGTATTTGTAAGGGTTTACCCAAAACTAATTGCACCAAATGCTTTTAGCCCAAATGGCGATAATATTAATGACAGCTGGAATATTACCGCTATTGACGCTGTTGAGACCCCGGTAGTTAAAGTAATGAATCGTTACGGCAACCTTGTTTTTGAAAGCACGGGATATAAAAAGCCGTGGGATGGAAAATATAGAAATGAGGACGTTCCCGTTGGTGTATACTACTATATTATTGATCTAAAAAATGGCATGAAACCTATAACCGGATCTCTTACCGTGATTAGATAAATACATGATATGCCATATTTATCGATTTGAAATACTATTTTTGACCTGATGTATGTTATTAAAGTAAAAGGCATTGCCAAGATCCCTGATTACGTACAATTAAGGGATGAT
>Ga0157371_10003684_pt1 | contig 13759 bp, 11 predicted proteins | sample C45metaG_FD_113462 | JGI IMG/M metagenome (GOLD analysis project Ga0157371, IMG submission 113462) | Corn rhizosphere microbial communities from Kellogg Biological Station, Michigan, USA - C4-5 metaG | ecosystem: Host-associated > Plants > Roots > Rhizosphere > Soil | place: USA: Michigan...
GCTGCTTCTGATTCTGCTTCCCAACCATTTAAATCAGCGAATTCTCCTTCTAATTCAGCAGCACGCATGCCGTCTTCATCAGAGAAGTCTTCTTTCATATAAATAGCATTTTTTTCATTCATTACTTCGTATAAACGTTTATGACCCATCATAACTGTTTCTAAAACCGTATACTCTTCATATTCGAAGTGATTCTGTTTTAAAATAGCTAAACGTTCGTCAGGATTCATAATAACATTACCTTCTTGGGCTTCAATCTCCCCAGATAATATTTTAATAAACGTTGACTTTCCTGCTCCATTTGCACCGATTAATCCATAACAGTTACCCGATGTAAACTTTATATTTACGTCTTCAAATAATTTACGATCACCAAATCGAAGACTTACATTACTTACTGCAATCATGCTAGTACCTCCTAAAATTCACAATGGTCTTATTATAGCACGAAATTTAAACAAAATCTACAAACCCTTGACTTCATAGGGTTTCAAGTACTTCAATTAATAACTAGCCCCAAAATTTCCCCACTATGAAGCATACCAAAGAGGAGATAGATGGTTTTATGGGGTTATTAAACGAGATTGAAGTGTTGACTGGGCAAATGCCAATGGTCATTTTAGAATCTACAGGGCATATCATACTCCTGTTGTTCAATACATGGAGGAGCACGAGATTTTATATATATGCTTAATCCAGTAGGCACTCTTTTAGTTTCCAGATATGTGTTTAAGTATTTTTTTGGAAGAAACTTTTCGTTTTAATAAATTTTATATGGAAGTTTGAAATTTCAATCAAATTTCACACCTATTTTATAAGATTGTATTTGTATCAAAAAATAGTAATTACTTAATTTATCAAAGTTATGGGGGAAGAAAATTGAAGAGTAAAAAGCGTTTCTATAATATTTTTTGGCGTTGGCACTTTTATGCGGGGATATTTATTGCACCATTACTGATAACGCTAACAATTAGCGGGATTGGATATTTATTTTATACAAACGTTGAAAATCAAATGTATGATCATTTATTTTTTGGCGACAGTACCAAAAGTGAAAATGTTTCTATAGATGAAGCGATAGAGAATGCGGAAAATCAATATGACGGTTATAGTGTAACAAAATTAATTGTTTTGAAAGATGATTACAATACAAGATTTACAATGACCAATACTGAAGGTGATCAAAAATATGTCTTCATTGATGATCATAATCAGATTGTAGGTAGTCAGAACGCAGCGACTACTTATTCGAATGTCATGAGAGGTTTACATAGTTCCTTATTTGTAGGTGGAACAGTTGTAAACTATTTGGTCGAATTAGCAGCATGTTGGGCCATATTTTTACTTGTTTCGGGTGTTTATATGTCGTTTAAAGGTAAGGTATTTAAAAGACAGAAAGGAACAAAAAATAAGAGACAGGACCATAAAAAACTTCATTCTTTTACTGGTACTATAATTGCCATTCCGATGGTTATTTTGATCTTTACCGGTTTACCTTGGTCGGCTCTTATGGGTAATTTCATATATTCAACAGCACAATCACATCCGTCCCTTGGTTTTACAGAATTAAACGAAGTTCCACCGACATCTGACATTAACGAAATTCCTTGGGCTACCCGTAAAAATGAAGCACCTACATCAAGCGATGCTCATGCTCACCATAATGGTATGGCTGGTATGTCTAATATGACCGATAACAGTAATAAGATCAGTGTGCAACAACTGATGGAAAAGGTTGACGAATCGCAAATCTCTAAACCGTATTCTATCGTTTATCCTACGGGCGAAGATGGTGTATATACCGTATCAAAAGGGAGTAATACGGGTGTCACAGGTTTAGATGTTAGTCCCTACGAAGAAATGACTACCTACTTTGATCAATATAGCGGAAAGCTCATTTCAAAAGTTGACTATGAAGATTATGGTATTTTAGGGAAATGGTTCACATGGGGTATTCCGTTGCATGAAGGACATTTATTTGGGTGGCCAAATAAAATAATAAATCTACTCGTTTGTTTGGCATTTTTAACGGTTATTATTTGGGGATACAAGATGTGGCTGGATAGAAAAATGAAAGGGAAATTGTCAGCTCCCCCAAAAACACCGATAGGTAAAAGTTTTGTAGGGTTCATTATTCTGTTAGTAATACTCGGTATAATAATGCCACTTTTTGGCTTATCACTAATAGTAATTGCTTTTATAGAATTAATAATCTATCTATTACAAAAGAATAAAAATAGTAATATTAATGAACCAATTCGATAAAAAGCGTATCTGAACAAATAAAAAAAGTAGTACAAATCATATCCATGGTTTGTGCTACTATTTTTTTTATAGTCAGCCAGACGTTAAAATGCATCAAGTACAATTTTACACATTTCTTTCTCTACATGGTGTATGGACAAGGTGGTTTGTTTCTATTTAAACAGCTTCCCCGACTTCACGTAGATAAAACAAGTTTTTTATGAATTATTTTATTTTGAATAGTCAATAATATTTTAAAGGCAAAAAATAATAAGAAGGCGCTGTTAAAATACATGGTTGTTATTTGGTAGAATCCGCTTGCTTTCCACGAGCGAACCGACAAGCCTCTTCGGTTGCTCCTGCGTGTATTCTACCGCAAATTATATGCAAATAAACTACCATAAAGTATAACAGCGCTAATAAAAAAAGAGCTAGCAACAACATGCTAGCTAAATAATTTTGCCTCTCACCTAATTCCAATGTTTTTCGATGAATTCATCGCGACCGGACTGTGCTCGGTCCTCTTTATAATGAGTTGGACTCTTCTTATAAAAGTCTTGATGGTAACCTTCTGCTTCGTAAAACGTTTTCGCTTCTCTAATTTCAGTGACAATTGGCTTAGAAAACTTTCCACTAGCAGCTAATTGTTCTTTAGATTGTTCCGCTTGCTTACGTTGTTCTTCTGAATGCACAAATATTGCTGAGCGGTAGCTTTCTCCGCGGTCTTGAAATTGACCACCTGCGTCGGTTGGATCAATTTGCTGCCAAAAAATTTCGAGAAGCTGTTCATAAGAAAATATAGTAGGGTCAAATTGAATTTCTACTACTTCCAGATGTCCAGAATCTCCTTTTTTTACATCTTCATATGTTGGGTTTTCTAAATGTCCACCCATATACCCTGAAGTTACTTTATGTATGCCATCCCAAGAGTCGAAAGGCTTTACCATACACCAAAAACAGCCGCCGGCAAATGTCGCTTTACCTATCATTGTCATTCCTCCTAATATAGTAAAATGTATTTTACCATTACTTCAAGAGATGTACAAAATTCTGAAACCAATTTAGAGAAAATGCGTTATTATAAGATTATAAGGGAGAGATCACAAAATGGATGAGGAACAATTAAGACCATCGAGAAGATCACGCAAAAGAAGATTGAGATTAGGGAGAGTTCTAATGTTAGTCCTTATTCTAATCGTTTTAAGCAGCGGAATTTATTCCGTTATTCAATACTCTGCTGGATATAAATTAACCAACAATGAGAAAGATCTACCAATAGAATTTGAAGGGGCACAATTACAAGTAGGAGAACGAGAAAATATATTAGTTCTCGGTGTAGATTCTAGGGGTGAAGAAAAATCACGAACAGACACCATGATGCTTGTTTCATGGGATAAAAAAGAAAATGACGTGAAAATTATATCGTTTATGAGGGACATATATGCCGATATTCCTGAGTATCAATCATATAAACTAAATACAGCTTATTATTTGGGTGGAGTTCAATTATTAGCTGATACGATTAATGGGATGTTCGATCTACCAATTCATCACTATGCTCTAATCGATTTCAAAAGTTTCGAATCGTTAGTTGATATTATTGCACCAGAAGGTATTCCCATTAATGTAGAGAAGGATATGTCGGAGAAAATTGGTGTTTCATTGACAAAAGGTCAACAAAACTTATCTGGTAAAGAACTGCTTGGATATGCTCGATTTCGTTCGGATGCTGAAGGAGATTTTGGAAGGGTCGAAAGACAACAAGTTGTTATGGAGGCTTTAAAGGATGAATTGCTTTCTATACAAAACTTATCCAAGACGCCAAAATTTTTAGGGGCTGCGGAAGGATATATTGAAACGGACTATTCGAGAGCTGATAAAGTAAAACGTATCCTCGATGCTGGCATAAGTGGGAAGTTAGAAATGGAGAAATTGACCATTCCTGTTGAGGGTACATATTCCTTCAAAAGTTATTCGCACGCTGGTTCAGTCATTGAAATAGATAAAGAGAAAAATAAAGCAGCCATAACTGACTTTTTACAAAAATAATAATGCTTTAAAATTGCTAATCTTTTTATTCGTTCGTAAAATAATAGTATAGGAAAGGAAGTTTGATAATAGTGGAGCCAGAAAAACCTTCTTTTTTTTCAACAAGGTACATAAAATTTTTAGGTGGACGTAATACCGTTTTTACATTAGTGCTTCTATTGTTAATCGGACTTGTCATAATGATATATGATGAAATTTCGTTCATTTTCGTTCCTTTAACTGTATTTTTAGGTAACGTTATATTGCCCATTATTTTAGCAGTAATAGCATACTATTTATTACGACCTTTATTACGTTTGTTAGAACGAATTAAAATACCTCGTATTTGGGGTATATTAATTATCTTTTTAGCATTAATAGGGTTAGTGACCTTGCTTGTATTTTTAGTATTTCCATTTTTAAAGGCACAGTCTTTGAAGTTAGTGGAAGAATTACCAGGCAATTTGATGGTGTTATTAGATAAGTTGGATGGATTCCTACGAACATCCTTTTTCCGGGATTTTTATTTGCAAATTGAAAGTGATGTTAACTCCATCTTAAAAGAGTTACCAACAGAAATCGGCCAGTTTTTACAAAGTACACTTACAGGATTAGCAACAGGTATTTCTTCTATTGTTGGTGTATTAACAGGTTTTGTATTAGCAATTGTTACCGTACCATTTATCGTCTTTTACTTATTAAAGGATGGAGAAAAGTTACCCAACTATGTAATGAAATTATTTCCTCCGCGTATGCGAGAAGATTTGCGATCTGTGTTTACTAATATCGATAGACAAATTAGCTCGTACATACAAGGACAGATTTTAGTATCCATGTGTATCGGTTTTATGATATTTATTGGATTCTCTATTATTGGGATGGATTATGCTATGTTACTTGGTGTAATTGCTATGGTAACGAGTGTTGTTCCTTATTTAGGTCCGGTGATTGCGATTACACCAGCCTTAATTATTGCGCTAGTTTCTTCGCCATTTATGCTAATTAAATTAGCCATAGTTTGGACCGTTGTACAATTAGTAGAAGGGAAGTTTATTTCCCCTCAAATTATGGGTAGATCTCTACATGTTCATCCCATTACCATAATATTTGTGTTAATTACTGCAGGTGCACTATTTGGAGTTCCAGGTGTTATTTTAGGAATCCCAGGGTATGCAATATTAAAAGTTTTTGTAACCCACTTTTATACATTATTTAAAAAGCGTTATAATAAGTATGAACCAGTTGTTGAAAATCGATATGAGTATACAAATCACAAGGTGGATTGAGAGTAATGGCAAAGAAGTTTGAATCTTCCATAGAAGTACAATCGATAAAAATTGATACGGTAGTTGATCATCCATATATTGAACACGGCATTAACCTTTCTGGGACTATATATATTGATGGTGTACATGACGACGAATCAATAGATAATATTAAATTAGAAGTTTTTAAACTAATTAATGGGGAAGATTCCAAGATCGTTTCCAAGCATTCGATTGAACTAGTCGGAGCAGCGGCATCTAAAGATATGCAAATGATTCCTTTTGAAATCGTGCCGGATGAAAGATGGATACCAGACGGTACTGATGAAGTAACAAAGTTAATCTTAAGAACAACTGTTTTATTTGAAAATGGTTTTGAATACAATGACGAAGACGAAATTTACTTCGACATCGAAGAATAGTCGTGCCAAAAAATATTTTAATTAATAAAAACTCCAGCAAATTATTGTTGGAGTTTTTTTATGTTTATTTTTAAAAAAGAAGAGCAATCTAATGAAAAATGAGGAGTGAAGATATGAAGAAAAAAATTGTTGTCGTACTTCTAGTTTTATCGTTGCTCATTCTCTCTGCATGTGGATCTATTAGGAATTCTAATGAGCCTCCGACCCCTGAAACTCAAATAGATAACCAAGATAAAAATTTACCTAACACAGGAAATGAAGAAGTAAATAAGGAAAATGATATTGGAATTCCTGATACTGGAAATTCCATCAACGATCCAACCCTCGAAAAATCTAAATAAATAATCGATTGAATTGTTTGAATTATTATGATAAGATATTCTTACCAATTAGAACGGAGGTGAGGAAAGAATGAAAAAGGCTGTATGTGCACATGGATTTATATTGGAATTTTTATCCACATCTTGTGCGATTACTCATGAAATTGCTAACAACGGGACTAGTCTGTCCATTTTTAGTCAACTAAATGAGCAACAACACAGCTGATAAGTCATTCTTTCTGAACCATTTTTTAATGGAGAAGGCTGCTTATATGAGCAGTCTTTTTCTATGCAGAAAAATGCTTCCAGCTATACCAGAGATGAGAGGAAGCGAACGTTATGATATGTACAATACAAGAAATTAGTAAAATGCTCGGAGGAAATACGATTTTTGAAAACTTATCTTTATCTATTAAAACAGGAGATAAATTAGGAGTCGTTGGTCGAAACGGTAGTGGGAAAACGACCTTATTTAAGCTTATTGCAGGAATCGAAAAACCAGATGTAGGAACCATTTATTTTAAAAAAGGTACTAAAATTGGTTATTTAGCACAAATCCCTACTTTTTCAGAGGAAGTAACGGGCTTGGATTTATTAAATAGTGCATTTGACGAGTTAATAGCTTTACAAGCTCAAATGAAGGTACTTGAAAATAAATTAGCAAGTGCGAAGCCTGATGCCATGGAAAAGTTACTTCAACTATACGGAGATATTCAAGAGGAATTTACAAATCGAAATGGTTACTCGATGGATTCGGAAATTGAAAAGGTTATACAAGGACTTCAATTATCCAACTTTGTTCATCAATCCTTTTCAAATTTAAGTGGCGGGGAACAGACGAAAATAATGCTTGGAAAATTATTGTTAACAAAGCCTGATTTACTATTGCTAGATGAACCTACGAATCATTTAGATTTATTTGCAGTGGAATGGTTAGAGCAATATTTAATTGCTTATGCTGGAACAGTAGTTCTCATCTCGCATGATCGCTATTTTTTGGATCAAGTCATTTCAAAAGTGGCAGACATAGAGGAAGGCGAGCTTTCTCTTTATCATGGTAATTACTCTTACTTTATGATGGAAAAAGAAGCAAGGCTAATGCGAGAGTTCCAAGACTATGAGGAACAACAAAAAAAGATTAAGAAAATGAAAGAAGCGATTAAACGATTAAGAATATGGGCAAATGAAGCGGTTCCACCTAATCCAGGTCTTCACAGACAGGCACGCAACATGGAACGTGCGCTGGAACGGATGGAAAAAGTAAGAAAGCCTCTAATAGATCCTAAAAAAATGAATTTATCCTTTGAAGCTGCTCCGAGAAGTGGCAAAGAGGTAGTGGTTATGGAAGAAGCGGGTAAATCATTCGGTGATAAAATGCTACTGCAACATGCAAATTTACATGTCTACTGGAAAGACCGTCTCGCTATTGTCGGACGCAACGGAACTGGAAAGTCTACAATCTTAAATATATTACGTGGGGAATTACCTGTTGACTCAGGTATTGCGCGACTAGGAAGTAATGTTCGTGTAGGATTTTTGTCCCAGCACTTTGAAATCTCAAATCCTAAAGCTCGATTAATCGACGTATTTCGAAGTGAGGTAAATGTGTTCGAAGGTGATGCTCGTCACATACTAGCAAAGTTCATGTTTTATGGACCAGATGTATTTAAACGGGTAGGTGATTTAAGTGGAGGAGAACGAATGCGTCTTCGTCTCGCGCAGCTCATGCACCAAGATATTAACCTATTAATGTTAGATGAGCCAACCAATCATTTAGATATTGATTCCCGCGAGGTTTTAGAAGATGCATTAGATGACTTTCAAGGTACAATACTAGCTGTTTCACATGATCGATATTTTTTAAACAAATTGTTCCCGAGAACAGCTTGGTTAGATCAGGGTCAGCTCACAACCTTTGAAGGACCATACGAATGGGCTCGTGCAAAATGGGAAGCGTTACAGTTAAAACAAGTGGAAGTGAAAGAGGAAGTCCTAAAGAAAAAAGAGAAACCTGTTAAGCATAAAACTAAGCAAGATCAATCACTTGAAGACAAAATTGCGCAATTAGAGAAAGAAATCAAGCTTCTGACAGAACAAATACAATCGGAAAATGATTGGGAACGATATGAACAGTTGGTTACCACAAAAAACGAACAAGAACAACAATTAGAAGCATTAGTTGAACAATGGATGGAGAATGAAGAATGAAACGAATTGCAATCGATATGGATGAAGTGATTTCTGCATTTAGCTCAAAATGTTTACAGTTATTTAACGCTGAATATCAAACAGAATATACACCACAGCATTTACAGGGGAAATTACTCGTGGAACTTGACCAACTTTAGATAACCCGCATTATATTAACAAGACCCCTTCAGCATTGAATTGAAGGGGTTACTTTTTGTATTTCAATTTATATTAGTAGTTCATTGAAAAAAACTGTCAAGAAAATGCATCTTACAAAGCAGAAACAGATTCTTTGCTTTTTTCCGACTAAAGATACTTAATCTTCCTCGTATTTTTTTAAAACTAATCGAATATGTTTAGGTGTATTGAATTTATGGTATAGGAAGGACGAATTTTGTGAACGGTACCCTATCCGACGAAATTAAACGAATTATAAGCATCTTGAAGAAGGATCAATCTGAGGTAGGAACTTGGGATTATCCTTTTGAAACAGGAATTACAACGGATGCCTATATGATTATTTTATTGCGTTCAATGACGATTGATGATGAAGAATTAATAAAGGAACTAGTAGATCGGATTTTAAGCGAACAACAAGAAAGTGGGGCTTGGAAGCTGTTTTATGATGAAGAAGCTGACGGGAATGTAGCTGCCACGATTGAAGCTTATTACGCCCTTCTATATTCCGGCTATTGTTCTCATGATGATGCACGAATGCAAGCAGCGAGGCAGTTTATTTTAACAAATGGGGGAATAGACAAAAGTAGTTTACTAACAAAGATAATGCTGGCAGTAACTGGACAATTTTCATGGGAAAAAATTTTTACTATCCCGACAGAATTTGTTTTACTGCCACACTCATTCCCAATGAATTTTTTCGACTTTTCCGTCTTTGGAAGGGCGAATATCGCTCCACTCATGATTCTTGCTGATAAGAAATATATAATTAAAACAAATAAAAGTCCAAACATTTCAGATTTATATATTTTGAACCACAACCGGTGGTATGAAGAATATTTATCAAGGGTCCTCTCAAATGAATGGAATCCTTTTCTTTTATCCATTCAAAAAAGAATTGAAGATCTAATTGGTTTGCCAAAACAAATTCAGAAACTTGCGGAAGATAAGACAAAACAGTATATGCTAGAACGAATTGAACCAGATGGCACCTTATACAGTTACTTTAGCTCGACATTTCTGCTAATTTTCGCATTGCTTTCCCTTGGATATAAGAAAGATCATCCCACAATCGTTCAGGCGTTAAACGGATTAAAGTCTATGAAATGCCAAATTGACGGGAAGACTCATATGCAATTTACCACAGCAACGGTATGGAATACAGCTTTAATTAGTCATGCCTTGCAAGAAGCAGGCGTTTCCGAATTAGATCCCGTTATAAAAAAAGCAAACCAATTTTTATTAACACGTCAGCATGATAAATATGGGGACTGGGTCATACACAGTCCTTCTAGTCTTCCAGGGGGATGGGGTTTCTCAGATGTAAATACAATGAACCCTGATATTGATGATACTACTGCAGCCTTAAGGTCAATCTGCAAAACCGTTTATAAAAATCCAAAGTTCCATACATCTTGGGACAGAGGAATCGACTGGGTATTTTCAATGCAAAATGATGATGGAGGGTGGCCATCATTCGAAAAAGGCGTGAATAATAGCATTTTGTCTATTATTCCAATTGAAGATGCTGAATATTTACTCGCAGATCCAACAAGTGCAGATTTAACGGGAAGAACATTGGAATTTTTCGGGGAATTCACTAACTTAAAGAAGAGTCACGACTCTATAAAGTTAGGTGTAAATTGGTTATTAGATCATCAAGAACCGAATGGATCGTGGTATGGCCGATGGGGCATATGCTATATTTATGGTGCTTGGGCTGCTATAACCGGGCTTGTTGCGGCAGGAATATCATCGGACCATCCTTCAATTCTAAAATCAGTCAAATGGCTTCGTGATATTCAAAATTCGGATGGGGGATGGGGAGAGTCTTGTAAAAGTGATCAAATGAAAACGTACATTCCATTGGGAGCCAGTACGTTAACTCACACAGCCTGGGCATTGGATGCGCTGATTGCTGCTGAAGACAAACTTACACCGGAAATAACATCCGGCATCAAATATATTTTAGAAAATAATGATAAAGTTGACTGGACAACATCTTATCCAAAAGGACAGGGAATGGCTGGCAGTTTCTATATTCATTATCACAGTTATCGATATATTTTCCCTCTTATTGTCCTTTCGCATTATCAAAAAAAATTTCCGAATGACAGCCTCTTAACTCTCAAGAACGAATAGGTATGAAAGGTGACAAACCATACTACGGTGTAAACGGAATAGTTAATTATATAAATCAGTTTTTTTTAATGAAGATGAATCTTGGGTTAATATAATGCTCATGTATTAAACGCTTCTAAATGTGATAGTAAGTATCTTTATTATCATTTGGTGCATTTAACGGGTACTTTAGTTAAAGAACATGGGTTGCTTAGGCAGCTCTTTTTTTATTGAACTAACGCAGCAGGTTAGTTGAACAAGCGGTATGAAAATTCCATTCTTTTTAAGTCGAATTTGACACATAAAGCGACGTTATAGTCATAAAAAAAGACCTTTTTCAAGCTCTAATAAAGCTATCGGAAACGAGTTTTAATTATTGAAGTTTTTTCCAACCCCTCTCCAAATATCGAGATGGAGGATTTCATATGATAGTAATGCATTCATCACTTTAAAAGTGGATCGAGGGGGATAATATGTCAGAAGTATTTTCTGCTACTAAAAAAGGTGCGTTTGTCATTCATCAAGATACACATGTAGGTCATGTCGTTTTAAAAGTAAAGGATTTAGAAAGACAAATAGCTTTCTATGAAGATGTAGTTGGCTTACAAGTAATTCAACGAGACGAAATAAATGCATCCTTAGCCGGAAAAGGTGGAACAAGAGCAATCTTAAAATTAGAAAAAACGGCAAATGAATTACAAGGAGCTAGAAGTACTGGTGTTTTTCATACAGCTTTTTTACTTCCAACTAGGGAAGCTTTTGCTACGAAATTTTTTCATATATTAAGAAGTAAAAAGACGGTGGATAGTCCATTGGAGCAAGAACCACGCTTTACGCATTTTGAACGGTTTATTCCTATCGCTCGATTAGACAGTGCAAGCGATCATGGATATAGTGAAGCATTTTATTTGTATGATATTGAAGGCAATGGAATTGAAATTTATGCGGACCGTCCAAGAGAAGATTGGACGAAATATCCAGGTGGTAGTAATCCCTTAAATTTCAAAGAGCTAGCAGAATTAGCGGACTTCGATACAGATGGAAGCATTCCAGCTACTACAACGATTGGACATGTGCATTTAAGAGTAGCGAATGTTCTAGCATCTACAAAATTTTATGTAGATGTCATTGGATTTGAAGAGCAAGTTGTATTAGATTCTGCATTTTTTATTTCGGTAGGGGGATATCACCACCATATTGCAGGAAATGTTTGGGCAGGAGAAAATAATCCACATCCACCTGCAAATGCTACTGGATTAAAAGAATATACACTCGTACTTCCGACTAGAGAAGCTTTAGAAGAAGTTAAAAATCAACTTCTTCAAAATAATGTGGAAGTGAATGAACAGGAACAGTCATTTTCAACAATAGATCCAAGTGGAAATAGTATTGTTTTTGAAGTCCTTTCATAAGAATAAGAGCGAGCTTTCACTTAAAACAATGGAAATCAACACATGAAAATAATAGGTTTTAAAGAAAGACCTTTCCAGAAGAATAGCTGTTAGGAGAAGTCTATTTCTCCATTTTGATTATTTATAATTGTTGTAATATTATATTTATTGTGCTAATATTTACTAGATTAATAAACCAGTATATAAACGAATACTCTTATCAAGAGAAGCAGAGGGATATGGCCCTGTGAAGCTTCAGCAACCTCTGATGTTAATCAGAAAGGTGCTACCTCCTACAAGATTGAAAAGTCTTGAAAGATAAGAACTGAGTGCGATTTACTTCCCTCTTTTCTTATCCTTGAGAAAAGAGGGTTTTTATTATTTAAAAAAAAGGAGAGAATGTTATGCCAATTAATATTCCAAAACAATTACCAGCTGCTGAATTACTGAAAGAGGAGAAAATATTTATCATGGATGAGGATCGTGCTTTTGCGCAGGACATTCGTCCGCTTAATATTATCATTTTGAACTTAATGCCCGAAAAAGAAAAAACAGAATTACAACTTTTAAGGTTACTAGGTAATACACCATTACAAGTGAATGTAACATTCATGAAAACTGCCACTCATGAATCGAAAAACGTGAGTAAAACACATTTAGATACATTTTATACAACCTTCGAACAAATAAAGCATCGAAAGTATGACGGATTGATCATTACAGGAGCCCCAATAGAGCATTTAGAATTTGAGCAGGTAAATTATTGGAATGAAATAACAGAAATAATGGATTGGTCGAAAACCAATGTCACTTCTGTATTACATATTTGTTGGGGAGCACAAGCTGCTTTATATCATCATTATGGTATTGAAAAATTTGAATTACCAAAGAAATGTTCTGGTGTGTTTAGTCACCGTTTGACTGATCCAACCGTCCAATTAGTTCGTGGTTTTAATGACCAATTCTATGTGCCACACTCTCGATATACATCCGTTTCTTTTGAGGAAATTAAAGCTGATCCTCGTCTTAAACTCCTTTCGATTTCTGACGACGCCGGAGTTTTCCTCATTATTTCAAACGATGAGAAGCATATTATGATTACCGGTCACTTAGAATATGACGCCACAACACTGGCAGAAGAATATGTACGTGATGTGAATAAAGGAATAGAAATAGATTTACCGGTGAACTATTTCCCACAAAATGATCCAACACAACAACCATCGAATTCATGGCGCTCGCACACACACTTATTATTCTCGAATTGGTTGAACTATTATGTATACCAAGCAACACCATATGAGTGGGAATAATGGTTAATGGGGCTATCCGATGAAGGGTAGCTCTTTTTCATTTGTGTGAATTCTGAAAATGGTCTCGATTTTATTAGAATTGGTTGCGGGTTTATGGTATTTAGTCTCGATTACGGGTGAATTGGTCTCATTAAGCCATTTAATGTAAGAAGTTCAACTGCGTTTATAGTGTAATAGGTTTATTACTGGAAGAATAATCCCAAACGAGACAAATGATGCACTGAACGAGACAAACTTAAGCATGAACGCGACAAAACAAGAGCCTAAGAAGACAAAGCCCAACGCGAA
>Ga0157371_10003686_pt1 | contig 13756 bp, 10 predicted proteins | sample C45metaG_FD_113462 | JGI IMG/M metagenome (GOLD analysis project Ga0157371, IMG submission 113462) | Corn rhizosphere microbial communities from Kellogg Biological Station, Michigan, USA - C4-5 metaG | ecosystem: Host-associated > Plants > Roots > Rhizosphere > Soil | place: USA: Michigan...
AGAAAATTCAATAAATAATTCTCTTTGTTTTTTGACCGAAGGCTTTTTATTTTCTTTCCAGCCCATGTTTTCAAGAACATCATCAGGAGAAGTGATGAGCATGGCCTTGTTATTTTTGATCAGATAATTGCATCCTGCACTTCTGGTATCATCGGCTCTGACGGGTAATCGAAAACGTCTTTGTTGCAGCCATTTGCCAGTTCAGCGGTAATCAATGAACCTCCCTTAATTCCGGATTCTACAACGAGTGTGCAATCACTCATTCCCGCCACAATTCTATTTCTTCCCGGAAAATTCTGCTTGTCAGGAATGGTGTTACTTTTAAACCTGGTAAGCAAGCCACCACACGGGATCATTGATAGTAACCTTCAGCTTAAAAGATTTTCCTCCTGTCTATTTAAAATCATGTATGCTAAAGTCAATTCATCCGGATGAATTTATGCATGATCCTATCGAGTTTGATAGAATGAAATGTTTGCAACCTTTAACCAAATAAACAGCTTAAAAAATCCTCCTAAATCAAAAGGAGAAAGTTTTAAATGCGCTGGTTAATTGCGGATTAAGAAAATGCATTAGAAATCTTAAATAATGAACTGAATTTCTTTCCGGATTTTTACTATAATTACTAAATAATTTTAATTACTCACCACTGTCAATTCTGTTCTGCGATTCATTGCACGCCCTTCTTCTGTATTATTGGAGGCGATTGGTTTTGTTTCTCCAAATCCTTTGAAAGAAAGCCGGCTATTATTCACTCCTTTGCTCACTAGATAATTGACAACAGCAACGGCACGACCGGTGGAAAGCTTGAGATTATCTGCAGGTTTTCCTATATTATCCGTAAAGCCACTGATCAATATTTTCATGTTTGGATTCTCATTCATCAGCTTTACTACATTATCTAATTCGGTGATTGATTCAGATTTCAGATCTGTTTTTTTTGTATCAAAAAAAACATTCTTTAAAATCACTTTTGCATTCGCTTCGATTGGTTCCAAAGGAATATCAACATTGAAAACTGAATCAGAAGAAATATTTTTCATGTTGTAATTCTGTGAGTAAAATAAATATCCTTTGCGATGAACGTTGAACGCATAATCTTTGCCAACAGGCAGGGTGATCAGATAATTTCCATCTTCGTCTGTTTGTAATTTACTCACTGTTTGTCGTGTATTTACATCTGTAAGAACCACCGTAGAAGGAAGACCAGCCTTGGTTTTGTTGTCATATACTTTTCCTTTTGCCCACAAAGTTTTCAATGGACGCAAATCTTCCCTAAGTTCAAAAGTGTAAATATCCAGTCCGCCTTTTGTATCAATTTTATCACTGGAATAATAAGCCGTTTTTCCATCCGCATCAACGATCATGGAACCTTCATCATCGATGGTATTTATTGGGTAGCCGAGATTTTCCGGCTTGCCCCATTTTCCATCAGCAAGTTTTCTTGTTACGAACAAATCCGGCTTTTCGCTGTAGCAGGAAAGGCCGTTTGAATTAAAATATAAAGTTTGATTATCGGCGTGAATAAAAGGCGTGCTTTCATCGCCGGAAGTATTGATATCCGGGCCAAGATTTTCCGGCTCGCTCCATCTCCCGGTTTCTGTTCTGTGACAAACCCAAATGTCTTTTCCTCCAAAACCGCCGGTTCTGTTACTGCTAAAATAAAGATCCCGTTTATCGGGTGAAAGTGATGGGGTTGATTCCCAAAATTCTGAATTCACATTTCTCCCCAGGTTTTGAGGTTCGCTCCAGCCATTTTTAGTGAGGTAGGAAATATAAATATCGCAGCTTCCCTGTCCCTGGGGGAAATCACAACCAGTAAAAACAAGCCATTCTCCATCCTGCGAAATATTTTGAGCACCTACATTATAATCGGGTGAATTAATTTTTCCAACTAAAGGAAAAGCCTTTCCCCAGTTGCCATTCACGCGATCACTTTCATAAAAGCTTTCTTTATTGCGGATGCGTTTTGTAAAGATCAGTTTCTTTCCATCTATCGTTAGTGATGGAAAATATTCAAGGTCAGAAGTGTTGATGCTGTCACCTAAATTTTGAGAAGCGAAAACATAATTTTTATCCGGATGAGATTGGGCATAATCAATCGCAAACTGGTAGGTTTTTTTTCTGAATTCACCAGCCTTCATGCTCCTGTCATTCAACTTTGGATTCGATAAAAATTTATTCACCGCATTTAATGCATCAGTAAAACGGCCGCAACCTGCAAGCGAAATAGAGTAGGGAAGATTAAAATCATTTGAATAAACTGAATCAAGGGAAAATGCCTTTTCAAAATTGGCGACTGAAGTTGTGTAATTTTTCATTTCTGCATAAATTCCTGCAAGAGATAAAAAGGCATCTACAAATTTTGGTTCTATTTTCAAAGCCTCATTGATCATCGTTATTGAAGAAGGATAATCACCGCTTCTGGCTTTATTGATAGCAAGATTATAGATCGTATTTGCTTTATGATTCACTTTTTCAGGATCATACCATTGCGATCTTGATTGAAGAAAAGATGCTGTTAATAAAACAAGAAGTAGGATTTTTTTCATGAAACAAGATGATTGAAAAGTTAAACGAATTTACTTTGCAATTATTAAATGCGTTGTTATTGTTTGTATCTAAAGAATTGAGGTAATACTTTCATTTTATTTCGAAATTAAATGTTGAGTGGAGCGTTTTCCAATCAAACCGCCATTTATTTTTCTTAGTAATGTTTTTCAGATTGGTTTTGGTTATCAAAAGAACATTAAAGAACTTAATGCCGATTTCATTGATGGACAATCACCAATGACGAAATAAGAAGAATTAGCAATGAGCGAGTTTATTCAAAACGGAAAAGAAAAACACAAACAACAAGTTATACCAAAGAAAAAGGCTGTCAAAAAATAAACAAATGGCCTGAAATTTAAGACGGGTTCCCGAACTTAAGGCACGTTAATGTATTTGTGAATCTGCAATGATAATTCCCACTTTGGATTCTGTTTGATGTAATCAATAATGAGAGGTGTTACTTTTTCTGATTTACTCCATTCAGGTTGCAAATAAAGTTTGCATGAGGATGAAACCTTTGAAGCATATTTTTCTGCCCAAAGAAAATCAGATTTATTAAAAACAATGATTTTCAGTTCGTTGGCTTTTTGAAGAATATCTTCAAGAGGCGGCTTAAATTTTTTTGGTGAAAGGCAGATCCAATCCCATGTTCCGGTTAATAGCGAGGAACCTGAAGTTTCAATGTTAGTCAAAAACCCTGAACGTTTTAACGCGAATGTTAACGCTTCTAAATTATGCAATGTTGGTTCGCCGCCGGTTACCACTGCTAATCTTGCCGGATTCCTTTTTGCTTTATTTACAATTTCTTCAATCGATTGTAAAGGGTGCAATTTTTCGTCCCAGCTTTCTTTTACATCACACCAGACACAGCCAACATCACAGCCTGCTAACCGGATAAAATAAGCCGCTTTTCCCTGGTGAAAACCTTCGCCCTGGAGGGTGTAGAAGGCTTCCATGATGGGTAAAGATTGTTGTGAATGGTCAATGGTCAATGGTGAATTATTAAATAATTATTAAGTTATTGGATTATTTTATTTCCATTAATTAGCCATGCAGTGTTGCAGCATGAAAAGTATTTGTCAGCAAAGCAGCAATGGTCATTAATCCAACGCCACCCGGAACGGGAGTAATGTAGCTGCATTTTGGCGCTACATTTTCAAAATCAACATCCCCTTTTAACGCGAAACCACTTTTCTTGCTTTCATCTTTTATGCGGTTAATTCCTACATCAATTACCACTGCATTTTCTTTCACCATATCTGCAGTAACAAATTTTGGTTTTCCGATCGCGGCAATCAAAATATCCGCTTGCTGACAAATGGAAGAGATATCTTTTGTCCTGGAATGACAAAGCGTAACTGTCGCATTCCCATATTCATTATTATTTCTGCTGAGTAAAATGCTTAACGGTGTACCTACATTGTTGCTTCTGCCAATTACAACCACTCTTTTCCCAGCTGTTTCAATCTTATAATGCTGCAGCATCAACAGAATTCCATAAGGTGTGGCTGAAATAAATGTTGGAAATCCAAGAACCATATTTCCAATATTTAAAGGATGAAAACCATCCACATCTTTCATTGCCGAAATCGTATTGATCACTTTTTTCTCAGAAATGTGTTTTGGCAATGGAACCTGGACCAGAATCCCATCAATTTCAACATCATTATTCAGTTCTTTGATCTTTTCCAAAAGCATTTCTTCAGTAATGCAACTTTCGTATTTGAACAATGAAGAGGCGATTCCCACCTCTTTACAATTCCTGACTTTCGAAGCGACATACGTTTCGCTTGCCGGATCGTTGCCAACCAGGATAGCCGCGAGATGTGGAATCCTATTTCCTTCAGATGTTAATGTAGAAATCTTATTTTTGAGATCATCTTTTATGGCCGCTGATGCCACTTTTCCTTCTAATAATTGCATTCGGCAAAATTAACCCAGGAAGGGGAATTTTGATTTATTTTTTGTTTTATTACACAAAGTTGCAAATATAGTTTTGAAACGGGCATTGTTACAAAGACAGTTTATATGAAATTAGCATCTGTCATACCACGTACCAATGAGGAAGGATTAAAATACGGGTGACCAGTTTGCTGATGATAATTCTGTGGCAACTGCTTTTCTAAAGGACTAAATAGTTGTTTGATTATTTCCAGAAATAGGTTTGACAGGGATCAAGTCCGGGGTTAGTCCTGCTCATTCTTTTAGAATCGGTTACGAAGCTTCTTCAGACTTGTTAATAAGTGCTGAAATTGTGAAGCAGGAAGATTTTCCCTGAATGTAAATGCAGCAGTCCAATATAATTTTGCAAAACGATTCTTCGCCCATTTTGGAATTGCTTCCCAGAATGAATCGCCATTTGCAGAAGATGGAAACATCTGGAATATTTTTCAGCTGTATGTAAGTGCCAGTTATCATCCTCAACCCGGCATTAGTCATGGTCTAATGCTCATTGTCAATTTCAAACAGAAACAAGTTGAGAACTGGTAAACAAATATGAACTTTGTTTTATTTCCGCTATTTGTTTTTATAATGGGAATTTCAAACAATGTAGAGGCCCAGGAAGTTTCAGAAGAGCCACCTGTAATTACAGAGCAGCAACTTGATGAACTGACTGCTTCCAATGAAGATATAAAAACTGAAGATGACACTTACCTGCAGCAGTTGGAACATTTTTTAAAAGAGCCTTTGAATCTCCATGACGCAGATGCAGGTGTTGCAACAATTAAATCTATTAAGTCCGCTTCAGATGAGTAATCTGCTTTCTTATCGAAAGCTATTATGAAATTTTACAAGTATCTATGAGTTACAGGCAATACCTGGTTGGAACCTGGATTTGATCCGGTTGCAACCGTATATTACCATCGCGGAAAAGCCAGCAGTTTTCAAATCTGTAAATGCAAGGTTGAAAAGCGGCCAACAATCTTTCTTATTGAGAGTTTCACGGGTGCTTGAATAATCAAGAGGACATCTTTTGGATACCGGCGGGGTAACCAATTATTATCCCGGAAGCCGCCAAAAAATGTTGCTGAGTATATACAACTTTGGTAACCTGCTCCAATATGTGTTTACAGCGGAAAAAGATGCCGGTGAGCAATTTTTCAAAAGGGAACAAAGAATGGCTTTGATTTCTATTCAGTGCATTTTTTTCTCAGGAATCTTGGGATGATTAAATCTCTAGCCATTGGCGATATTTCTGTCAACCTGGGCCAGGGATTAATATAATGGCAAAGTCTTACATTTAATAAAGGCGGCCAGACCATCCTTTAAGATCGAGGGTTGAGCTTGGGTAGTTTGATAAAAAAGGGGATGATCCACAAAAAGGGTTCCTGATTTTTTCTGACGGTATTTTCAAGCCCCTCTTGAAGGCTTTTTCGCGAAATATAAGATTTTCGTATTTCGAAACTGACGTTATGAAAGAAGGATGTATGCTTTTGAGAATGAGGTCCTCTGCTGATATTCCATCCCGGTTTTTTTTGATAAAGGGTATCGCTACTACGTAAATGTCCGTTATAAAATTTTGCGCAAATTATCTCTTTGGGCACGTTTTGGGCAAACGATTTATATTGATAGAAGTGAGATTGTAAGCGGGCTTGACCTGGTCAAAGGAAATAAAAAGGCGAAGCTGAAAATGCAATTAATGTATGATTTTTGAAAAACGGAAGCCCTATTTTTTTACTTTGTTTTTTGATGAGTGGTAAGTGGGGAAAAAAATTTTTTTTTTCAAAAGCAGCGAAAAGAAAGTAAAAGATGTCATTATATCGTTAACTGCATCTTAACTGCAAAATTTATATTAATTAACAATTTTTTTGGTCATCTTAATAAGAACCATATATTTGCAACCTTAAATTTAAACTATACACATGAGAAGATTTCTTGCATTATTTGCAGTGCTAATGCTCAGCGGAGTATTTGCATTTGCCCAAGACCATTCTGTGAAAGGCCATGTTACCGGCCCGGATGGCAATTCTCTTCCCGGAATCACGGTACAAGTAAAGGGAAGTAATACTGCGACTGCTACCAATGCTAACGGACAGTACCAGATTACTGCTCCTTCAAATGCAACTTTGGTATTTACCGGCGTTGGCTTTGAAGAACAAAGCATTAATATCGGTTCCCGGACAACTCTCGATGTAACATTAGCTTCCAGCACAAAAAGGCTGAATGAGGTAGTTGTTACAGCCCTCGGTATTAAAAGACAGGAAAGGGCGTTAGGTTATGGTACTAAAACTGTAGCCAACTCTGAATTGACTGTTTCTAAACCAGTAACAATTGGAGAAGGGTTGACTGGTAAAGTTGCGGGTTTGCAAATCAATACTGTAAACAATGGTGTTGACCCTGGAATTCGTGTTGTACTTCGTGGCTACCGTCACTTAAACGCCGACAACCAGGCATTGATCGTGGTAGATGGAATTGCAGTGCGTAGCAATTTTCTAAGCACCATTAACCCTAATGATGTGGCTAGCGTGACTGTCCTGAAAGGTGCCAGTGCTGCTGCACTTTATGGTGTTGATGCAACGAATGGTGTATTAGTTGTCACTACAAAAAGAGGTGGAGAGCGTGGAAAACCAGTTATTGAATTTAATAACACTACCATGCTTGAAAGTGTTTCTTACATGCCACCATTGCAAAATAAATATTCTCCGGGTAGTGGAGAAACCGGTCCTTATCCATGGGATCCAAACTATAATTTTCAAAACCCATACACAGGAGAAATCCTATATGTTCCTTATGAAAATCAAAACTTCGGTATGGAATTTAACGGAGATCCTAATTTAGGTTATATCGGTGGCCCCGGCCCTGACAGTACTTTCTTTAAAACTCCCTTTAAAGGAATCAATCCAGATCCAAGAAGAGATTTCTTCCAAACAGGATACAGAATCCAGAATAACCTGTCTTACTCAGGGGGTGATAACAAAAACTCTTACTTCTTATCTGTTCAGGACGTAAGCACTAAAGGTGTTGTTCCACATGACCAAGGCCGTCGTACCAGTTTATATGTTTCAGGAGTGAAGACTTACGGAAAATTTTCAGCTAATTACAATTTGAGTTATTCTCAAAAATATTCTAACACAGCTGGCCCTGATTTTGCACAAGGTCGACCCGTATATTGGAACCTGTTGAACCAGGGCGCTAATATACCTTTGAATGATCCAAGATTAAAAAATCCAAACAGTCCTTATTTCCTTGATCTCTATTACAATGGTTACTATCCAAACCCATGGTGGCAGATATATAACTCACGTGTAATTTCAAGAACCAATTACTTTACAGGTGTATTGCAATTAAACCTGGAAGCTACTAACTGGTTAAATTTGACTTATCGTGCCGGAACCCAGTTTACCGATTTTTATAATAGCAATACGATAGCAGCAACCGGATATTCTCCTTTCAGAATCGCTGATAGTTGGCAAACAGGGGGTACTTACCCAGCACATGTAAATGGTCAGGCCGCTTATACTAATGCTAATGCGCGTAATATTTCCCAGGACATTATTGCTACTCTTCATAAAAAATTTGGAGATCTTGATGCGAATTTAATTTTAGGAAATGTAATCGCTGAAAAACCTTACGGGAATGACTATTCTTCACAAACTAATGTAAGCTCTGATCAATTATTTGTTGATAATTTCTATAATACTAATTACCGTATTGGTGAACTTTCGGGTAGCCATTATATAGAACAAACCCGCTTAATGAGCGGATACGGTGATCTTACTTTGGGTTATAAAAATTCTTTGTTTGTTCATGGAAGTTTCCGTCGTGACTGGTCTTCACTGTTACCAAAAGGAAGGAATGCATACAACTTCTGGTCTGCTGATGCATCATGGGTATTTACAGATGCGATCAAATCTCTTCAAAACCAGGATTTGATCTCTTATGGTAAATTACGTGTTGCATATAGTAATACAGGTGATATCACATTAACTCCGTATAATATTCAAAATGTGTTTGATGTGCCAGGAAATTTCCCTTATGGTAGCCAGGCAGGTATTACTTTAAATCCTGCTTACCGAAATCCGAATTTAGTTCCTGAGAAAACAATTGAAAAGGAAGTGGGACTTGAATTGGGTTTATTTAATGGGCGTATCAATTTAGATGCGGACTATTATACTTCACTTACCAGTGGACAAACTTTTCCAGTTAGTGTATCTGGTACAACAGGTTACGCAAGTGCATATGTAAATGCCGGCGATGTTTTAAGCCAGGGTGTTGAGGTTGGAATTACCGCAACTGTAATTCAAAACAATGCAAGCAGGCTTAAATGGGATGTTGGTGGAAACTTTACATGGAATGGTTCAAATGTTCAATCTTTGTACCAGGCAGTTAAAGATTTCAATATTGGTGGATATGGTGGCCTTACAGGGTCTGTACACGCTGTTGTTGGTCAGCCTTTCCCTGTTATTGAAACTGTAGATATAAGGCGTGATCCTCAGGGACGTGCAATTATTGACCCGGCAAATGGCTACCCAGTTTTAGGTGACACGCTTCAGATTGTTGGGCAAGTGAACCCGAAATACATGTTGAATTTGAATACTACATTAAGCTGGAAAAACTTCTCGTTAAATGTTCAGGCTTCTTATCGTGGTGGAAATGTGTTCTATGCTTATGTAGGATCGCAGTTAAACTTTACCGGTGCTTCTGAGTTTACTACGCAAAACGGAAGGCAACGCTTTATCTATCCTAACTCTGTTTACTTGCAGGATGGTAAATATATTCCTAATGACAAGTATTATACTCAGGATGGTAACGCTAATTTCTGGACTAACTCGGCTTATGCTGACGCAGGTACCTCATATATTGAAAACGCAGCTTTCTGGAAAATCAGGAACGTAAGTTTAAGCTATGATTTCAAAGATCTGATCCAGAATGTACATTGGATCCACGGGCTTACTTTCTCTGTTATCGGTAAAAACCTGTTAATGTTCCGCCCATCTCAAAACGTTTGGACTGATCCTGAATTTAGTTACACGACCGGTAATGCCCAGGGTATTACCAACTATGATCAGTTGCCTCCAACACGCCAGTACGGTGCGAGTGTAAATATTAAATTTTAAGTAACAAATTTCGAATTTATTTGAACACAATTAACAAGGCTTGTACCATTAAAAAAAATAAAAACATGAAAAAACTAATTTATATCAATTTAATTTTTGCCACCCTGCTTTTTTCAACAGGGTGCAAAAAGGGCTTTTTGACTGATCTGGCGGTAAACCCTAATCAGCCATCACAAGCTCCTGCGTCGCTTATTTTGCCTCCTATTCTTACCAGTTATGCCAGCAATTCCTATTTCTCATCCGCTGCTATTGGGCTTTGGATGGGGTATTATTCCATCAGTGGTGGATATTCTACCGATAATAACTCAATGACTTATTATGTAAGTGCAGCAAGCCCGAGCAATTGGGACAATTTGTATAGTATTTTGAAAAATGCCGCTTATATAGAAACGAATTCTGCTTCTGATCCGAATGGCGCCTATTCTGTTGCTGCTGCTAAAATTTTGAAAGCATTTGGTTTTCAAATCCTGGTAGATGGTTATGGAAATGTACCTTATTCCCAGGCTTTCCAGGGATCTGCCAATTTCTTTCCAAAATATGATAATGGCCAGGACATTTATGATTCCTCCATTGCACAATTGGATAATGCCATCAATTTAATCCTGAATGCTCCAAGCACCACTACCAACCTTGGAAGTAATGATGTTATGTTTGGAGGCGATATGACACAATGGGCTAAATTTGCAAACACATTGAAATTGCGTTATCTTATCCGCGAATCAAATGTAATTGCTGCTTCTGCTGCTCAGGCGGAAATTGCTAAAACTGCCTCTGTCGGATATTTAACTTCAGATGCCATGGTTAATCCCGGCTATCTGAATAGTGCAGCTAAACAAAATCCATTCTGGGCATCATATGGAACTGATCCGGGTGGTTCGTTGGTATCTGATGGCTATAATTACCTAAGGGCAGGAGGTGCTGGGGTTAATTTTTTCCAGGATAGCAGTGATACCCGTCTGTTCTACGTTTATAACGCTGATAATTCTTCACCCGACAGAGCTGATTTCTTTACAATTGATGATGATTTTGATCATTATCATGGTGTTTACTATGGCGATCGCGCTGCTGCAACAGCCCAAAATAATAAAGGGACTGCCGGCCTGGGCCTCGGTGTACTTGGTGGTTTTGATGCTTCTGTTCCATTGATGACTGCCGCTGAAAGCTATTTCTTACAATCTGAAGCTGCCCTGAGAAAATGGACTGGTGACGATGCTTTGACCCTCATGCAAAATGGAATTAAAGCTTCCTATGAATTTTTATACACCAGAGGGGGTAAAAGCCTTGCTGATGCTGATGCTGCTGCTGACACATATATTTCATTGCATGCTACCGTGGTTGATCTAAAGGCGATTATTACTCAGAAATGGGCCGCCCTTGACGGAGTTAATAACTTCGAAGCCTGGACTGAATATCGCCGGACCGGTTATCCTAATACAACAGTTCTTCCTTTAACTAAGTTTCCTGGAAACGCTAGGCATATTCCTACTAAATTAATGTATCCTACATCGGAAGCGAATACGAACCAGGATAATTATAAAGCTGCTGTTGCACAGGGAAATGATCCTCAAAGTACCAAGGTCTTCTGGATGAAATAATCTTTAAGGAATAACCTCTAAAAAATTAAAATTGAACAAAATGAAACAAAATAAAAATAAATATCTTCGGCTTCTTTTAATTGCGGGAATGCTTTTTTCCTTGCAATCCTGCCTGAAAAATAATGAATTTTATACGGATTTTTCGAAGGGAAAACCTGCCGTTGAACTTCCACTTGCCGCGACATTTACTAATAAGCCTTTTGCTAAATCATTCGATGTATCTAATACTCCGTCTGTTTATTATGCAGTGGTAAATGTTGCATCAGTGAATAAACCAACTTCTCCTGTCACTGCAACCTTAGGTGTTGATGTTGATTATTTAAATAGTTACAATGCAGCACAAGATGCAATAGCAAAAAAAGCCCAGGCAGATTATTTAGCTGCAGACCCGAATAATACTGTGGACGATAGCAATTACCCTTCTGACTATACTCCTTACGAGCTAATGCCAGATAGTACTTACCAAATTGCCTCATTCGAAGCAACTATTGCTCCGGGACATCGTGAAGATTCTGTCCCAATTCAGATTTTCACTAACAAAATTGCTTCAGGACATATTTACCTGTTACCTCTAACTATTGTTAAATCATCTTTACCAATCAGTAGCTGGAACCATCTTATGATTAATATTGGAGCAAAAAATGCTTATGATGGAATTTATACTGTTGTTGACGGATTTGTACAGAGATATGTAAATCCGACTACTCCTACTACCGATGCACTTAATGGAAGTCTTGCGGGTAATCCGGATATGACTTTAGTTACTGCCGGCATTAGCAGTGTAGAATTAGACAATTTAAAATGGCATGGAGGTACATCAGGTGTGGGGGGTATTGACTATTTACAGGCAATTGTTGATCCAAATACCAATAAAGTTACTATGCTTTCTTTAGGAAACCCTTCGCTTACTAATATTCCAGGAAAGGTGAATAGCTACGATCCAGCAACCAGAACATTTACTTTGAATTTTTACTGGAACCCGACAGCAAATAAAAGAGAAATTACTAATTTAATTCTTAAGTATAAAAAACCAAGATAACGGTAGTTAAAATAAAATTGAGTTAGTTCGAATGACAAAAAGAGGCTGTCCTTTAAAGGCAGCCTCTTTTTCGTGTGTCAGGCATGTATATGTGCTATAGGGTGAAAGTCCCGAACACGCTTTGCAGTAGGAAGTGTTAGCCAAGGGGTGTCCACGGCGAGGTGGAATCTGAAGGAAGCCGACGGTACCAATCTTGACGAATCAGGTTTTAATAATGTAGCTACTCCTAGCTGGATATGTGGAGTTGACATTACTCTTGATCAAGGACCTGACCTTATTTCATGGTGGGGACGTGGATTTGCTCAGCTATAGCTACGCATGGGCAGGTGATCCAAAAACAATTGATGAAGGATTGTATACCGCCATCCGTCCTGATGATATAAGAAAGCAGCAGTTCGAATCAATTAATGGTGGTCTTGAGGCACAATATGGTTATGGTGAGGGAAAGTCTTACCTTGCTCTGTAAAGGAATAAAGCTATTATTTCCCTGGGCGAGAACCATTTATTTGAAGCTGGTAACTCATTTAAGTATGATGATCCGAAATTAACATTTGTGATCCCTCAAGCAGAAGTGTTGAACAATCCAAATTTGGATAAATAGAAAATTCAATGATCAAATTTTTTAAAACTATCTCTTTGGTTTACTTTTGAAAATAAAAGATTATGCCCGATCAACCAACAGCACCTAACCAACTAAATATTGAAATCTCAGAAGAAATTTCTGAAGGTATATATGCCAATCTTGCCATTATCACTCATAGCCATGCGGAGTTTGTGGTAGATTTTGTAAATGTAATGCCAGGAACACCAAAAAGTAAAGTGAAAAGCAGGATCATTCTTACTCCTACACATGCAAAGCGCTTCATGAAGGCAATGATTGAGAATGTAAAGAAATTTGAAGCGGTAAACGGACCGATCCAGGATATCGAAGCCGTAGAATTGCCTTTGAATTTTGGAGGGCCAACGGCACAGGCATGAACCTTTTATAATTTCATAATTATCAAAAAAATGAAAGAAAAGGAATACAAGTTAGATAAAACAGTATTGCAATCATTGACATTTGAAGACGCGGATAATCATGTCACCTATTGGAAGAATAAAAGAGAGACAGAAAGATTAAACGCTGCATGCTTTCTTATAAATTTTTAACACAAGTCCCGATGATAAAATTGATTTAAGATTTACTGATAAATGTAAACATACATAGTTTATAGTTAGGTACTGAGACATGATAGTCTATGTTTTTGAATAATAACAACTTTCGAGCAGTTAAATAGAAGTTCTTAATTTTACTTTTTTGATCGCGGGCTTTAATTTTATTCCTCTTACGCATCGCTTCCTCCAAGATATTCGCAATTTCATCTGCAATACCACTTAATTCTTTCCTCCTTTCACTCGTAATATAACTTTTGTCCTCGGCCTCTATATAATTGAGATTTACATTCACAAAGAGAACCGCTTGAATATGCAAGAAAGTTAATAAATTCTGTATTCCCTTTTCTTCCAAATCC
>Ga0157371_10003687_pt1 | contig 13751 bp, 11 predicted proteins | sample C45metaG_FD_113462 | JGI IMG/M metagenome (GOLD analysis project Ga0157371, IMG submission 113462) | Corn rhizosphere microbial communities from Kellogg Biological Station, Michigan, USA - C4-5 metaG | ecosystem: Host-associated > Plants > Roots > Rhizosphere > Soil | place: USA: Michigan...
CGTGTTGATCGCTTCGGTTTCACGTGCCGGCTCACCGTTGGTTTCGAGGACCAGCATAACGTGACCACGCTCCGCAGCCGCCTGCAGCGCGCCGCGGATCAACCCCATCGCGTAACGCGTCGTGGCGACAACGTCGGAGATGAAAGCGATCGACTGGGTCCGTTCGGTTCGCAGGCTGCGCGCGGCGACGTTGGGCCGATAGCCGAGCTGCTCGGCGGCAGCCATGACTTTGGCGTGGGCGTCCTCCGAAAGACGGGTATCCGGCCGGCCGGTGAGGATCATCGAGGCCGCCGTGCGCGACAGGCCAGCCAGCCTGGCCACGTCGGCAAGCGTGACGCGCTTCACTGGTTGCTGGCCTTTGGGCCCCTTTCGGATCGCCACGCCTGGCCCATCCTTCTGTTACGACCGTGCCGTTCATGACACGCCATAGGGGCTCGCACAACGCGCCGGCTGGGCCTTTCACATGAGCCATTGACAGCTGTCGCGTCACTCGTGCTAAATGGATTTAGCAGAACCGAGACGGGATTTTAAGAGCCGCCGTTCGTTTCGGGGGGAGGCAGGGTCAAGTGGCATTCACACTGCCTGACCATTGGATTTGGGATTTCTGGATGGCCGACGACGGCCAGCTGTTCCACCTGTTTTTTCTGCATGCACCACGCAGCCTCGGCGATCCGGAGCTGCGACATCGCAATGCCCGGATCGGACATGCCACGTCGACCGATCTGAGGAACTGGACCTTTCACGGTCGCGCGTTAGACGCCGGTGCGGCGGGAACGTTCGACGGGTCAGCCATGTGGACCGGTTCGGTCGTGCGTGGCGGCGATGGGCTGTGGCGGATGTTCTACACCGGATCGCGATTTCCGTCGGACACCGCCGGAACCAATATCGAAACTATCGGCGTCGCTACGTCCGCCGACCTCTGGACCTGGACCAAGCAACCGGGCCCGATCGTCCAAGCCGATCCACGCTGGTACGAAATGCTCGGTTCGTCGAGCTGGCCCGAAGAGGCGTGGCGGGACCCGTGGGTGTTCGCCGATCCCTCCGGCACCTGGCACATGCTGATTACGGCACGCGCCAATCACGGTCACGACGCTGGCCGCGGCGTCATCGCCCATGCGACTTCGCGCGACCTCGCGACCTGGGTTGTCGGTCCGCCGCTCAGCGAACCGCAATCCGGCTTCGCCCACCTTGAGGTGCCCCAGGTCGCTGCGATCGAGGGTCGAACCTTTCTGATCTTCTGCTGCAACAGTCCGCGCCTCGCCGATGCGCGCTCGGGCCAGATCGGCGGAATCTGGGTGTTGCCAGCCGCGGGGCCGACTGGTCCCTTCGACGTCCAGCGGGCGGAACTGCTGATCGACGAGCGGTACTATGCCGGACGGCTGGTGCAGGATCGGCGCGGCGACTGGTTTCTGATGGCATTCGAGATGAATGCTCCGGGCGAGCCCTTTCAAGGTCGGCTGAGCGATCCCATGCCGGTCGCCCTCGAGGATGGCCGGCTGGTCCTCCGCGAAAGAGCGGAGGCGATGTCATGAGGGTTCCGGTGTCCGGTTCAGTCGCTCCCGGCTTCGAGCGAGTCGCCGACGCGTTCCGTGCATCCTTCCCTGATGACACCGCGGGTGCCGCGCTTTGCGTCTATCTGCATGGCGCGCCGGTGGTCGACCTCTATGGCGGACTGGCCGATGCGCGCCGCGGCATCCCGTGGAGCAAGGACAGCATCGGGGTGGTCTTCTCGTGCACGAAGGGGCTGATGTCGGTCCTTGCGGCCATGCTGGTCGAGGCCGGAGAGCTCGACTACGAAGCCCCGGTTGTCAGCTACTGGCCGGAGTTCGGGGCCGCAGGCAAGTCCAGTGTGAAGGTCCGCCACCTCTTGAGCCATCAAGCCGGCCTCTCGGCGACCCGCGAATTTCTGCAGGTCGAGGATGTCCTCGACTGGTCTCGGATGACGAAACTGCTGGCGGAGCAGGAGCCGCTGTGGCCACCGGGCAGCGGCTACGCTTACCATTCTATCACCCATGGCTGGTTGGTGGGGGAACTGGTGCGTCGGATTACGGGCAAGCCGGTGTCCGCTGCCTTTCAAGACCTGATCGCCAAACCTCTCGGCGTGTCGGCGTGGATCGGGCTGCCGGCGAGCGAATTCGGGCGAATGACACATCTGGTGGTCGCGCCCGCTGTCGCCGAGGAGGCTGGCCGGCAGCCGAAGGGGCTTGAGCAGGATTGGCTCGCCCGCGCCACGACGCTGGGGGCGGCACTACCGCCTACACTGGCCGAGCCTGATGGTGGCTTCAACGATCCGCGACTCTGGGCGGCGGCGATCCCCGGAGCCGGAGGAATTGCAGGCGCTCGCGACCTTGCGAAAATCTGGTCGGCCACCGTGACCACGACCGATGGCGTCCGGCTGCTCAAACCCCGGACGATCCGGCTGGCGACGGAAGTGCAGTCATGGGGCGCCCCCATGTTCGAGGTGCCACCACCCTGGTCGCGCTGGGGCATGGGGCTGCAACTCGACTCCGAGACGCGCCGCTACCTGACGGCGGAGGGATTTGGCCACGATGGGGCAGGTGGACAGGTGGCTTTTGCTGACCCCAAGCTCGGAGTCGGTTTCGCTTATACGACCAATCGCATGGAAGGTGCGGGGGACACGCGGGCAACCTCGATCATCGACGCCCTTCGGGCGTCTCCCAGCTTATCAACCGCTCCTATGGGTTACGCGACAGCCGGCTGACTGGAGCGTTGTTCCATAAGATGAGAAGACAAGAATGTGCATAAACTGCTGAATACATCAGCACGCCAAGAGGAGGATCAATTGACGGCCAAACGCTACATCCAAGCCAGCACCATTGCCATCACCGCGACGGTCATCGCCACCGGTGTCTACGCCGCGCCGAGCTGCGGGACCGATCCGGTGGTGCTCAACTCCTACTTCGAGACCGGCTTTCCGTTGCCGACGGAGCTGTCCAAGGAGTTCACCAAGCAATTCCCGAACGTGACCTTCAACATCAAGGAAGACCTGTTTCAGACGCTGATGGAGAACAGCCCGCGCGTGCTGGCCGGCGAGAATCCGCCGGATCTCATCCGCCTTCCCTCGATAAGCGACCTGGTCAAGGACGGTCTGCTGAAGAACTTGGACGACTATGCGACGGCGTTCGGCTGGGACAAGTATCCGCCGGCGCAACTTGCGCAGAACCGTGTCGCCGACGGCGGCAGCCCGCGCGGCGAAGGCTCGCTTTACGCGATGGGCCTCAATTACTCGATGACGGGCATCTTCTATAACAAGGCGCTGGCGGCCAAGATCGGTATGACAAAGCCGCCGGAGACGGTGGCGGAGCTAGAAGACCTGATGGCCAAGGCCAAGGCCGCGAATATCCCGCCGATCATCATCTGGAACAAACCGGTCGTCGGTCTCACTTTCCCGCTGCAGAACCTGATGGGATCCTATGGCGACCCGGGCGCGGTGAACGACTGGATTTTCCAGCGCAAGGGCGCCAACATCAACACGCCGACCAATCTCACCGCCGCCCAGCATCTCGAGCAGTGGATCAAGTCCGGCTACTTCCAGGACGACATCAACTCGGTCGACTACGCGACGGCGATGAGCCGCTTCATCGGCGGGCAGGGGCTGTTCCTATTCAACGGCGACTGGGAATCCGGCAACTTCGACAAGCAGATGGCGGGAAATGTCGGCTTCTTCCTGATGCCGCCGGCCACGGCAGGCGGCAAGCATGCCGCAATGTCGGCGCCGCTCACCTACGGCATCGGCGCCAATGCCAAGAACGCCGATTGTGCCGCGTTCTTCCTCAACTGGGTGGCGACCAATGATGCGGCGCGCAAGATCGATGTCGCGGTCGGCGGCTCGAATCCAGGCGGCCCGGTCGACCTGCCGATGCCCGCAGTGGCGCCGGGCAGCGTGACCGAGCAGACCCTCAATGCAGGCACGACGATCGCCAAGGACAACGGTGCCATGGACTTCATCGCCAATGCCACCGGCGCGATCTACGCCGAGGCCTGGACGCCGACGCTGCAGAAGATGGTCGGCGGCCGCGAGGATGCCGCAACGATGCTCAAGGACGTACAGGACGAGTACGTCAAGGAGTTGTCGCGCTGACGCAAAAGGATTGAGCTCACCGAATGGCTCTCGTTGATGGCCATCGCTCCAGGCAGGTGCGGATCTCGGCTTCGGTCGGGAAACGCACCGTCCTGGTTGCATGGGCCTTCATCGCGCCCGCCTTCGCCTTCTATGCAACGTTCGTGCTCGTCCCGATCGGCATGTCGCTCTACTACTCGCTGCTGCGCTGGGACGGCATCGGCAAGGCGCAGTTCAAAGGTCTCAGCAACTACCTTGTGGTGCTGAGTGAGTCTGATTTCCTGCAAATTCTGGGCAACGCCTTTCAACTGGTCGTCTATTTTACCATCATCCCGGTGGCGATCGGCCTGGGCGTCGCCTCGGCGATCCGCAATCATCTTGGCGGGCGCTTTGGAGCGACTGCGCGCACCGTCCTTTTCATTCCGCAAGTGATCCCGTTGGTCGCGGCCGGCATCGCCTGGAGCTGGATGCTGGCAAGTAACGGCGTCGTCAATCAGGCGCTCAGTCTCATTGGTTTGGGCAGCATCACCCGCGGTTGGCTCGGCGATTTCGATTTCGCGCTTCCCGCCGTTGGCCTGATTGGCGCCTGGGTGCTGCTGGGTCTATGCACCATGCTCCTCGTGACGGGTATCGCCCGGATCGATCCGAATCTGTACGAAGCCGCGAAGATCGATGGCGCGACCGCGTGGGACGAGTTTCGCTGGATCACGCTGCCGGGCCTGCGCCAGGAAATCGGCGTGTGCGTCACCGTGACGGTCATTGCGGCGCTCGCGAGTTTCGACATTGTCTATATCGCGACTGGCGGCGGTCCCGGCCTCCAGACCACAGTTCCGGGCCTTGAGATCTACCGTCTCGCTTTCGCCCATCGACAGGTGGGACTCGCCTCTGCGCTCGCGGTCGTCCTCATGCTGCTGGTGATCGTTTGCGTACTCCCCATTCAGTGGCTTACGCGGCAATCGAAGTGACCAGCGTTGCAATGACAGAAGCGACCGGAGACCGTGACCGCTCACGCGTGCTGCCCGTCGGCGCGCTGACTGCGCGAACCATCCTCGTCGGGCTGATGGTCGTCACACTGATGCCGTTCGTGACAATGTTCTCGGCGGCGCTCGCACCATCGGGCACCTATCCGCCGGGTCTGCAATGGCCCGCCAATCCGCAGTGGCAGAACTTCGTTGACGCCTTCGAGGCTGCCCACATGGATCAGCTGCTCTTGTCCAGCACGATCATCGCGCTGGGCGTCGTGCCGATCTCCGTGCTGATCGGCACGATGGCCGGGTTCGGCATCGCCAAGCTGGCCCCCAAGGGAAGCACGGTGGTCTACCTGCTCTTCGTGCTTGGCCTGACGCTGCCGTTCGAAGGGATCATCACGCCGCTCTACTACGAGGTAAAGACCTTTGGCATCCTCAACACCAAACTCGCGATCATCCTGCCGCTGATCGGCCTCTATATGCCGTTCTCGGTTTACTGGATGCGAGCCCATTTCGTGAATGTGCCCGACGAGATGGGGGAAGCCGCATCGATCGATGGAGCAAGCGCCTGGCAGCAGTTCTGGCTGGTGCAGGTGCCGATCGCCCGCCCGGCTATTCTCTCCCTTGCCATCCTGCAGTTCCTGTGGACGTGGAACCAGTTCCTGCTGCCGATCGTGCTGGTCGAGGTGCCGCTTGAACGAACGATGGCCGGCGCCCTGGGCGCGTTCCAGGGCCAATGGGGGACCAACATCCCACTGCTTTGCGCCGGTGCGCTGATCATCATTGCCCCGACGGTCGTGTTGTTCGTGATCTTTCAAAAGCAGTTCGTCGCGGCTCTCCTTCAGGGGGCAGTGAAGGGATAACTCGCATCCGGACGTTTCGAGCGCCGCGTCACGCTTTGGCTGGCGCTGTGATTGCCGACGAAAATCGTCGCGGAGCCGTGCTGCCGCGCCGCTGGATCGAAAAGCCAACATCGATGCTGGCCTGCTGCGGCCGCTTGCCGGACCCGCGGATGACCTCCAAAACGACTTCGGCGGCCCAGGTCCCCATCTTGCGCCGCTCGGTAGAGACGGAGCTCAGTGGAGGTACGGCCACCGCTGCGAAATCGAGGTCATTGAAGCCTATGATGGCCAGGTCTTCCGGTACATGGATGCCGCGGCGCTGACACTCGAACAAGGTTCCAAGGGCGAGATCGTCATTGCAGGTGAACACGGCGCTCACCCCCGGCACCGCCGTCAGCACCTCGGTGAACAGCTCGCCGCCCATCGCCACGTCGGAAGGGCGCGGTGAGGCCGCAATGAGACCGGCCGTCGGTAGACCATATTCATCCATCTGCCGTTGGTATCCGGCATGGCGGCGACGAGCACGGGGATCGGCGCGCGCCGTCAGATGCGCGATCTTGCGATGGCCCAGCTCGTAGAGGTAGCGCACGGCGGCGGCGCCGGCCGCCTCGTGGTCGAGTCCGATGTTGAGGTCGATGGGTGCATCCGTCACATCCATCGTCTGCACCACGGGCACGCCGGCATGACTGAGCAGGTCGCGCGAGCGCTCGGTCTGGTCGGTGCCGGCGACGATCATCGCCTCAGGATGATAGCCGAGTAAGGCCGCAATCGCCTTTTCCTCTTCGATCTCCGAGTAGCGGACGTTGAGCACCAGCACTTCGAAGCCCGCCGGGTTGAGGACATCCTGAATGGCGCCGAGATAGTCGTCGAACACGCCATTGGTCAGCGACGGAACGATGACGCCCACGATGTGGGTCTTGGTCGAGGCCAATGCGCTCGCGAGGTTGTTCGGGATGTAGTTGAGGGAGCGCACCGCATCGTCGATGCGCCGTCGCAAGTCCTCGCTGACCATCTCCGGGTGGCGGATGGCACGGGAAACCGTGACTGGGCTCACGCCTGCGCGCCGGGCGACATCGGACAAGGTCGCACGGCGTCTGGCGTTCACGTTTACCCCCCGATGGCTGGTCCTCCTCATAGTCACTTCCCCCGCCACGTCCAGCATTGATAGCGCTTCCAATTGCAATTGACAGCGCTTTCATTTGTCCCTAGCGTCGATGTCGGGGAGTGAGAAGGCCTGGCATAACGCGCGCTTGGGTTACGGACAACGACGTGGCTCATCGACGGCGAAGACTTGGCTAAATTCCTCCGCCACCGAGTGAATTCGGGAAACCCGAGGGAGGACAATCTTGAAATCGACTCTGCTTCTGAATCTTGCGGCAGGCGTTGCCGCGGGTGTGCTGATGGCGCTTGCCGTCGGTCCGTCAATGGCTGCCGGCCCGGCGATCGTTTCGGGTCCATCGGCTGATCCTCAGTGCTACGTGCCATGGGCGGCCGACACGAAGTTCGTGCAGTATCCGGCCAAGAAAGGTCCGTTCCGGATTGCCCTCGCCAATGGCTACATCGCCAATACCTGGCGCATTCAGATGATCCAGACCGCCAAGGCCTATGCCGCGCAGCCCGACGTCGCCAAGGACATCAAGGAGTTCAAGGTCGTCTCGACCGGCGAAGACGTCGCCGCGCAGATCTCGGCGATCAACAACTTCATCGACAGCGGCTACGACGCGATCGTCACCGACGCCCAGAACCCTGAAGCCTTCGCGCAGGTGATCAAGCGCGCGAAGGACAAGGGCGTGGTGCTCGTGGCGTTCGACAACATCCTCAACACCACCGACGACATCAACGTCAATGTCGACCAGGAAGGCCTCGGTGAACTCTGGGGCAAGTGGCTGGTCGATCACATCCCGAATGGCGGCAAGGTGCTCGAAGTTCGCGGCGTCGCCGGAACCTCGGTCGACACCGATCGTCACAACGGCATCCACAAGGTGCTCGATGCATCGGGCAAGAAGTGGAACGTCGTCGAGGTCGTCGGCAAATGGGACGACGGCACCGCGCAGAAGGCGACCGCCGATGCGATCGCAGTGCAGGGCCACTTCGACGGCATTACCGCGCAGGGCGGCGATACTGGCGTTGTGCAGGCGATGACCGATGCCAAGCATCCGTGGGTGCCGTTCGCCGGCGAGACCGAAAACGGCTTCCGCAAAGCCTGCGGCGCGCATGCCAAGGACGGCCTCGTCTGCACCTCGGCCGGCACCGGCCCGGCGCAGGTGGCTGTGGCCATCAAGACGGCGATCGATGCGCTCGAAGGCAAGGTCATCCCGCAGTCTGTGAAACTGCCGCTCGCGGTGGTCTCCGATCCGGACTTCAAGGATGGCGAGAACTACTACGCCGACCAGTCGGATAACTTCTTTGTGGGCAATGCCTTCCCCACCTGCGGGATCAACTTCACCGCGCAGGAAATCATGGGGCAGAGCAAGGACAACTCGTCGAACTAATCGCCCTCTCGCATCCGTGGCCGCAGGGGATATGCTTCCCTGCGGCTGATCTTCCTTGAGGACGTCTGATGCCCACTTCCGAACCGCTCTTCCGCATGGAAGGGATCTCCAAGCGCTACGGCGGCGTGCGGGCTCTGGAAAATGCCGAGCTGACCGTCGAGGCCGGAAAGGTTCACGCCATCCTGGGCGAGAACGGTGCCGGTAAATCCACTCTCATCAAGATCATGAGTGGGGTTGTGGCGCCCGACGAGGGGCGCATGCTGCTCGATGGACGCGAAGTGACTTTTGCCGATCCCGCGGCGGCGAATGCCGCCGGCATCGTCTGCATCTTCCAGGAGCTGTCGCTGATCCCGGAACTCAGTGTCGGCGATAACATCATCGCGTCCAATCCGCCCAAGCGCTTTGGCATGATTGACCGGAGAGCACAGCGCAAGCTCGCCGAGGAGGCGCTCAAGCGTGCCGGTGGTGGCGATATTCACCCTTCGACGCTGGTGCGTGACCTGCCACTCAGCCGTCGGCAGATCGTCGAGATCGCCAAGGCGCTGGCGCGGAAGCCGCGTATTCTCATTCTCGATGAAGCGACCTCGGCGCTCACCGCGAGTGACGTCAAGACCGTGTTCGAGGTGCTGAAGCGCCTGCGCGACGAAGGCATAGCGCTGCTCTACATTTCGCATCGAATGCATGAGATCGCTGAGCTTGCCGACACCTGCACAGTATTCCGCAATGGTCGTAACATCGAATCCTACGCAGCCGGCAGCAAGAGCGACGAACAGGTGGTCGAGCTCATGATCGGCCGCGAGTATCACAACGTCTTTCCGCCCAAGCCGGTGCCAAAGGCGGAAACGATCAAGCCGGTGCTCGAAGTCGACAGCCTCACCTGGGCGCCTCGACTCAACGGCGTGTCCTTCACGCTCAAGCCCGGCGAAGTGGTCGGGCTTGGCGGGCTCGACGGCCAAGGCCAGCGCGAGCTGCTGCTGGCGCTGTTCGGCGTTCTGCGTGGCACCTCGGGGCAGGTCAAAGTCGATGGCGTGCCGGTGTCGCTCAAATCGCCGCGCCAGGCCCGCGCCGACCGTGTCGGCATGGCGCTCATTCCTGAAGACCGCAAGACCGAAGGCCTGATGCTGCCGATGTCGGTGCGGGACAATTTGAGCTTTGCCGCGATGTCGATGTTCTCGCGCGCCGGCGTCATCGACCGCGGGGTCGAACGCCGCGCGATCGACGAGATGATCAGGCTCCTGGCCATCAAGACCGATGGCATCGCGGTGCCTGCCGGATCGCTTTCGGGCGGCAACCAGCAGAAGCTGGTGATCGCCAAATGGCTGATGCGGCGGCCGCGCATCATCCTGCTCAACGATCCGACGCGCGGTATCGACGTTGGAACCAAGCAGGAAATCTACCTGCTCTTGCGTCGCCTGGCCGATGAGGGGGCGGCGATCGTGCTCTATTCGACCGACTATGACGAGCTGATCGGCTGCTGCGACAAGGTGCTGGTGATGTATGACGGCGCGGTGCGGCGGACGCTGGTGGGTGGCGACATCACCGAGCGGGCACTGATTGCGAGCGCGCTGTCCATCGACACTCGGACCGACGAGGGAGCGGCGACCCTGACGCCGGCCACGGCATGAGCGAGTTCCGCTTCTGGTTTGCGGGCCAGCGAGGGACGCTGCTCGCACTTGTCATCTTTCTGGTGATGTTCTCGATCTATGTCGTCAACCATCCCGCCATCGCAAACGGTGGTTTCACCGTCGACACGGTGGGGGACGTGGTGCAGACCGCCGCGAACAAAGGTGTGCTGCTGGCGTTGGTGGCCATGGCGCAGACGTTCGTCGTCTTGACCGCCGGCATCGATCTGTCGGTGGGCATGGTGTTCATACTTGGCAACTGCCTTGCCTCCTACATTGTCGCGGGCTCCATGCCCATGGCTATCCTGGGCGCCCTCGCGGTGGTAGCCGTGGGCGCGATCTGCGGTGCGGTCAACGGGCTGATTGTGATCTTCGGGCGCCTGCAGCCGATCGTCGTTACGATCGCAACCGGTGCGGTGTTCTTCGGGCTCGCCTTGTGGATGAGACCCTTCCCCGGGACGTCGGCCGACTTCAACTCCGACCTCGCCGATGCCCTCACCGGCAAGCTCTTTGGCGTCATTCCCGCAAGCCTTGTGCTGTTGGCGGTGCTGGTCCTCGTCATCTGGATTCCCTGGCGGCGGTCTGAGATCGGGCGGGCGACCTACGCCGCCGGGTCATCGGAGGTTGCCGCCTACATGTCCGGCATGCCCATCCGGCGCGCGAAATTCCTTGCCTACGTCCTCGCGGGCGCGTTCGCGGCGATGGGCGGCGTCTTTCTCACCTTCTTCACCTATTCGGGGGAGGCGTCGGCCTCCAACGGCGGCACTTACACGCTGTTTTCGATCGCCGCAGTGGTCTTGGGCGGGGTGTCGCTGTTCGGTGGTCGCGGCAGCGCGGTTGGCGCGATCTTCGGCGCCCTTGCCTTCCGGGCCATCGGCGACCTGCTGTTCGTGTTCAATCTCGACCCGCTCTGGCAGCCACTGTTCCAGGGCGTGGTGCTGCTGCTCGCCGTGTCGGTCGGTTCCGCCCGCCTGTTCCAGGTGCGCAACCGGCTTGAGCTTTTCAATTGAGGGGACCATGACCGACACTGTCTCGACCGTCCCGCTGAAGACGCGCTCTTGGCGCGACCAGCTCAACATGCCGGTGGTGACAGCCTTCGGCTGCATCATCGTGCTGCTGCTGCTGGGCAGCCTCTATTCACCCAACTTCCTGTCGCCCGAATATCTGCTGCAGCAACTCAAGGTGGGCTCGTTCCTCGGCATCATCGCCACGGGGATGATGCTGGTGATCCTTCTGGGTCAGATCGACTTGAGCGTGCCGTGGACGCTGACCCTGGGGGCTATGATGGGGTGTGCGGCGGTGAGCTATGGTCCCGCGGGAGAGGCTCTCGCCATTCCCTTCGGTATCTTCTGCGGCCTCGCGATCGGCCTCGTCAACGGCTTCGCGGTTGCCTACCTCCGCATCCCGTCAATGATCATAACGCTGGCCGTCAATGCTGTGGCGCAGGGGTTGATGGTGGCCTACACCGGCGGTTTTGCCCCGCAGGACTCTGCTTCGCCGGCAATGAAGCTGCTGGCCGCGCAATCCACCCTGGGCATTCCGAACGCCGTTCTGGTGTGGGTCGTGGTCGGCGCCCTCGCGGTCTTCGTCCTCTCGCGAACGAGTTTCGGCCGGTCGGTCTATGGTATCGGCAACCGGGAGACGGCAGCATATCTGAGCGGCGTGCCAACTCAGCGGGTAGTGATGATCGCCTTTTCCCTTTGCGGGGGCCTTGCGGCCCTTGGGGGCGTCCTTCTTGCCGGCTACGGCGGCAAAGCGGCGCAGGCAATGGGGGATGCCTACCTTCTGCCGGCTATCGCCGCGGTCGTCCTTGGCGGCACCTCGATCCTCGGGGGACGCGGTTCATATATCGGCACGATCGCCGGCGTCATCCTCATCACGCTGCTGCAATCGATCCTGAGCGTCATGCAGATGGCCGAGTTCGGCCGCCAGATCATCTATGGCGCGATCATCGTGCTGATGCTGCTGCTTTACGGGCGCGACAAGCGGATGCGCTGAGGCGACGGCGCCAGGCGAGGTCTACTCATCCACGTGTAGGGAAGGCTAGTTCGTCTACGCGCTTTCGAGGCGCCGCCCGTCGCTACCGAAGCAGTGAAGACGGGGTGGGGCGACCGTAAGCGTGACCTCTTCGTTCTCAACGACGTTTGGTCGCCCCTGCACTGCGGCAATAAGCGTGTGCCGGCCCCAGGAAAAATAGAGATGGCTCTCTGCGCCCACCGGTTCGATCAAGGCAAGGCGCGCGCGCAGCGCTAGCCCGCCCTCACCGCTGGTGAGCGAAAACCCATCGGGGCGAACGCCGACGACCGATACACCCGGAGCGCGCCGCTGGATCTCGGCCGCCTCTCCGGTTGCCAGATCGGCGACGGGAATGAAATTCATCGGCGGTGAGCCGAGGAAGCCCGCAACGAACTGCGTCTGAGGCCGATCATAAAGTTCGGTGGGGCTGCCCACCTGCTCGATCCGCCCAGCGTTCATCACCACCAGGCGGTCGGCCAGCGTCATCGCCTCGAGCTGGTCATGCGTGACATAAACGCTGGTCGTACGGAGCGTGCGTTGCAGCTTCTTGATCTCGATGCGCATCTGGCCGCGCAGCTTGGCGTCTAGGTTGCTGAGCGGTTCGTCGAACAGGAAGGCCTTGGGTTGGCGCACGATGGCGCGACCCATCGCGACACGCTGTCGTTGTCCGCCGGAAAGCTGACGCGGCCGGCGGTCAAGCAGCGGCTCGATCTCGAGGACGCGCGCCGCCTCGGCGACGCGCTGGTTTACGATGTCGCGCGGCGTGCCACGGTTCCTGAGGCCATATTCGAGGTTCCGACGCACCGTCATATGTGGATAGAGGGCGTAGTTCTGGAACACCATGGCGATGTCTCGCTCGGCCGGTTCTTCCTTGTTGACGACGCGGCCGTCAATCGAAACCGTTCCATCGGTAATGGCTTCGAGGCCGGCGATCATACGCAGCAGGGTCGACTTGCCGCAGCCGGAGGGGCCGACGAGTACCACCAGTTCGCCGTCGGCGATGCTGAGGTCGATCCCGCTGACCGCCTGGACATTGCCGGGATAGATTTTCGACACGCCCTTGAGCTCGATCGACGCCATTACTTTTCGGTCTCCACCAGGCCTTTGACGAAGAAGCGCTGCATTGCAATCACCACAATGACCGGCGGCAGCAGGGCCAATACCACCGCGGCCATAACGAGGTTCCACTGCGGGAAGGACTCGGCCACCGTCGCCATGCGCTTGATGCCCATGACGACCGTGTAGTAGCCGGGATCGGTCGTAACCAGCAGTGGCCACAGATACTGGTTCCAGCCGAGGACGAACAGGATCACGAACAGCGCGGCGATGTTGGTGCGACTCAGCGGCAAGAGGATGTCCCAGAAGAACCTGAGCGGCCCGGCGCTGTCGATGCGTGCAGCCTCGAGGAGCTCGTCCGGAATGGTCAGGAAGAACTGGCGGAAGAGGAACGTTGCGGTCGCCGAGGCGATAATCGGGATGATGAGCCCAGGATAGGAGTTCAGCATGCCCAGATCCGCCACGACCTTATAGGTCGGCAGGATGCGAACTTCGACCGGCAGCATCAGTGTGATGAAGATCAGCCAGAACGCCAGCGAGCGGAACGGAAAGCGGAAATAAACGATGGCGAAGGCCGAAAGAATCGAGATCACGATTTTCCCGATGGCGACGCCCAGTGCCATCACCAGGCTGTTGAGCAGCATCGGCCACACCGGCGGCGTGCCCGAGCTCGA
>Ga0157371_10003692_pt1 | contig 13743 bp, 11 predicted proteins | sample C45metaG_FD_113462 | JGI IMG/M metagenome (GOLD analysis project Ga0157371, IMG submission 113462) | Corn rhizosphere microbial communities from Kellogg Biological Station, Michigan, USA - C4-5 metaG | ecosystem: Host-associated > Plants > Roots > Rhizosphere > Soil | place: USA: Michigan...
CGGACGAAGGCGTGCACGGCGCCCTGCTGGTGGCCGTGTCGGTCATCGGTGCCGTGGCCGGCTCCATCGCCAACTTCGTGCATCCCTATGTAATGAAGGAAAAGGGCTGGACCGGCCCGGAACACAAGCGCATCCAGCGCAACGACCTGCTCTTCGCGGTGGTGGTCGGTATCGTCATCAACCTGGCCATCTGGGTGGTCGGGGTGGAGATCCTCAGACCCAACGGTCTGCAGGTGAATACCCTGAATGACCTGGGCACGGCCCTGGAGCTGTTCTTCGGCACCGGCGGCTGGCTGATCTTTTTCACCGGCGTCTTCGCCACCCTGTTCGCCAGCGTGGTGGGCAAGACCACGGCCTTCCCCATGCTGATCACCGATGCGCTGCAGCACATCCGCCCGGAACGCCGCGAACGCTATGGCAAGACCTTCCACAAGGATCCAGCGCACAAGTGGTTCCTGCTCTTCATCCTGGTGACGCCCTTGGGGTGGTCGCTGCCGGGGATGCCTGACTTCGTGACCCTGACCATCGGCGTGAATGCCCTGAACATCGTCGGCCTGCCGGTGATCTCCCTGGGCCTGCTGATCATGTCCAACCAGAAGTCGCTGCTGGGCGACAAATACCGCAACAACTGGTTCGAGAACCTGGCGCTCGGCTTCGCCACCCTGCTGGCGATCTGGGTGGCGATCCAGCTGGGCCTCCAGTTGCTCGGTTAAGTCCTGGCGCGCCAAGGGGCAGGTTCGCTGCCCCGTCTTTTCCAAGGAGTCTTGAGATGCCTGAACAGAATGATCGTCCGCTGCTGCTCCAGGTCGGCCCGCTGCTGCCTGCCCTGCAGGACGCCCTGAATGCGCGTTACGAGGTGCTGCGGCTCTGGGAGGCATCTGATCGGCCTGGCCTGCTCGCAGCGCGTGGCCAGCAGGTGGTGGCCCTGGTGACCTCCGGCGTGTACGGCGCGACCCGCGAGCTGATGAGCGCCCTGCCCGGCTTGAAGGCGGTGTTCAGCTTTGGAGTGGGCTACGACAGCATCGACATCGCGGCCGCGCGGGATCTGGGCGTGGTGGTGAGCAACACGCCGGGTGTGCTGGACGACTGCGTCGCCGATACCGCCTTTGCCCTGCTGATCGACGTGGCACGGGGCATCAGCGCAGCGGATCGCTTCGTGCGCCGTGGCGACTGGCACCAGGGCAAGTTTCCCCTGACCTCGCGCCTGGCCGGCAAGACCTGCGGTATCGTCGGCCTGGGCAATATCGGCAAGAGCATCGCCCGCCGGGTGGAAGCCTTCGGCATGGTGGTGGCTTACCACGGTCGCCACCGCCAACCGGACGTGCCCTATCGCTATCACGCCGATCTGGTAGCCCTGGCGGAAACCGCCGATTTCCTGGTGCTGTCGCTGCCCGGTGGGCCAGCCACCGATGGGCTGATCGATGCACGAATCCTGGCCGCCCTGGGACCGCATGGCTATCTCATCAACATTGCACGGGGCAGCGTGGTCGATGAGCCGGCCCTGGTAGCGGCCTTGCAGAACGGCACCCTGGGCGGCGCCGGGCTGGATGTCTTCGCCGAGGAGCCGGAAGTCCCCGCGGCGCTACTGGCGCTGGACAACGTGGTCCTTACGCCGCATCTCGGCAGCGGCACCCAGGAGACGCGCCAGGCGATGGCCGACCGGGTGCTGGCCAACGTGGAGCGCTATTTCGCCGAGGGTCGCCTGGTCACGCCGGTGTGACGGCGGGCGACCGCGGGTCGCCGCGCTAGTCGATGGCCGGCAGGGTCTTGCCGCGGATGCGTCGGGCCAGGGAATCGTAGATCTCGCGGCAGCCTTCGTCCCAGAAGCGGTCGGGATCGTCCTGGGGTTCGAGGGCTACGGAGAATTCGCCCTCGCGCTCCTTCAGCACGAAATGCTCGTTGGTATAGAAGAAGGACAGGCCGATGGCGAAGGTCTGGGGCGTGCCGGCCAGGTCATCGATGATCACCGTGAGGTCATAGCGCGCATAGACTTCCAGTTCGCGCACGATGTTGCCATCGACGCGCTTTTCCAGGCCCAGCCCGGCGTCCACCTGATCCGCGGGGGTGAGCCCCAGGTAGCGCGTAAAGCAGTCCGGCAATTCCTGCAGGCGACGCTCCAGCTCCTGCCAATAGGCTTCTTCCCGCTCGGCCGCCTTGCTCAGCGCCTGACTCAATGCCTGATATCGTTCCATTGCCGTTCCCATCTGTTCACTGGAGGCCGTCGACGGACGACCGACAGCTCTGAGACCCCGGCCGGGTCCCGGGGTGCCGCATCGGTCGGCGACGGACGTCAGGTCGCCGGCCAGCCCAGCACCGGGGCACGGGTTTCGCCGAGCAGGAAGGCGCGATTGGCATCGGTGCAGGCGCGCAGGTAATCGGTCACCAGGGTGATGCGACGCAGGCGGCGCAGGTCCTCGCGGTAATAGAGCCAGAATTGCCGGGTGATCTGAATCTGCTCCGGCAGGAGCGCCACCAGCCGCGGATCGGGTTCGGCGACGAAGCACGGCAGGATCGCCAGGGCGTGACCGCACAGGGCCGCCTGGTACTGGGCGATCACGCTGGTGCTGCGCAGACCGCTGCTGGCCTCGGGCAGGATGCGCTCCAGGTAGAGCAGCTCCGGACTGAAGGCGAGATCGTCGACATAGGTGATGAATCTGTGGCCCTGCAGATCCGCGAGCTGCGTGATGGGTGGGTGGCTGGCCAGGTAGTCGGCGGTGGCATAGAGCCGCAGGCGGTAGTCGCACAGTTTGCGGCAGACATAGGGGCCGCGCTCGGGCCGTTCCAGGGTGATGGCGATGTCGGCTTCGCGCCGCGACAGGTTGACGAAGTGCGGCACCGGCAACACGTCCAGGGTGATGCCTGGATAGCGATCCTGGAAGAAACTCAGCTGGGGTACCACGAAGTAGCTGCCGAAGCCTTCGGTGGCGCCGATGCGTACCTGGCCGGAAGGTGCCAGGCGTGTGTCCGAAATCTGTTCGCAGGCGGTCTGCAGGGTGCTTTCGAGGGTTTCGGCGTGCACCAGCAGGCGCTGGCCTTCCACGGTCAGACTGAAGCCGGTGCTGCGCGACTTCTCGAACAGCAGCGCCCCCAGTGCCTTTTCCAACGCCGCGATCCGCCGCGAGACGGTGGTGTAGTCGACCCCCAGCCGGCGGGCCGCGCTGCTGGCCTTTTGGGTACGGGCCACTTCGAGGAAGAATCTGAGATCGTCCCAGTCGAGACGCGCCGTGGGGTTATTGGATTTTTGCATATCGGTCGGGCGTTTTTGTCGGAAGCCAAGAGACTTTTGCCAGGAATATACTGTTTACGAGGTCGCGTCACGAGAGGTGACGGCGCGAACCACTGCTAGCCAACAACAATAAAGAGCAGGCAACCATGACCCATCCTCACGCCCCATCCCGGCGCCAGGCCGGACACTGCCCTTCCGCCCCTGCCGTACCGACTGTAGGGTCGTCCGGCGCCGCCTTCCGCGAAGCGCGCGACTTCCTGCTACGCCATCGCACCGACTACGCCACTGCCGTCCGCGATTTCCGCTGGCCGGAGCTGGAGCACTTCAACTGGGCGCTGGATCATTTCGATCACCTGGCGCAAACGCATTCCGGCCCGGCCCTCTGGCGGCTCGACGCCGAAGGCCGTGAAGAACGCTACAGTTTCGCCGAACTGGCACTGGCCTCGAATCGCACTGCCAACTTCCTGCGCGCCCAGGGTGTCCGGCGCGGCGAACGCATCCTGGTGATGCTGGGCAACGAGGTGGCGCTGTGGGAGACGCTACTCGGCGCCTTCAAGCTGGGCGCCGTGGTGGTGCCCGCCACCACCCTGCTCAGCGATGCCGATCTGCAGGATCGGGTCCAACGCGGTCGCATCGCCCATCTGGTGGTGGGCAGTGCCCACACGGAGCGTTGCGCCAGCCTGGATCCAGGTCTTACCCGCATCTGCGTGGGTGCGCCGGTCGCCGGCTGGCAACCCTATGCACCGGCCGCCTGCGCCAGCGACTTCCTGCCGGACGGGCCCACCCGGGCCACGGACCCGCTACTGCTCTATTTCACCTCCGGGACCACCTCGCGACCGAAGCTGGTCCTGCACAGCCACAGCAGCTATCCGGTCGGGCACCTGTCCACCCTCTACTGGATCGGTCTGCAACCCGGCGACGTACACCTCAACATCTCCTCGCCCGGCTGGGCCAAGCATGCCTGGAGTTGCGTCTTCGCGCCCTGGAACGCCGGTGCCTGCGTGTTCATCCACGATGTGCCACGCTTCAAACCCCAGGCGCTGCTGGAGGTCCTGGCGCGCTATCCGGTCACCAGCCTCTGCGCGCCCCCCACGGTATGGCGCATGCTGATCCAAGAGGATCTCGCCGCCTATCGTGACCGTCTCGACCTGCGCGAACTGGTCGGGGCTGGCGAGCCGCTCAATCCGGAAATCATCGACAGCCTGCAGGCGGCCTGGGGGCTGACCCTGAGGGACGGCTTCGGCCAATCGGAAACCACCGCCCTGGTGGGCAACACCCCGGGCCAGCCGCTCAAGCCGGGCTCCATGGGACGCCCGCTGCCCGGATGCCACGTCGAGTTGCTGGATGCCGACGGCCGGCCGGGCGATGACGGCGAGGTGGCCCTGTCACTGCAGCCAAGGCCGGCCGGATTGATGCTGGGCTACGAAGACAGCCCGGAAAAGACCGCCGAGGTCATGCGCGATGGCCATTACCGTACTGGCGATACCGCGGTGCGTGACGCCGAGGGCTACATCACCTTCGTCGGTCGCGCCGATGACGTCTTCAAGTCGTCGGACTATCGCATCAGCCCCTTCGAACTGGAGAGCGCCCTGATCGAGCACCCGGCGGTCATGGAAGTGGCCGTGGTGCCCAGCCCCGATCCCTTGCGCCTCAATGTGCCCAAGGCCTTCGTCATCCTGGCCGCCGGGCACTCGCCCTCGGCCACGCTCGCCCAGGAATTGCTCGGCTTCGCCCGTAGCTGCCTGTCGCCCTACAAGCGGGTGCGCCGCCTGCAGTTCGTCAGCGAACTGCCCAAGACGCTGTCCGGCAAGATCCGCCGCATCGAATTGCGCCTGGGCGAGGTGCAGCGCCGTGCCGCGGACACCCCTGACCTCCACGACTACGCCGAAGAAGACTTCGTCTTTCAACCTGCCCCCGCCACCACGGCCACCGCTCAGGAATCCCTGTCATGACCCAGACTGCCATCCGTAACGTGCCGTTGCTGATCGACGGCCAATTCGTCACTTCCACCAGCAGCGAAAGCCGCGAAGTGATCAACCCGGCGACCCAGGAGGTGCTGGCGCGGGTGCCCTTCGCCACCGCCGAGGAGGTGCAACGTGCCGTGGCCAGTGCCAAGGCGGCCTTCGCCACCTGGCGCAAGACCCCCATAGGCGCACGGGCACGCATCTTCCTGCGCTACCAGCAGTTGATCCGCGAGCACATGAGCGAACTGGCCGCGCTGCTCACCGCCGAGCAGGGCAAGACCCTGGCCGACGCCGAAGGCGATGTCTTCCGCGGCCTCGAGGTGGTGGAGCACGCCGCGGCCATCGGCAATCTGCAACTGGGCGAACTGGCCAACAACGTCGCCAGCGGGGTGGACACCTACACCCTGCTGCAGCCCCTGGGCGTCTGCGCCGGCATCACCCCCTTCAACTTCCCGGCAATGATCCCGCTGTGGATGTTTCCCATGGCCATCGCCTGCGGCAACACCTTCATCCTCAAACCCTCGGAGCAGGATCCGCTGGTGACCATGCGCCTGGTCGAGCTGGCGCTGGAAGCCGGGGTGCCGCCTGGCGTGCTCAACGTGGTCCATGGCGGGCCGGCGGTGGTGGATGCCCTCTGCGATCACCCGGATATCAAGGCGCTGTCCTTCGTTGGCTCCACTCGCGTCGGCACCCATGTCTACCGCCGCGCCAGCGAAGCCGGCAAGCGGGTCCAGTGCATGATGGGCGCCAAGAACCATGCAGTGGTGCTGCCCGATGCACCGCGCCAACAGACCCTGGCCAACCTGGTGGGCGCCGCCTTCGGTGCGGCCGGGCAGCGCTGCATGGCGGTCTCGGTGGTGGTGCTGGTGGGCGAAGCCAACAGCTGGGTGCCAGAGCTGGTGGCCAAGGCGCGCAGCCTCAAGGTCGGCGCGGGCCACGAGCACGGTACCGACGTCGGTCCGCTGATCTCCTGCCAGGCACTGGATCGGGTCAGCGGCCTGATCGAGCGCGGCGTGAGCGAAGGCGCAACCCTGGAGCTGGATGGCCGCAACATCCAGGTCGACCGCTACGAGAAGGGTAATTTCGTCGGGCCAACCCTGTTCTCCGGGGTGACCACGGACATGACCCTGTACCGCGAAGAGCTGTTCGGGCCGGTGCTCTGCGTGATGCACGCGGCCACCCTCGACGAGGCCATCGCCCTGATCAACGCCAATCCCAATGGCAACGGGGTCGCCCTCTTCACCCGCTCCGGCGCCGCGGCCCGCCGCTTCCAGGAAGACATCGACGTCGGCCAAGTCGGCATCAACGTGCCCATCCCGGTGCCGGTGCCGCTGTTTTCCTTCAGTGGTTCGCGCGCCTCCAAGCTCGGCGACCTGGGGCCCTACGGCAAGCAGGCGGTGCTCTTCTATACCCAGACCAAGACCATTACCACGCGCTGGCCTGACGAGCAGGACGTCGGCAGCGCCGGGGTCGTCAATACCACCATCACCCTCAAGTAATGGGAGACGCCAGCATGCATCTGGGATTTTTGGGACTGGGCAACATGGGCGCGCCCATGGCCCGCAACCTGCTCAAGGCCGGCCATCAGCTGACCGTCTATGACCTTTCCGCCGCTGCGCTTGAAACCCTGCGGGCAGAGGGTGCCGAGGTCGCCGCCTCCCCCGCCGCAGTGGCGGACGGTGGGCCCGAGGTGATCATCACCATGCTGCCCGCAGCCGTCCATGTGAAGGCGGTCTATCTGGGCGAGGACGGACTGATCGCCCATGCCCGGCCGGGCACCCTGCTGATCGACTCTTCCACCATCGATCCGCTCAGCGCCCGGGCCGTGGCCAGCGCCGCTGCCGAGCGCGGCCTGGAACTGCTGGACGCGCCGGTTTCCGGCGGTACTGGCGGCGCCGCGGCCGGCACCCTCACCTTCATGGTCGGCGGCAGCGAGGCGGGCTTCCAGCGTGCACAGCCGCTGCTGGCCGCCATGGGGCGCAACCTGGTGCACTGCGGTGCCAGCGGCAACGGTCAGGTGGCCAAGGTCGCCAACAACCTGCTGCTGGGTATCTCCATGATCGGGGTGGCCGAGGCCATGGCCCTGGGCACCCGCCTGGGCATGGATGCCAAGACCCTGGCCGGGGTGATCAATACCAGCAGCGGCCGCTGCTGGAGTTCGGAGGTCAACAATCCCTATCCGGACGTGCTGCCCCAGGCGCCAGCCTCGCGTGGTTACCAGGGCGGTTTCGCCGCCGATCTCATGCTCAAGGACCTGGGCCTGGCCACCGAGGCCGCGCGCGCCGTGCGCCAGCCAGTGATCCTCGGTGCGGTGGCGCAGCAGCTCTATCAGAGATTCAGCCGCGCGGGCGGTGGCGGCCTGGATTTCTCGGCCATCATCCAAGACTACCTGGACGAGGACGGCGCATGAGCGATGCCAAGGTACGGTTGGAAAGACGTGGCGGGGTCGGTTATCTGACCCTTGATCGCCCGACCGGGCTCAATGCCCTGGATCTGGAGATGGTGCGCGCCCTGCACGCGGCCCTGCGCGAGTGGGAGCAGGATCCCGGGGTGCGGGTGATCGTGCTGCGCGGCAATGGCGCCAAGGCCTTCTGCGCCGGTGGTGATGTTCGCGCGCTGTACGACAGCTATCAGCGTGGCGATGACCTGCACCTGACTTTCTTCGCCGAGGAATACGCCCTGGACCTGGCACTGCACCGCTCTGCCAAGCCGGTACTGGCGCTGGCCCACGGGCTGGTGCTGGGCGGCGGGATGGGCCTGGTGCAGGCGGCGCGCCTGCGCATCGTCAGCGAACGCACGCGGATGGCCATGCCGGAAACCGCCATCGGCTATTTCCCCGATGTCGGCGCCAGCCACTTCCTGCCGCGCCTGCCGGATCACCTGGGCCTCTATCTAGGCCTGACCGGCGTGCAGATCGGGCCGACCGACGCCCTGGCCGCTGGCCTCGCCGATGTCTTCATTCCCGAGGCGGCCAACGACGACCTGCTGCTGCGCCTGGAGGCGGCCACCGCCCAGGGCCCGACCGATCTGGCCGCACTGCTACAGCAATTCGCTGCGGCGCCGGCCGAGCCAGCGCGCCTGACCGATCTGCGCCCGGCCATCGCCGAGCACTTTGCCGCCGCCACCGTCGAGGAGCTGCGCGGCAGCCTGCAGGCGGAGCAGCGCCCCGCCTATCGCGACTGGGCGCAGGAGACCCTCGCCACCCTGGACACCCGTTCACCGCTGGCGGTCGCCACCGCCCTGGAGCTGCTGCGCCAGGGCGGCGGGCTGTCGCTGGAGCAGTGCTTTGCCCTGGAGTTGCACCTGGACCGCCGTTGGTTCGAAAAGGGCGAGATCATCGAGGGGGTGCGCGCCATGCTGGTGGACAAGGACCGCACGCCGCACTGGAATCCGGCCCGCTGGCAGGATCTGGACCCCCGTCGCGTCGCCGCCTTTTTCGCCGATTTCCGCCATTCCTGAGGGAGGCATCCATGCACGACATCGAACTCACCGAAGAACAACGCATGATCCGCGACCTGGCACGCGACTTCGCCCGCCGCGAGGTGGCGCCCCGGGCCCGGGCCTGGGAAAAGGCCGAGTGGATCGACGATGCCGTGGTCGCCCAGTTGGGTGAACTGGGCCTGCTGGGCATGGTGGTACCCGAGCAATGGGGCGGCACCTATATGGATTACGTCGCCTATGCCCTGGCCGTGGAAGAGATCTCGGCCGGCGACGGCAGCCTGGGCGCCTTGATGAGCATCCACAGCTCGGTGGGTTGCGGCCCGCTGCTGCGCTACGGCAACGCCGAACAGCAGGATCGCTGGCTGCCCGACCTGGCCGCCGGCAAGGTCATCGGCTGCTTCTGCCTGACCGAGCCCCAGGCCGGCTCCGAGGCGCACAATCTGCGCACCCGTGCGGTACTCGAGGGCGACAGCTGGGTGCTGAACGGCAGCAAGCAGTTCGTCAGCAACGGGCGCCGCGCGGGCCTGGCCATCGTCTTCGCGGTGACCGACCCGGAGCTGGGCAAGAAGGGCCTGTCGGCCTTTCTGGTGCCCACCGACACGCCCGGTTTTCGCGTCGAGCGCACCGAACACAAGATGGGCCTGCGGGCCTCGGACACCTGCGCGGTCACCCTGGACAACTGCCGCATTCCGGCGGCCAACCTGCTGGGTGAGCGCGGCAAGGGCCTGGCCATCGCCCTGTCCAACCTGGAAGGCGGACGCATCGGCATCGCCGCCCAGGCCCTGGGGATCGCCCGTGCGGCCTTCGAGGCGGCGCTGGGCTATGCCCGTGAACGCATCCAGTTCGACAAGGCCATCATCCAGCACCAGAGCATCGCTAACATGCTGGCCGACATGCACACCCGGCTCAACGCCGCACGACTGCTGATCCTGCATGCGGCGCGGCTGCGCACGGCCGGAGCGCCCTGCCTGAGCGAAGCCTCCCAGGCCAAGCTGTTCGCCACCGAGATCGGCGAGTGGGTGTGCTCCAAGGCCATCCAGATCCACGGCGGCTACGGCTACCTGGAGGACTATCCGGTGGAGCAGTATTACCGCGATATTCGCATCACCCAGATCTACGAAGGCTCCAGTGAAATCCAGCGCCTGTTGATCACCCGGGAACTCGATCGCTACGAAATGTGAGGGCGTCCGGGATGACGGCCGTGACCTGTCCAGCAAAAGCCGAAGATGACATCCAGGGGGCAACTGGCCAGCGCTGGGCGGGTGCTACGCTCCTGACAGGGATCGTGTCTGGTCCCGGTCTTGCCAAGGAATACCGTTATGGCCTCCCTGCTCGCCTGCATCGATGGATCTCCCCACGCCGAAAGCGTCTGCGACCATACCGCCTGGTTGTCGCGACGGCTGGATGCGCCCGTCACCCTGCTCCACGTGCAGGAATCGGCCAGTAGTGGCAAGAAGGTCGCCAATGGCACCCCGGTCTATCTGGACGATGACGCGGGCGCCGGGATGGCCAAGGCGCTGTTGCTCAACGCCCGCCAGCGCCTGCTGCAACAGGGCCTGACCTCGGCACCGCAGATCCTGCGCCGTCCCGAGGGGTTGGTGGATACCCTCAAGACCCTGGAAGCGGACACCCGCCTGCTGGTGATCGGCAAGCGCGGCGAGCGCTCCGGGGACAGCGGCATCGGTAGCCAGCTGGAAGCCGTGGTGCGCGCCGTGCACCGGCCGATCCTGATCTGTTCGGGCCCCTTCAAGCCATTGCGCCAGTTCACCATCGCCTATGACGGTCGGGAAGCCACCCACCAGGGCATCCTGGCGCTGGCGCGCAGCCCCCTGCTGGCAGGCATGAGCGGCACCCTGCTGCGGGTGGGCGAAGACGATCCCGTCCTGCGCAAGCGCCTGGACGACCTGGCGCTGCTGCTGCGCAGCGCCGGTTGCCGGGTGGATACCACCGTCGCCCATGGCGACGTGGAGCGCATCGTCCCCCGCCACCTCGACGAGCGCCGCGCCGATCTGCTGATCATGGGTGCCTACAGCCACTCCTCGGTGTGGCGCTTCCTGCGTGGCAGTCGTACCACCCAGTTGCTGCACAACACCGAAGTGCCGATGTTGCTGCTGCGCTAGATCACGCCCGTCCCCGCCAGGGACGCTTCGTCGGCGAGTCGCCGCCAGGCCTCAAGCCGGCCCGAAAGCCGCCGAAGCAGCTCTTGTAGAGCCCGCCCTCCGCCGGGCTCCCCGGCGCGTCGGTAGGCCCCATGAGCACCCATGTCATCCATTTCACCGGACCCATCAATTCCACCAGTTGCGGCCAGCTGATCGCACAGTGCTCCCAGGCGGTCCAGCAGGACGCTTCGCGCATCCTGCTCAAGATCGCCACCATGGGCGGCGATTGCAGCTATGGCTTCACGATGTACAACTTCCTGCTGTCCCTCCCGCTGCCGGTGCATACCCACAACCTGGGTACGGTCGAATCCATGGGCAACATCCTCTTCCTCGCTGGCGAGCACCGCACCGCCAGTCGCCACAGCAAGTTCCTCTATCACTCCTTCTACTGGAACCTGAACAACTCGGTGGACCACGCACGCATGGCCGAGTACGCCATGTGCCTGGACTACGACCTGGACCTCTATGCGCGCATCGTCGCCGAGCGCACCGCGGGCGCTGCGGAAGCCCTGGACATCCATAGCTGCCTCAAGGCCAATGCCCGGCTGCTCAGTCCGGAAGCGGCCCTGACCACCGGGGTGATCCATGCCGTGGACGAATGCCGGGTGCAGCCGGATGAGATCACCACCTTTATCCATCTTTAAGGCAGGCATGAAAAAACCCGGTGGCCTAGGCCACCGGGTTTTGTTTATGCGAGATCCTGACGATCAGCGGCTGAAGGACACCAGGGTATTGGGATAGCCGACGCTGGCATCCAGCCGGCTGGCATCGAAGAACACCCCCAGGTTTTTCGCCCCATCCTGCACGTAGCTGATCTTGAGGATCTGGCCGTTGACGAGGCGCACCGAGCCACCCAGCTTGAAGGCCGAGCGATTGGCCGCGGTGGCCGGGATGGAGATGGCCGCGGCGCGACGGTAGACGCCACGATCCCAGTCGGCGTTGGTGAAGTCATTGATGGCGCTGCTGACGCTGGCGGCGCTGGTCACCCCGGTAGGCGACACGGTCACGGTCTTGGGATAGCCCACGGCGTTGCCGTTGAAGGGCGTACCCTCGGTGAAGACGCCCAGGCTGTTGCCGGCCTGCACCGAAGAGATCCGCCGCACCTGGCCATCCGCGGTGGTCAGGTAGGCACCGGCCTTGAAGGCGGCGCGATTCACCGCGGTACCCGGTACCGAGACAGCGGCCTTCTTGAGGAACACCCCCTTGTGCCAATCCGAGTTGGTGAAGTCGTTGACCACCGAGGTCACGGTGCCCGCGGTCGCGCCAGTGCTCGGCGGCACCTGGACCCCGGCGTTGCTGCCAGTATTGCCCGCGTTGCCGGCGCTGGTGCCGCTACCGGAATTGCCCACGGCGCCAGCGCTGCCGCCTGCCGAGCCGCTGTTGCCGGTACCGCCGGTTGCCGGCGTGGTGCTGCCACTGGCGACCGGGCCGATGGCGGTGCAGCTGCTGTCGTCCAGATATTTGCGCAGGGTCGGCCACTGCGGCCGCTCCTGGCCGTTGATGGGCTCCACCGACATGAAGTAGCTGCCCCAGCCCGGACCGGCGGCCCAGTAGGAGGCCGGAATGCAGTTCTGCTTGAGGTAGGCCAGCATGTTGTCCATCAGCAGGTTCCAGCGCGGATTGTTGTCCGGGACGCCGAATTCACCGATGTAGCCACGTTTGCCGTTCTTCTTCAGCCAGTCGACGAAGGGCTTCACCCGGGTCACGCCGTAGTTGGCATCGAGCTTGTTGACATCGGTCTTGTCGTAGCTGCCACCGGCGTTCTCGTCGAAGTACGAGTGCGCCGAGAAGATGATGTTGTTGGCCGGATCCTTCAGCCCCAGCAGGACATCGTTGAATTCGGCCCAGCGGGTCGCGCTCGACCAACCGTTGCCTTCGACGATGACCGGCCGGGCGCTATCCACCGCACGCACGCCATTGATGCCGTACTGGGCGGCGGTCGGCCAGTAGGCCATGGCATCGTGGGGCTCGTTCATGATGTCGTAGGCGTACAGCGAGGACTGACCGCTCCACTGCCGCGCGATGTGGGTCATGATCTCCTGGTAGCGGGCATAGGGTACGCCGCTGGTGCCTATCACCTGCCCCCGATAACGGGCGTAGTTGTGCAGATCGAGGATGATCTTGATGCCATGCTTTTGCGCGTAGCCGAAGGTCTGGTTCACCAGGGCCACGTAGGCGCTGTCCAGCGGGCCGCCCAGACGCGGCTGCAAGCGCTCCCAGATGATGGGGAAACGGATCAGCTTGACGCCCCGCGCGCTCCATTGCTGGAAGTAGGCTTCCACCGGGAAGATGTAGTTGGTGCCGTTGATGCCGGGCAGCACCTGGGGCGCGAAGCCCGCGCCCGACAGATTCAGACCGACCAGGCTGACAGGCTCGGCCTGGGCAACGCCAGCGGACAGTGCGAGAACGGTAGCAGCCGCGGCGAGCGGACGACGAAGGGCGGTAGCGAAGGAGCGGATAGGCGTCATGGTCGGATACTGCTTTGGGAGGCGTGGCGTCGATATCCTTGTGTACGAGCAAAGCCTGGGTTTAGGTAAGGCCACTGGGACGTGACGAAAAAGCACTCTGCGTCCTGCAGTCGCCTTACCCAATACAAGTCATATGCCAGCCAGCTGAAGCCTTTCACTCGAATGGCAGTCTGGCCCGCTCACCACCAGGCTGAAAGGCTTGTTTCAGAGCCGTTGCGAGAAACGTAACCAAATGTGCGCGGCATAGGGTCACAGCCTGAAAAAGCTGCATCTGACAAAATAATCAGCTGTCACAGACATAAATTTGACGCCAAATTCATCTCCATCCAACCTGGGGAATTTTCCCCGGTCGCCGCTATCCAAGGCTCAGCAACGTCTTGTATATAAGGTCCAGTCATGCGCGCAGAACAGCCGGGAACCCCTGTCTTCCGACCCACTCTCCTGGTGGTGGACGACGAGCCACTGGTCGCGGATTTCGTCCGCGA
>Ga0157371_10003695_pt1 | contig 13739 bp, 11 predicted proteins | sample C45metaG_FD_113462 | JGI IMG/M metagenome (GOLD analysis project Ga0157371, IMG submission 113462) | Corn rhizosphere microbial communities from Kellogg Biological Station, Michigan, USA - C4-5 metaG | ecosystem: Host-associated > Plants > Roots > Rhizosphere > Soil | place: USA: Michigan...
TCCTTGTGAGGTAGTCGAGTGCCGCAACATGCCCCTCGGCCAGGTCCATGACATGAACAAAGTCGCGCACGCCCGTGCCGTCCGGGCTGGGATAGTCGTCACCGAAGATCTGGACACATGGCCGTAAGCCCGCGGCGACTTGGCACACAAGCGGCATCAGATTGCTCGGGGTGCCGATGGGGCTTTCGCCGATCAGCCCACTGGGATGTGCCCCCGTCGGGTTGAAGTATCTCAACGTCGCGATTCGCCACTCGGGGTCTGCACGGCCAAGTTCGTACAACAGATCCTCCACGACCAATTTGGTACGGCCATAGGGATTACTTACTGAGCACGGCGCGCCTTCGGTGACTGGCATAGGTTGCTCGGGCCCGTAGACCGTTGCAGAGGAAGAGAACACCAGCGTCTTGCAACCCGCTCGCGCCATAGCATCCACAAGCGCGATCGAACCATGTACGTTGTTGTCGAAGTACTCGATCGGGCGACTGATCGATTCAGTCACAGCCTTCAGCCCAGCGAAATGAAAGACCGCAGAAACTCGATGTTCAGCAAAGATTCGCTCGAAAGCGACCGGATCGCGAATGTCTCCTTCATACCAGCGTATGGGTCCCCCCACGATCTGAGCCACGCGCTCTAGAACGACTGGGGCGCTGTTGGAGAAATTGTCTAGCACCACAAATTCATGACCCGCACGCGCAAGTTCGATGCAAGTGTGGGACCCAATATATCCAGCCCCGCCTGTGACAAGTATCAACTGTCCACTCCTGCAAGACTGTCAGCGAGAGACAGTGCAGCCGCGTCCTTCGCTGACAGGATCGGGGAAGCCCCGAAAAGCGGCCACTCGATTCCTATGGCGGGGTCGTTCCATGCAACGCTGCGCTCGTGCGCCGGCGCGTAGTAGTCGGTGGTCTTATAGAGGAAGTCGGCTGTGCTGCTCAACACGAGAAAGCCATGGGCTAAGCCTGGAGGAACCCATAGCTGCCTATGATTTTCCTCGCTCAACTCCACTCCCACCCAACAACCGAAAGTGGCGGACTCAGGGCGAATGTCCACGGCAACGTCAAACACAGCCCCACGAACTACTCGCACGAGTTTGCCCTGTGGCTGCTGTACCTGATAGTGCAACCCCCTCAGGACGCCCTTGGAAGAGCGCGAGTGATTATCTTGCTTAAACACCACGTTACTTCCCGTGGAGCGACGAAACACTTCGTCGTTGTAGCTCTCTAGGAAGAAACCCCGTGCGTCACCAAAGACTTGGGGCTCCAACACGAGAACATCCGGAATACTAGTGTGAGTGATCTTCATGCTGTATCGATTGAGAGAGAGATAGGCTGCACAGGGCCGACGAACTGCAGGTCATTGTTACGCAAAAACGAACTTACGCATTTCTGGGACTGCAACTCTCGGCAAGGATGGCACAACACCCCGTGTCAACCAGAACATGATCCCGCGTGTGGCGCGACCAACACACTCGTGTGTTGCGCAATAATTGGGAGCCACCTCCAACTTTGCGGGCCAGCACCCCGACCCGTTTGGAGAAAATCAAATTATTAGCTCAATGGAGGGAACGCCTTGTCAATAAGTTATTGGGCCCTAGTAATCCTGGGAGTGGCACTAAGCTCATTAGGGAGCATCTTTTTAAAAGCAGGTGCTTTACGCATCTCGCATGACCAAGGAGCTTTGAGCGCCGCACTTCAAGCCGCGACGGAGTGGCGGCTGCTTCTCGGAGTGTTGATGTATATCATACCGGTCGCCATCTGGATCTATTTACTAAAAAAGCTGGATATCACTTTTCTCCAGCCTCTATTTTCCTTGGTGTATGTGGCGACCCCGTTGCTCGCGATCGTGTACTTGGGGGAAAACATCCCGCCTCATCGCTGGATTGGCATTAGCATCATTTTACTCGGCATCTTCGTATCATCCAAAAATTAGCATGACAAGCACCTCGCCAAAAGACATTTATAAACTGCTTGCCATACTAATTATAGCAATTTTTACATTTCTTGTTTTTGCTCAAGCAGCCAAAAAATTCACCCTTGATGAACTCGATTTCCCGATTGTTGCGAAGGCGACGAGCGAAACCGGAACTCCAATCTATTACCGCGGCGAATACAGACCCGAACACCTCGGCCTGTATCATCCCCCTCTTTATATCTATGCATTAGCAGCAGACATCAAGATTTTTGGATTCTCCGAAAATACAGTTCGCGCATTCGGCCTTGCCTGCGTCTTGCTGACCGCCTATCTAATATTAATATTGGGAAGGAAATTTATCCCACCAGAGGACTTTGAGACATACGGAGCGGCATTTCTCAGCCTCTTCCTACTAAATCCCTACACCGTTGCCAATGCGACCTTGCCGGATATCGACTCCACAATCCTCCCCCCCTTAATCACGCTCTTCATTCTTTTTCTTTTCAATGGCAAAAATACGGCAACACTCACGGTGGTATTTGCAGTTTTACTTTGGACAAAACTGACAACCCCTCTAGCCCTTATTCCATTTGCCTTTTTGTATTGGCTAGCACTCCGAGAGTCATTCAACCGAGTTCTATGGCGCACGGTTCGCGTCTTTGGGGGGGGCGGCGCAATATTTTTTTTGACTTATTTTATTTATTGCAAGAGCCTAGACCTACCCTTCGCCTACACCTTCGGATTCTTGCTTCACTCTTTCGTAAAAGGCAGCGCTTCAACAGGTTTTTTTGCGCTCGCAACAAGGGTATGGGAGAATTTAGGCTACGCCAAAAATTTAATTCTAGCTATAACTTCGGGACTGGCTTTTCTCTTTTCAACATCCCTTTTCCTTTTCAGCAGTCAAGCGTCGACCTTCGACGGGCGAAGAAACATAACTTTCATTCTTTTCTTTTCGGCCGCAGTCACAATATTCTATTGCAGCCTCATAGCACCCTTTGGTGGATTTTTCAAATACCCGTTCGCGGTATTTCAATTTTTCTGCATGGGTGCTGCTTTAGTTTTTTTAGAAAGCATCAAACGACTCAAGGGAACCCGCATTCAGCAGGTCGCCCCCATTTTAGTTCTCGTAATTATTCTAATTTCCTCGCTCCTCCAGATGCACTACGGAAGGGACAGCTCTGACTTTGCCACAAACATCCACGTCAGCAAGGCTGTCTTAATAATAATCGGCGCCATTATTGCAATTGTCTTTATTCTCGCCCCACGCAGCAGTTTCTCAGGCAAATCCACTGCAGCAATGATGCTGTTTGTTTTTGCCGTGACGATCGGATCAGGCGCAACTATGGCCAGATATCAAGCCCAAGCCCCCTTTCCAACTAAATATAGTTACGGGCAGATGGGAATGGATGAAACAGTTGCCTATCTGAAAGCCAACTTAAAAAAAGGCGAGGTGATTTGGAGCATGAAGGACATAGGTTTTTACAGCGGCAATCGCTATATCGAAAATTACGACACATTCTTCAACCCCGAACCCAGAGAGAAAATTGCGCACATGGTTAGGTCGGGTGTTCGCTTCTTTGTGGCAACGCAAGGAATTGGAGAAGATCGGATTGACGCCTATCCAGAGGTTCGGGTGGCATTAGAAAGTTGCTGTCGCCTCGACAAAAATTTCGGAAACTTCTACATCTACGTCCCGAGATAAAAAGAATGGCCAGCTACTATTCAACCAGATATACCCCAGATCCCGGCCGCACGAAGGTGTGGCGGGCGATCATCAATTATCTCGAAAAATATATAGGGACCTCGTGCGAGGTGGTAATAGACATCGGTTGCGGATACGGCGACTTTATCAACAATGTTAACGCTCAAAAGCGATACGCCATCGACCTCAATCCCGACGCGGCAGGATATCTAATCGACTCTGTCGAATTTAGGTCAACGCAAGTAACCGATCTTTCATGCATCGCCGACGCGAGCGTCGACGTCGCGTTCAGTAGCAATTTGCTAGAGCATCTTTCCGACGATGAGCTTACCCTTGCAGCGTCGGAGTTTCAGCGGATTTTGCGCCCAAATGGTCTATTCATTACGATGCAGCCAAATTTCTACTATGCGTATCGCGAATATTTCGATGATTTCACACACAAAAAAATATTTAGCCACGAATCACTTGCCGACTTCTTTCGGTCCAGTGACTTCGAGCTCGTCGCGATGGAGAAGAGGTTTCTACCTTTTTCACTCAAATCCCGTCTACCTAAAACATACTTTTTGACGCGCATCTACCTTAGCTCCTTCTACCGCCCATTTGCAAAACAAATGCTAGGCGTATTCCGGAAAAAATCAATCACTCCCCTTATTTCGAAAGACGCCTCATGAGAAGAGAGCGCCTCGCCCTCTACGGGATCATGCTGGTACTGTTGGGAATCTTCCTGTATTCCATCGGCGTGCTTATGGCTCTTCCGAGGCGGCTTTTTTTTGATACGCAAACAGCTCTGCTAATCAATGAGTGCTTAGTTTGGTATTCAGGAATTCCATTTTTGCTCGGCTGGGCCTTCATACTTTTGGACCTATTTGTCTTTTATCCCGCAAAGCGGAAGAACGATTTTATAAAGCACGATGATATTGGCGTCAATAATCTAACTGTTGTACTTACCGCCTACAACGACGAAGAAAGCATCGGACCCGCAGTGAAGGATTTTCTTTCCCACCCTTTTGTTAACCGAGTCGTAGTAATCAGCAATAATAGCAAAGACAATACATTGGCATTTGCAAAAGACGCGGGCGCAATCGTCTTCAACGAGTCGAGGCAAGGATACGGATCCTGCGTCTATCGAGCACTATCGGAAGGTGTGAAATTCGAGGAATCGGAGATAGTAATACTCTGCGAAGGAGATATGACGTTTCGGGCATATGATATTGACAAACTGCTAGCTTACATACCTCATGCCGATATCGTGACCGGCACTAGAACCGTCGAGCAATTGAGAGCAAAGGACACACAACTAAGTACCTTCATGTTTTACGGCAACATTTTTGTCGGCAAATTGCTTGAAATAAAACATTTAGGAAATGCCACTTTCAGCGATGTAGGCACAACATACAAAGCGTGCCGCTCTGCTAAATTGCGCGAGCTACTACCTAATCTCGATCCGACGATCAATCTGGAATTTAACCCCTATTTTCTCGACGTCGCTCTAAATTCAGGATTCAGAATACTCGAGGCTCCAATATCCTTTCACAAGAGAATTGGCGTGAGCAAGGGCGGCAACATCGATAACTTGGTTGCCTTAAAGTTGGGGATAAAAATGATTAAGGGTATCGTCTGGAATTGGCGATGACCAGCCAGCAGCTCCCCAGACGACTGCGTCGTCACTTAGGACAATCTGACAAGACTACGAAGGCGAGCCTCATATTTCTGCAGCATATCTTTGATATCGAATCTATGCTCCGCGAGAGTTCGAGCCGCAACTTTGAATTGACTTAGCTTGTCTTTATCTGCAGCAAGCTCTTCGATTCTTTGAGCAAATTCGCTATACATACCTGGTGTGCACAGATAGCCTTGCCTCCCCTCCTCTAGCATTTCTGGCAGTGCTCCGACTTTAGATGCAATCACGGCAGCCCCGCTAGCCAGGGCCTCCATAATGATATTTGGGCGGCCGTCCAACCTAGAGGGGAGGCACAAGATATCGCACGCCTGCAGGTACGGCTTCACCTCAGGCACAGTGCCTTTCAAGAGAAACCGCCCAGCAGGAAAATCAGCTGCTGCAATGGCCTGCTTGAGTTCATGTTCGAGATGGCCTGCGCCAGTCATTACAAAGACTACGTCAAGCTCTCTAGAAACGCGTTTCGCAATTTCCACAAAGCCCAGAGGATCTTTTTCTTCTGACCAGCGGCCAAAAAATCCGACTACGACTGAGCCTGCGGGGATTCCATCGAAACCCAGCGCATATTGATCTCGGGGCGCCGGAATGTTCCGCTCAAGATCCACCCCGCTTTCCACCAATAAAATGCGCTCGGGCTCCTCTCCGGCAGCGAGGAGCCATTTCCGAACCTCTGTATTTTCGATGAAAGTGAGGTCAATGCAGTCGGCATATCTTCGATTGTTGACCGTATGGCCAACTGTGTTAAACAGCAAATCCACTACAGCCAGACGCGGGTGCCTACGCTTTAAAGCCGGCAAACAGTCGTAAACAAAGGAACTGCCGACCACCCACAAAAGGTCAACGCGTCGTGACGCTAAAAGATAGTCAAGAAAATCGCGCCAATACTCGCCTTCAAGAAACCTGGGCAAATGAAAGATGTCGGACGTTGAGGATTCAAACCATGAAGTGGTGTCGCCATGAGTCTGTCCAACAGGTACTGTCGTCACAATCGAAACATTCCAGCCATTTTTCACAAGCTGGGCCACGATGGAACTCAAAAGCCGCTCGGCACCACCCAAAACCAAAAACGGAACTGCAAGCAGCAATGTCGGACCGCCTGACGACTGAATGCGATAGCTCTGCTGGGAAGCGAAAGACTGCGGCGATCGTATGGGCGGTGAAGAGCTTTTAATTCTCGCATCTAAGAGCGCTTGCTCGGTAAGGACGTCCTCATTAAACCGGCGTACCAAAATCTTTTGGGCATCATTTTCTAGAACAGCTCGACTATTACTTAAGGTACCGCCGTGACTTCTGTAATAGAAAAGTGGTTCTTTGATACAAATGAAACGCGCGCCGAGCGCCGCGAGTCGCACCCAAAACAGCCAGTCTTCGTGAACATGGCCAGTTGCCGGGTCAGAATCACGGTATCCCCCAGATCGTTGCCAATATTCCCTGCTATAGACTGCGCACGTGAGCGCGTTATTACCTTCGAGCAACATGTCCAAGGTTGGGCGTTCGTGAGGCGTCCAAACCTCTGACTTATTACCGAAAAATTGAAGCCCCGGAGAGACTACGTCGTAACCCGAGTGCTCGAGCATAAAGACGGATTTCTCGATGTATGTTGGAGCGATGCGGTCGTCTGCATCTAGACAGCAGATGTACTTGCCCCTTGCATGGCTAATCCCAAAATTTCGATTAGCTCCCGCCCTGTATGGCTGATCTTGGAACAGTAGTCGCACCTTAGAGGAAGCTTTCTTGACCGCTTCCACTAACTGTTCCCGGGACTCGGCAGAACTTGAGCCTCCTTCAACGACGATGATTTCGATGGACGAAAAAGTCTGTGACTCGACGGACCGTATGGCATCACCTGCAAGATGACCATAGTTGTAGCAAGGGATCACGATCGTGACGAGAGGTCGATCCTCTGGCCAGGCCAAACCGTTGTGCGGCTCCACTGCGTCAGCGACCACGCCCGCTACAGGATTTAGACGAACCACCGACGCGGCTTGATTGGAGATATCAAGATTCTTAACGAGCTCGACCTTCCCATTTGGTAAGGCGCGGCGACGCCTGAATTCCCGCACATGGCTAAAGATAGTCCCTCGCAAGGTCCACCACACCAGCTTTGCTAGTTGCTTGACACGTCTCGCTGCCTTTGGGTTCCGGCCAGCCCAACGGCGCAGCGGCCCCGTCACACGCCACGCAGTTGAACGCTGAATGGCTTCGAGCTGTTGCGCAATCGCCAACGCGCGGGTTTCCATCGCTGCGGTCTTGGCTTCTTCCGTCGACAACTTTCTTCGCAGCGCTCCCACTTCACTCACGAGGGTTGCGTTTCGCCGGATTTCAAAATTCACGGCCTCAGTAGCCTGAGCAGCATTGAGGCGCGCATCCGAAAGAATGATCTCCATCTCGGCTTTCAGCCGTAGAGCTTCACGAGTTGCCGCCCCAAAACTCACAGGCTGCCAATGACCTGCCTGGATTCTTCTAAGGTCGAACGACCAGAGCTGAGCGACGCGCGCGAACAGCGGCACAGATAGGTCTTTGGCGTCGAGACGCGCGAGTGCACGCACAGATTCTTCCGTCGCCTGCCCTGCGTGCAATACGTGAAGATGAGTCGAGGCCCTAAGTTGATCCAACTCCGCGGTTGTGAAGTCAGCCGCCATGACCCGACTAAAGATCTCGCTGACCCTTGCTGCCTGCTGCTTGGTCTTGGCGACGATGCCAACGTAGGTCGAAGCATAGTCTTTGATTGGAACCTCTGCTCCAGCCAAGTGGCAGCCGAGTTGAGTCTCAACGATATAGCGGATCGATCCCTCGGTCGGATAGTAGATGTGCTCAAACGAGCTTTGCATCCATGCAACGTTGTTACCTCCAGGCGACATCACAGGAACTTCGAAGAGCAAGAATCCATCGTCTTTCAACATCTCGACTGAAGCTTGGAATCCGCCCCGAAAATCAAGCAGGTGCTCAAACACTGCGATGGACGTGATTGCATCAAACTCAGACCGGTGCCTTTGAACTAGTTGCGGCTCGAGCAAATCGTTGCCCAGAAGCTGGATACCTTTCTCCTGCGCCTGCCGGGCAGCTTTAGCATTGACTTCGATGCCGAACTTCTCAAAGTCAGTATTGAACTTGTTAAGCAAGTAACCGTCTGCGCACCCGATGTCTAGAATCTTGCCCCTCGAACACAACAGCTTCACCAGTGCAGCGGCCCAGCCCAACCCATGCTCGGCCATGAAACTGTAGTCCTCGTACCCGCTGTTTCCACCGTCAACGTAGTAGTTGTCGTCGTAATACTCTTCCGTGCTCTCGGGCAGTTGTGCAACGACTCCCAGCCCGCAGAAGGCGCATTGCTGAATCTCCATGCCATCGCCTCGAACGGCGAAATGTTTGAACTCTTTACCGGAACAGGCGTTGCAGATCATGTTTATGTTTGTCCATAGGACAACGTAAGGAAGCAGCCCCGCCACAGCTAAGGTCGCGTGCCGAAAATGGTATTTCAAGTCGCGCGAATTTCATCGCGCGCGTCCTGCAGGATGGCTTTTAGAACGGCATCCATATCAGAACCATCTGGATCGAGGCCCATCGATTTCAATCTGGAAGGGTCGCCCACAAAAGCACGCACATTGCTGTTGCCGCGCCGAGCATCGTCCCTCTGCAATCTGACAGGCACGCCTGAAATCTCAACCAACCTGCTCGTCAAGTCGAGCAAGCGTCGGCCGCTGCCAGTGCATACATTCACCACTTCTAGGTGCGATGTGCCTTTCAGCGCCAATTCAACGAGCAATTCAGCTGCAATCCGCACGTCCATAAAGTCCCGCACCACGTCAAGATCACCGGTGGTGAGTACGTCACCACGAGCATCCATTTGTGCGATCTGATGTGCGAAGTTCCCAAGTGCCAGCGACTTGGGCATACCAGGCCCGATTGGATTGAAAAGTCGCGCAATAACGAGCGACAGCCCACGCTCAGCGGCGATGAAAGCATGGTTCGTCTGCGCTAATTTGCTCGCGCCGTATGGTGTGTTTGGGCGGCAGGCGAAGTCTTCTCGAACAGGAAGCAACTCCGTAGGAACAGGGCCATATTCAGCAGCGCTCCCTGCAAGAAGTAGGCGCGGCTGATGGGCCATGGTCAACGCGACATCCATCAGATTCGCAGCAAAAACAACGTTGGCGTCGTAAAGCGCCCGATTCGTCGGCGCCGAAGTAACGCCAGCAAGATGCATGATGATCTGCGGCTTGACATGAGAGAGCAGTTCACGAACCTCTGCCGCGTTGCCCGGGTCAGACAACACTCGCATAGCCGCCCCGCCGAGACTCGATCTCTCGATTCTGCTGACTCCGATTGCATCGAAACCACGAGAGTTCAGGACAGCTATTACCGCCCGCCCAACAAACCCACTGGCTCCAGTAACAAGTACACGCATTACTCAGTCTGGGAGGAAGAGCTCGCGGCGCTCCTCAAAAAGCTTCTGCGCTGTCGAATAGTCGTCGGGACGACCAATGTCTAGCCAGAAGCTTTCGGGCTGCAAGTGACAGCGCACTTTTTTGCCAGCTCCATTCAACTTGAGCAGCAGTTCCGGCATGTCGAGATGCACGCCTTCGCTCACAAGTGGCTTGACGGCATCACGATTCAACATGTACAGACCCATGCTGACCAAGTGCTTGCTCATCGGTTTTTCAAGATAGCCCTGGAGATTCATCTCCGCGTCAACTTGAATGAGTCCGAAGTCGATTTTGACTTCCCGCTCGTATACGCAGATGGTCGCGTCAGATTGGCGATCGGCATGGATGCGGATTAATTGCTTAATGTCGAACGTCGTCAGCAGATCACCGTTAGTGACAATGAAGTTTTCGCCGACCTTGTCAATCAGCGCCCCGAGCGGCCCAGCCGTACCCAGCGGGCTATCTTCCAAGCTGTAATCAATCTTCAGACCGAACCGAGAACCGTCGCCACAAAATGCGCGGATTAAGTGATGCAAATGGTTGACGGCGAGAATGACCTCGTCGACACCTGCACCGCGAAGTTGTCTCAGCAAAAGCTCCAATACCGGCATATCTCCCAGCGGCATAAGAGGTTTGGGAAACGAGGCGGTGAACGGCTGAAGGCGCGTGCCCTTGCCGCCGGCCATGACGACTGCTTTCATGATGCGTGCTCCCTTAGACGGTGTAGACCGTGGGACGGTACAGGTGAATATTGCGACGGATGAATTCGATGCTCTGGCGCAATCCTTCGTCCAGATCGACCTGCGGCGACCATCCCATCAACTTGGCGGCAAGCGAGTTATCGGACACAAGCTTGAGAACCTCGCTCTTGTCAGGGCGCATGCGCGCAGAGTCGGTAACGATCTCTTTCTCGACGCCCATCAGATTGAGGATGCGCTCGGCAAAATGCCCGATGGTGAAGGTCGAGCCCGTACCGAGGTTGATCGTCCGCCCTTCGATTCCGGGCGCCACCGAGGCAGCAACGAAGCCTGCCACAGTGTCCGTCACAAAAGTCATGTCACGTTCGGGTGTCAGCGAGCCAAGCTTGATCACATCCTGCGTCAACGCTTGAGAAATGATGGTCGGAATGAACGCGCGGGCGGACTGCCGGGGCCCGAAAGTGTTGAAGGGACGCAAGGTCACCACGCCGGTATCGAAGGAACGGTAGTAACTCTCGGCGATCTTGTCTGCACCGATCTTGGAAGCCGAGTAAGGCGATTGGCCTTGCAACGGATGTTCTTCGTCGATTGGCACTCTTATGGCAGTGCCGTACACCTCCGACGTGCTTGTGTGGACCACACGACGCACCGACAGCCGACGTGCGGCCTCGACGACGTTCAGCGTACCTTCGACATTAGTGCGTACGTAGCTGCGCGGCGCAACGTAGGAGTACGGAATAGCAATGAGGGCTGCCAGATGACACACGACGTCAATACCCTGCATCGCATGCATGACGAAGTCACCATCGTCGATGTTGCCCGCAACAACGCGAAATTCACCCTTCACATCGTCCGAAGCAAACTCAAGATTGCCCCAACTTGAGGCGGACCCATAACGAACCATCGCAGTTACGTCAGCACCGGCTCGGACCAGCGCCTCCACGAGATGGCTTCCGATGAATCCGCCGGCGCCGGTTACAAGATACTTCTGTCCAGTGAGGTCTTGAGTGGGAGAGTGCATGTCGTGATTTATAGAAAAGTTCTTAGAAGTCGGTGGCTCACGAGGAACGGTCTTCAACGAGCAACCGATTGAGATATTTGCCGTAGGCGTTCTTCTGCAGGGGCGCTGCCAAGCGCGCGAGCTGGTCCTTGTCAATGAAGCCGTGGCGCCATGCAATCTCTTCCGGGCAGGCGATCTTCAGTCCTTGACGATGTTCTAGCGTGGCGATGAACTGCCCGGCTTCCAACAAGCTCTCGTGCGTACCGGTGTCAAGCCACGCATAGCCCCGCTGCATGATCTGTACATTGAGCTGGTCGCAATCTAGGTATGCCTGATTCACCGCCGTAATCTCCAACTCGCCACGTGCGCTCGGCTTAACGGCCTTGGCGATGTCAACTACCTGGTTGTCATAAAAGTAGAGACCTGTCACCGCATAACTGCTCTTCGGTTTGAGCGGCTTTTCTTCAATGCTGCTTGCCTTACCCTTTCCGTCGAACGCGACGACACCGTAGCGCTCCGGGTCCTGCACGTGATAAGCGAACACAGTGGCACCGAAGTCTTTCGCATCTGCATCGGCAAGGAGGTGCACGAAGTCGTGGCCATAGAAGATGTTGTCTCCCAGCACCAGCGCGCTCGGCGAATTGCCGACGAACTTGTCGCCGATGATGAAGGCTTGCGCCAGCCCGTCCGGGCTCGGCTGCACCGCATACTGCAGGTTGATGCCCCACTGGCTGCCGTCCCCAAGCAACTGCTGGAAGCGAGGCGTGTCCTGCGGCGTGCTGATGATCAGGATGTCGCGCATGCCACCCAGCATGAGCGTGCTGAGTGGGTAGTAGATCATCGGTTTGTCGTACACCGGCAGCAGCTGCTTGCTGATCGCCAGGGTCGCGGGATGCAGGCGCGTGCCCGAACCGCCGGCCAGGATGATGCCCTTGCGTTGCGTCGTCTTGGTCATGCTCTTTCTTCTCGTGGGATTCAAAGGATCTCGCGCAGCATGCGCGCAACGCCTTCCTGCCAAGGCGGCAGGCGCAGGCCGAAGGTGGTCTGCAGCTTGCTGGTGTCGAGACGCGAGTTGTGCGGGCGCTTCGCCGGGGTCGGGAAGGCGCTGGTCGGCACGGCCTCGACGGCGTCGGGCCCGGCCTTGAGTTCGACGCCTGCCTGCTGCGCCATTTCGAGCACGAAGCGCGCGTAGCCGTACCACGTCGTCTCGCCGCCGGCGATCGCGTGATAGAGGCCGACCCTGGAGGGATCCTGCAGCGTCGCCCTGATGGCGTGCGCCGTCACGTCGGCCAGCAGCTCCGCGCCTGTTGGGGCACCGAACTGGTCGTCGATGACGGTCAGCTTGTCGCGCTCCTTGGCCAGCCGCAGCATGGTCTTGGCGAAGTTGCCGCCGCGCGCGGCATACACCCAGCTGGTGCGGAAGATCAGGTGCCTGGCGCAGTGCCGGGCCACCAGTTGCTCGCCCTCGAGCTTGGTGCTGCCGTAGACGCTGAGCGGGCCGGTCGCATCGCCTTCCTTCCACGGCGTGGTGCCGCTGCCGTCGAAGACGTAGTCGGTCGAATAATGGACCATCAGCGCGCCGATCTTCTGCGCCGCTTCGGCCACGACGCCGGGCGACGTGGCGTTGAGCTTGCGCGCGAACTCGGGTTCGCTCTCGGCCTTGTCGACGGCGGTGTGCGCCGCTGCATTGACGATCACGTCGGGGCGCACCTTGAGCACCGTGTCGGCGAGTTCCTCGGGCCGGCTGAAGTCCGCGTGGAAATCGGTGCTGTCGAAGTCGAGCGCGACCAGTTCACCCAGCGGCGCCAGGCTGCGCTGCAGTTCCCAGCCGACCTGTCCGCCCTTGCCCAGCAGCAGCAGCTTCATGCCGCGGCCTTCGCGTCGTACTGCTTCTCGACCCACTCGCGGTACGCGCCGCTTTGCACGTTGCGTACCCATTCGCTGTTCGCGAGGTACCACTCGACGGTCTTGCGGATGCCGGTGTCGAAGGTTTCGGCGGGCTTCCAGCCGAGTTCGCGCTCGAGCTTGCGCGCGTCGATGGCGTAGCGGCGGTCATGGCCGGGACGGTCGGTGACGTAGGTGATCTGTTCCTTGTACGGCTTGCCGTCGGCGCGGGGGCGCAGCTCGTCGAGCAGAGCGCACACGGTGTTGACGATCTCGATGTTGGGCTTCTCGTTCCAGCCGCCGACGTTGTATGTCTCGCCGAGCTTGCCGGCCTCGAGCACGCGGCGGATGGCGCTGCAGTGGTCCTTCACATAGAGCCAGTCGCGCACCTGCATGCCGTCGCCGTACACGGGCAGGTTCTTGCCGGCCAGCGCGTTGACGA
>Ga0157371_10003696_pt1 | contig 13734 bp, 16 predicted proteins | sample C45metaG_FD_113462 | JGI IMG/M metagenome (GOLD analysis project Ga0157371, IMG submission 113462) | Corn rhizosphere microbial communities from Kellogg Biological Station, Michigan, USA - C4-5 metaG | ecosystem: Host-associated > Plants > Roots > Rhizosphere > Soil | place: USA: Michigan...
AAGCTGAGCCATCAGAAGCATTCCGCGGAGATGAACACGGACACGGCGTTTTATTATTCGAATGGAAGTACTTCTAAGCCAGTGAACCCTAAACCCTTAAAGCATATCGCCGGGGTAGGAACATCTGCCCTGATTAGCTACAAAGGAACCGGTGCCTACTTCCTGGATCAGGTTCGTCCGGGTTGCTGGAGATTGGAAGTGATGCCAGATGCTATCGTAGTGAAGGATCCATTTGGCAAGAATGCGTTGGATCAGCCCGTCACCAGGATTGCTCATAATCAAAGGAACATGCAAATCAATCTGCCGGATTTAGGTGGTTCCTTTAGCATGGAAGCACTCGACAGCGGGAATACCTGGAAAAGCAAGGTTACGGCCGGCGGCTCTTTTGAAATTCGCCCGGGAACATACCTGCTACGAAGTCCGTCTGCAGGAAAATTCATTTTACCGGAGCGGATAGGTGAAATCGGATTAAGAGAGTTTGTTGCGCCCCAAAATGGGCCAGGGGTAGAATCTACAAAGTCTGATCTTGTGCTAAATAAGCCAATTGCTAGACAAATGATTACTTTGTTTCAGCCTGGAGAAAACATGGAGAATTTACATGTGTATTCACCAGACTGGGCGCAAAGCCCTTACTACATGAAGAAGGATGAGAAAGGGAAAGAATATTTGAATCTGCAGCATAAAGGATCTCCAGGAGCCAAGATTGGCGGTATTCAGCTATATACAGGAGATCACCGGGCAGGAGAGGAGATGATGTTTATCAACATTAAACTGAAGACCAACCGGGAACTTCCGGTCAGGATCACCTTAATTGATCAGCAGGCAAGGGCATGCAGCATGGACGTAATCGTGCATGGAAATGATAGGCGCATCAGTTTGCCTATAGCTGCATTTCAATCCTCGGATTTTGTTCTACTTCCAAGGCCATATCCTGGTTTCCAGAAGCTGGAATTCCGCTCCGGGGACAGGTCGCCATTTGATCTCACCAAGCTAGAGCGGTTGCAGTTAATGCCTCAAGGAGATCCCGCTGAAGCCTTTGAGTTAGATGTATACTCTATTCAATTAAGCCGGACACCGAACGAGCAATAGGCTACTTCAGTTCTGCCAATAAATTTTGAAGGTCCAAATGCTGGGTGTACATCTCCAGGGAACCATCCGGCTTTGCCGGCCACTCTTCGCGGGGTTTGTCCCAGTAAAGTTCAACGCCGTTACCGTCCGGGTCATCCAGGTAAAGGGCTTCAGAAACACCATGATCCGCGGCACCGCTTAATTTATAGCCGGCATCATGTAAGCGAAGGAAGATGGCAGCCAGGTCTTTCCTCGTTGGATAAACAATAGCGGTATGAAAGAGGCCGACACTATGGGGCTCTGCCGGTCCAGCATTCTTACTGTACCAGGTGTTTAGCCCAATATGATGATGGTAGCCACCGGCGGAAATAAATGCCGCATCGCTGCCGTACATGGTTGTGATCTCAAAGCCAAGCAGCCCACAATAGAAATCAATTGAACGCTGTAGGTCGGCAACTTTAAGATGCACATGCCCAATCCGGGTTTGTGCAGGTATTTGGTAAGGTTCCATGCTCAGGTTTTAAGTGTTCTGATAAGTAACAAGTATTCAGGCGCTGAATTAACCGGCCTCCGCCCAGGCTTTTTCCAATGTTTGTAAGAACAGGTCTGGCGATTGTGCCCCGGACACACCATACTTATCATCGAACACAAAGAATGGTACACCACGAACGCCAATCTGCTGCGCAGCCAGCTCGTCTAGCTTAACCTCGTCAGAGAAGGCACCTGTGGAAAGGACCTCTTTTAACTCCACTTCCTCCAAACCAATGGCTTTACCAGCCTCCAACAAGACCTGCAAGTCATCAATGTTACCGCCGTCCATAAAGTGTATTCGGAATAGTTCCTCTTCAATCTCGTTTCCAAGTCCTTTATACTTGGCATATTGGATCAGGCGGTGTGCGTTAAAGGAATTAGCAAGTACAGAGCCCGCGAGATTGAAGTCGAGCCCCACCTCCTTCGCAACCGATGTCACATGTTCAAACATACCAACAGCTTGTTCACGAGGCATGCCTTTCATCTCCGAAAAGTAATCGTAAATATCAGTGTCAGGTTGGGTCTTCAGTTGCGGGTCGAGCTGAAAGCTCTTCCAAACTACTTCAACCTGATCTTTATGTTCAAATTTTTCAAGCGCCTGCTCAAATTTCTTTTTTCCGATGTAGCAAAACGGACATCTTACGTCCGACCAAATGTTTACTTTCATACTCAAAAGTAAAAATTAATGTGGGTGATTTATCTGGCGTCGCTGCGCAATGCAACTGGAATAAGCAGTCTTGACTTTGCAATGATCTCCGGATTAACCCTCGGAGACAATTCGTTCCCATTCTGGATGACGCTTTAAAAAAGCCCGCACATAAGAGCAGCTGGGAACAGCCATTAATTCATTCTTCTCCAGGTAATGAAATGTTTTCTCCACCAGCGAAGCGGCAATTCCTTTTCCGGTTTGTTCTTCCGGAACTTCGGTATGCAAGAGATAAACCAGTTTGCCTTCTTTTTGATAATCTATAAAGGAGCGTTGCCCGTCTACAAACATTTCAAAGTTATGTGCTTCTGTATTGTCGTTAAATTCGTGATTCTTCATAAAAGGATAGGGCAGTATAGTTTTTGTTGTAGTGGCAGGTTCGTCGTTTGTTCTGATTATACATAATTTTTCGCCAACTGGTTGGCATGTAAGATCAGGTAGGTACGTAGTTCCTTGTCCCGTTCCGTTTTCAGTCGGATATGGATGTCGATATACTTTTGTTTAATGGTGAGGAACTTCTCTGAAGAGATCAGTTTTTCAAGCCATTGTGAAAAGTCGGCGAGTTCGGGTTGTTTGCTGTCGTATTTAAAGTATTCTGTGAACTCCGGGATGTCTATATTGGAATATTCCTGTTTCTCAATGGGAATCACAGGTTTGCCGAAAAACTTATCGAAGAGGTAGGTATTTGAACAAAACGTGTTGAAAGCTTTCTGTTCCGCTTCTTTGATTTTCCCCATCTTATAAAGGATGAGCGTCCATTCAAATAAAAAGTCCGGGAAGCCCACATCTGTAGGAAAGTTCTTATTGAACCAGCGGAAGTAGGTCAGTCCGCCGGAATAGTCGGCTATTTTAATGTAGTAAGCGGGGGGGAGGTACCGAAGTCCGCGGCTATCGTCGTAGCCGCCATATCGGCGTCTTTCACTGGCAAGTGTCGCTCGAATATCCGCAATCTTTATGCGTACTTTCTCTATTTGTTTTTCGGTCATCTTAGGGATATATGATCTTTTATTAAACAATCGAGAGGAAGATAGTGTTTTGTAGGCTGGCAGTATTATCGCTCCAACATCTCCACTGCAGCTACATTACCTTGTTGTACGGCAAGGTCTATCGCCGTTAACCCGCGGTTCTCGCGGATTGTTGTGTCTGCACCGTGCTTTAGCGTGATATCTACCAACTCATCCCTTCCAAATAAAACCGCAAACATCAACGCTGTTCCACCATTATCATGTCGGATATTGAGATCTGCGCCATGCGTAATCAGCAGTTCGGCAATGCGGGGGTAGCCCTTAAAGCATACCCCCATGAGTGCCGTGTTTCCGCCCAAATCCTGCGCATTCACGTCGGCATTGGCTTTCAATAAAACTTCTACGGCTTCCGGTTGATTGTTATAACTGGCAATAATCAGGGGGGTAAAACCCCGGTTATCTCTAAAGTCCACCTCAGCTCCGGCATTTAATGCCTCTTGTATACCCTTGATGTCGCCGGTTCTTGCCGCAACGATCAATTGCTCATTTATATTCATCTATGGTTTAGTTCCGTATCTACTCTTAGTATGATTTACTATCACGCCCCTCATTTTCGGCCTGAACCGTAGCATTGTGCGATTCAGTTGTACCGATCGGCCCTTTGTTGCTGGCATTCACTGAGGTAGTGGCCAATCCATCTGCAACGCGTTGCCCGTAATCCGGATCACATTGTCTAAACAACTCCACCATTTTATCCTGAATTTCCTTGTTTGCAGTAGCCAGCGTATTTACCAGGTTCAGAATCAGTTCATCGCGTTCCCAATCTTCGAAGTTCCGGTACGTTTCTCCGGCTTGTTTAAAGTTGTTTTGACGTTCGATCTTCTCTCTTACAAGTGCCGCATGGTACATAGGCGTATAATCCTTTCCTTCTCTGGTGGCTTCTTTCGGGCCACCCAATGAACTTGGCTCATAGTTCACATGGGGATTGATCATTTTAGCTCCCCCCTGGTTATAGGCCATTTGACCATCGCGCTGGTTGGTTAGCACCTGATTCTTTGGAGCATTTATCGGCAGTTGCAGGTAGTTTGTTCCGACCCGGTAACGTTGTGTGTCGGAGTAGGAGAAAGTCCTTCCCTGCAGCATCTTGTCGTCTGAGAAATCAAGTCCATCAACAAGCACACCGGTACCAAATGCAGACTGCTCGACTTCAGCAAAGTAGTTTGTAGGATTTCTATTCAGGGTCATTTTACCTACGGGATACCAGGGAAACTGTTCCTTGGGCCACAATTTGGTATCATCCAGCGGATCAAAATCGAGTTCCGGATGATCTCCATCTTCCATGATCTGCACGCAAAGTTCCCATTCGGGGAAGTCGCCGGCCTCAATGGCCTCATATAGATCTTGAGTCGCGTGGTTAAAGTTCTTGCCCTGGATTTCCGCTGCCATTGCAGAGGTTAAATTCTTAATGCCCTGTAATGGTTCCCAATGATATTTGATCAGGACTGCAACGCCTTCTTTATTTACCCACTTATAAGTATTCACACCGGATCCCTGCATATGCCGGTAGCTCGCCGGAATACCCCATGGTGAAAATAAAAAGGTAACCATGTGCAAAGCTTCCGGAGCATGGGTGATGAAATCAAACTGCCGTTCTCCATCCTGACGGTTGGTTACTGGATCTGGCTTGAATGCATGAATGAAATCCGGGAATTTTAAAGCATCTCGGATGAAAAATATCTTAAGGTTATTTCCGACTAGATCCCAATTGCCATCTTCGGTATACATTTTTACTGCGAAACCTCTCGGATCGCGTAGTGTTTCCGGCGAGTGGCCACCGTGGATCACACTGGAAAAGCGAACAAACAAATCCGTCTTCTTTCCTTTTTCTTGAAGGAACTTGGCCCTGGTATATTTAGATATATGTTCATCCCCAACGGTTCCATAGGCCTCAAAGACGCCATGTGCGCCTGCTCCCCGGGCATGTACAACACGTTCAGGGATACGTTCGCGGTCGAAGTGCGACATCTTTTCCAGAAATTGGTAATTCTCCAATGTAGCCGGCCCACGATTACCTACGGTTCTTAGGTTTTGATTGTCGTATATGGGATGTCCGTTCCTGGTGGTAAGTTCTGATGACTCGTCCATAATAAAGTTTTAAGGTGTATGTGAATTTACTAACTTTTCAATAAAAAAGAAGTTTTAATTATTTGAAAATAAGCCAGTAAGCAATTTGTGTGTAAATACACGATCTGAGTTTCTCAAAACATTTTCCCCGATTTCAGGTTGCTTCTCAAACAGTCGTTTCTTCTGGTATTCGGGTAACCACCGGGATAGTCAGAATGGAAGTCTAAAATAAAAGAAGGATCATGGCACAAACTATTAAAGGAAATTTTGAGCAAGCCAGCCAGGCAGCCGATGCAGAGGCTTACCTGATCGCTAATGGCTTTGATAGCGAACTTATCGAAATCGATGGCCACTCTGGAAGCAACGCCATCATAACCGTTTATACCACCGATGAAGATCAAACCAGACAGGCGATGCAGGTTCTGGACAACTTTGGTGCAATTGACATGGATAACTTTGTACAAAGTGAGGGCTCATGGGATGCAGACACTCCTGGAAATACATCTGCTGAAGTGGAGTATGCAGAAGAGGCAAATGCACCTTTAGATACGGATCTGATCAATACAGATTTCCTGAATGCGGATATTCTGGAGCATCCGACGCCAGAAAACGATGCCCAGAGTGGCGGTACGGGTGTTGTTGATCGCCCGGGATCAGGTGCCGGGCAGGGTAGTACAAACAATAGCAACTTATAAAATGGAAGACCAAGAAGGAAAATCCAAGCCATCTTTCCGGTGGATCTGGTTGCTCGGCATCCTGGTTGTTTTGGGAATTGTTTATACGATTTCCAAAAAGGATGATAGTTCGCCAAGGGACTCGGCTCCGGGACTCGACTCCACCGGTATGGCTGCTGATACTGCAAATGCGGGTTCCCGAGGCTTGGCTGCAAACGGACCGGATTGGAAGAAAGTGGACTTTAAATCTCCGGCTTCCGCCGATGCGGGAATCTCGGACAAAGAAATCCGCGTAAGTGGGAATAAGGATTATACCATCTATAAGATACCTGAAAGCCTGTTGTTTGTGCCTGATCAAACTCTCATGCAAAAAGGTGCGATCACCAAACTGGAGCAAGTTGCTTCATCTATAAACAAACGATATCAATCGCCTTCCTTGGCAGTCTTTAGCGATGGCGACTCAAGCGTTGCACTTTCAGACAAAAGCAAGCAACTCGGCATTGACCGGGCTATTGCTATCAAGGACTGGCTATTGAAAAATGACCATTTTGCTGAAGGATCCGTGACAATACAATCGAGGGGGCAGGCCAATCCGGTCGTGGCGACCGGGAACTCCTCCAAATCTCAGTCGGCACCGGAGGTCGTAGTCGTGGCTTACCGCAAAGGAACGAATGTTCCTGGCAAGTAAGCCGTGTCCAAAAGATTTTAAACAAGCAGATTTTTGAGCAAAAGATTAATCATGCTGGCAGATAACGGCCTGCTCATCTAATAAACATTTAACAAGTTCCACGAAGTAGAAAATGTCAAAGGGTTTGGACAAGTAGAAGTCCGCTTCACAGTCCGACTTAAAGTTTTCCAACCCAACTCCGGTTGAGGTGAGTACAATAGGGACAGTAAACCCCGGATCGCTTCCTTTTAACTTCTTGCAAATTTCACATCCGGTTTTACCTGCAGAAAATTCATCGATGATCAGTAGATCGCAATTAGCGGCACGATCCGCCTGTGGGGAGGCCTTTTCCGAAAGGACTTCGTAACCTTCTTCTTCTAAGATTAACTGCATGATTTCTGCACACTCATCATTATCCTGAAATAGCATTACTCTTTTTCGCATAACAGTACAATTTAAATGTCAGAACCCAGTTAACTTAACCTACACTCCAAATCAATCACCTTTCATAACAACTTATGTTATGATCGTATAAAAATAATTGAAGCAGGCGACATTAGAAAGCGTAGAACTACTAGTTATGGTCGCATAAATTACCCTTTTATCGCAAGCGTCGCCGGATTATGATCCAGTCAGTCCAATTCTAAGTAATCCGACGGCTGTGGAGTGTGCTGCAACATTAAAGTCCTTACGCTTTGCAAGTGTTGCCGTCGTATGGTCTGCCAGGTGCAAGGACGTTACGCCGAGATGGCATTCTTCTCCGGTGATTTCATGTGCAAGTTCTTTAAAGTTGGGAAGGGCAGAGGTGCCGCCTGTAAAAACGATACCGAAAATCAGCTTTTCATTTCGCATGGCCTGATGAACAATGGAGTAGGCGATGGAAATGAGCTCCTCAGCTCTGGACCGGATCACTTCGCACAAAGCTTTACGGGGTACTTGTTTCATCTTGGTTCCATTCAGGATCTTGGCTTCTATAACTTCATAAACCGAGATTGCATCTGCATTTAAATCGCCGAACTGGTTCTTCATCAATTCCGCCTGCTTCAACTGCAATCCGGTGAAATCACGAATATCCGCAGAGATATTGTTTCCGCCAAGCGGGATGTTTTCTGCATGGATCAGGTTTCCTTTATTGTAAACGGCCACACTGGTTACAGCGGCGCCGATATCGATAACCGCAATACCTTCTTCCATTTCTTCTTCACATATAACGGCTTCGGCAGAAGCTACGGCCGCAGGAATCACCTGCTTAAGGGAGACATTGGCCTGTGCACAGCATTTCTGCAGGTACTCAATCGGGGTAGTGCCCGCCGTGATCAACTGAAAGTCTGCTTCAATTCGTTTGCCTGACATACCCACCGGATCTTTGATCCCGGGTTCGTCGTCTATCGTGAAGGTTTGCGCCTGCATGTAGATGAGCTGTTCGCCGGGCGGCAAAACGGCATTAAACATTTCCAGACGTAGCTTTTCGATGTCCCTGGAGCTGACCTCTGTAGAGGGGTCATTCCGTAAAAGAACACCATGCTCTACGTGATTGCTGATCACGCCCGAATAGGAACTGTAAACTTCCTGCACAGGTACATTTGCCTGCTGGGAAGCATCCGCTAAAGCAAGTTTGATGGCTGCTGAAGTTTTTGCAATGTTCGAAACTGATCCGCGGATCAGTCCATCCGATACAGCATACCCGACGCCTAAAATCTCGATGCGATCAGAAGGATTTAAACGACCTATTATTGCGGTGACCTTACTTGATCCCACATCCAGTGCGGTTATCAGGCGTGTTGACTTGTCCTTGGATTCCTGCTGAGATGGCTTATCATGTTGCCTGTCCTCCAAAACGCGATCATCAGCAGGCTTGGCATCCAGGATTGAATTTATTTTAGATAGTTGTTTACTGGAAAAATCTTCAAAGATTTTAAACAGACTTCTTTTCTTCATATTATGTATCACAAACGGTGTAAAGAGACCAAAAGTATTCTAAATACAGCGAATATCCTGTATGTTGATCACGCGGATTGGTCGGCAAACCTCCGGTTATAACAGTTATCAGCTGCTTTTGATTGACCCTCAGGCACAACAAGGTCAAAGTTTTCGACACCCGGATTACAGATGTTTTCTAAATGCATCAGGATCAGTAAATAAATGTCTAAGTAAAGTCAATGAATATCTGTAAATTCAAGTAGGCCACCGGCGAGCTGATCTCGTATTCCCTGGCCTGATCAGGCTATGCAAAAGAATAAATGTCAAAGCTCCAGTCCGGTTTTTCTGGTGTTGTTTGTCTGGCTACTGAATAGTTCCATAGGTTTTGCCCAGATTAAGCCCTTGCTTGATGTACCTTATGTGTCCACAAGCCCGAAGGTAGTGGAGGGGATGCTCAGGCTGGCCGAGGTAAAAAAAGGTGATGTTGTCTATGATCTTGGTTGTGGAGACGGGCGGATCGTTATCGCAGCGGTTCGGGATTTCCATGCGACAGGGATGGGCTTTGACCTGGATCCGGAACGTGTCGCCGAGGCAAATGAGAATGCCAGCCGTGCTGGATTTAGCGAAAGCGCAAAGTTCGTGACCGCAGATTTGTTTGATGTTGATTTAAGCAAAGCGACGGTGATTACCTTGTATTTGCTGCCGACAGTCAATATGCAGCTGCGATCCAAATTGTTGGCTTTGAGGCCGGGCACAAGGATCGTATCCCATGCTTTTAATATGGGGGATTGGAAGCCGGATAAAACAGAAGAGATTGACAATTCGACGATTTACTTCTGGACCGTACCCAAGAAAGCCAAATTGTAGTAAAAACAACAACTGGAGGTGGCAGAAAGTGCTTTTCAAAAACGTCGATTCTTGTAGGACTTAATACACCGGCAAAAGTTGTTTGAATTCTAAGTTAATTGTCTTGATAGTAAATATTTGTTGCTGGTTCAACAAAATACAATAACGACCCTTGTCGTCCATAACCCCGAAGTCGCAGGTCGAATAAACCGTAAAGAAGTGCCACGCCACATAATATTGAAAGTCCTGCAAAATGGATTTTTTCGATAGACTTAGAAGATTGCTCACCAAGTCTCCAACTCACAAGTTTCTCCCAGCGAATTAGTAGAAAGGAATAAACAAGAATTAGGGTGGTGGCAGTGCCAGTGGCAAGATCTTTAGAATACCAGGAGACCGTATCTATTTATTGTGCGAGATTAATCAATATCCGAATTTAACTAAAAACAAAAAAGCCTCCAAGTTTATCACTTGAAGGCTTTTTTGAAGTCGGGGTGGCAGGATTCGAACCTACGACCTCCACATCCCAAATGTGGCGCGATACCGGGCTACGCTACACCCCGAACTGGTGTTTACAACTTTGAATTCGCATTCGTTCGTTGTTTGGGATTGCAAAAGTAGAACTTTTACTTTAATAAAAAAATATATTTTAAAATATATTTTCTGATTTCAATTTTCCTAACAGAATCCTCTGTTTTGGTGTGCTGCAAATGTAGAACATAAATTCAAATAATTAAACTCTAAACAGCTTTTTACCGCAAACAACAGCGTAATCTGTTCATGATCAAGAAGAAAAAATTTTGCCTCTAGCTTGTTTATACCTGGAAGAATCTCCTCCGCGGCTTCCCTGGCAAAAGAAAAAGAATAAAATCAGGTAAAAACAGAGCGTGCATGATGCATATTTCCTTTATAACAGGAGGAAAAAACAAGAATTACAACAGCCAGGTGACTCAAAACTTTATATTCAACACCAATTTACTGCCTTGCTTTTTTATGAATTAATGCAATATCTTAGCTGCAAATCAGAACAACAACCTTATATATGTTCAATCGCAGGAAATTTATTCGCAATACCGCCTTGTCTGCCGGATCCCTTGCGCTCGGCAATGCGGCCTTCTCCATGATACCAGCTGAACAAACCAGTCAGCCTAAAACCGAACCCGTTATCATTTCCACCTGGGACTTTGGCATCGCTGCCAACAAAGCGGGCTGGGAGGTGCTTTCCAAAGGTGGCCGTGCACTGGACGCTATTGAGCGTGCGGGCTGGGTGCCTGAAGCGGACATTCACATCCAAACCGTTGGTTATGGCGGCCTGCCGGATCGCGATGGCTTTGTAACCCTGGATGCCTGCATTATGGATGAACTTGGAAACTGTGGTGCCGTGCTGGCGATTCAGAATATCAAACATCCGATATCCGTAGCGCGTAAGGTGATGGAAAAAACACCTCATGTAATGCTTGCCGGAGATGGAGCACTGCAGTTTGCGCTCGAGAATGGCTTTAAAAAAGAAAACCTGCTGACCGAAGAAAGTGAGAAAGCCTGGAAGGAATGGCTGAAAACAGCCAAGTACAATCCGGTGATGAATATTGAAAACAAGCAATATCAAAAAAGTGCACCTCAAAAGCTTCCTGGAAATCAATATAACCACGACACGATCGGGATGCTCGCCATTGATGCAGCCGGGCATATTTCCGGTGGATGCACAACCAGCGGTATGGCTTATAAGCTCCACGGGCGGATCGGCGATAGCCCAATAATAGGAGCAGGGCTGTATGTCGATAATGAAGTTGGCGGCGCAACATCTACAGGCGTTGGCGAAGAAGTTGTTCGTAATGTCGGATCTTTTCTGGTCGTCGAGCTGATGCGTCAGGGTTATTCACCTGAAGAAGCCTGCAAGGAAGCGGTTATGCGGATCATCAAGAAGAAACCGGAAACCGCAAAGAACATCCAGGTGGGCTTTCTCGCCATCAATAAAAAAGGCGAATACGGTGCTTACGCCATCCAAAAAGGATTTTCCTTTGCCGTATGTAATGCCAAACAACAAGATCTTCTGATCCCAGGAAAAAGTTATTATTAGAAAATGGTCGAACTGGAAATTTGCGCCAACTCAATGACGTCGGCACTTGCGGCACAAAATGGCGGTGCCACACGCGTGGAATTTTGCGATAACCTTAATGAAGGTGGCACAACGCCAAGCTATGGACAGCTGTCTGTTGCAAAGCGCATGCTGACCATCCCTATATATCCGATCATCAGACCCCGGGGCGGCGACTTCCTCTATTCTGAACTTGAATTTGAGATCATGCAGGCAGATGTCATCGCCTGTCGGGAATTGGACTGTGCGGGTGTGGTTTTTGGAATCCTGACGGCAGAAGGTACCATCGATGTCCCAAGATGTTTGGAGTTAAAGGCCCTTGCAGGGCCGATGCAGGTTTCTTTTCACCGGGCTTTTGACATGACTGCTGATCTACCGGCAGCCCTGGAAACCTTGATTGCGATGGGATTTGAGCGGGTGCTGACTTCCGGCGGATCCCCAACTGCACTTCAAGGTGCGGCTGAGATTGCTAATTTGGTTAAACAAGCTGCAGACAGGATACAGGTTATGCCTGGGGCAGGCATCCGGCCCGCTAACGTAAAGCAACTTTTGACGCTTACGTCCGCTCCGGCGGTTCATGCATCCCTGCTTTCTGCCGTTCCAAGTGACATGCTTTTTAGAAACGGTGCAGCGAAAATGGGCAGCATAAAAGATGAATATTCCTGGTCAACTACCTCCCTGGATATGGTCCGGGACATGGTCTCGATTATAGGTGTCTAAACAATCGACTTACGGCTTAAACAACAATGCCGTTTTTGGGGTTATTGTTGTAATGCTAACCAGCTTCAGCTATAAATAAAATGCCTGCTGCAAAGAAACGCTCCTTTCTATACAAGAATGCACTTTCGCTATTCTTCCTGTTTTTGTTCCTGATTACCCTGGGCGGACAAGCGCTGACAGGCTGGAGGGAACATAACGAGGAGTTAAAGGACAAAAAAGCGACGGAGATTGGCCTGACTACCTACCTGCAGAGCGGCCACTTTATCTCCGCCACCTTTGAAAACTTCGAAAGTGAGTTCCTGCAAATGGCCATGTATGTACTGATCACGATCAAACTTCGGCAGATCGGTTCTTCAGAATCGAAGTCGATCGACGAAAAAGAGGAGGTCGACCGTGACCCCGTTCCCTCTAAGGACGCACCCTGGCCAGTTCGCAAAGGCGGGTTTATCTTAGCCATATACAGCAATTCCTTATCATTAGCCTTTCTAATCCTATTTTTAATCAGCTGGGGGCTGCACCTATTCGGTAGCTTCAAAGACTATAACATTGAACAGGTCATTTCCCATAAGGCAACGGTCAGCTTATCTGAATTCTTGCTGGAGCCGAGATTTTGGTTTGAGACTTTTCAGAACTGGCAAAGTGAGTTCCTTTCCGTATTTTCTATTGTCTTTTTGACGATATACTTGCGACAGAAAGGCTCCCCGGAATCCAAACCGGTAGATGCGCCGAACATGGAAACCGGACGGTAAAAACGAACCTTGTAGCAATTAGATTGAAATAGGTACATTTGACAGAATAATACGAAATGAACTAACGATGCGAGATAATTATCAGAGTCCCTCATCTACCAAAGAAGATGGTGGGCGTAAACAAGCTGGCGTGGGTCACGAGATTTCAAAACAGCAAATCAAAGATTTGTTGGAAGACGATCCTATAGCAGTTTATACCTGTGATAAAGCAGGCTGTATAACTTTCTACAATCAGAGCGCAGTTAAACTATGGGGCTTCGTACCCAACATCCAGGATCATCTTTGGCACCAGCAATGGAGAATGTATCAGCTTACCGGCGAAAGCATGTCCATGGCGGAATCTCCAATGGGCAAGGCACTTCGCGAGGAACGTGTGATTCAGGGGCAGGAAATTACGGTTGAAACGCCCGAACATGTATTTAAACGTTTGTTGGTTTACTGCCGCCCAATATTTGATGCCCAGGAGGATCTGATCGGCTCCTATAATTCCTTGGTCGATATATCCGACAAGATCTTTATCGAATCTAAACAAGCAATATTGTCTGCAATCGTTGAATCTTCTGATGATGCCATCATCAGCAAGAATCTGGAAAGCACAATCATCAGCTGGAATAGGGGAGCTGAGCGTATTTTCGGCTATAAGGAAGAAGAAGTTTTAGGGAAATCCATCAA
>Ga0157371_10003699_pt1 | contig 13726 bp, 10 predicted proteins | sample C45metaG_FD_113462 | JGI IMG/M metagenome (GOLD analysis project Ga0157371, IMG submission 113462) | Corn rhizosphere microbial communities from Kellogg Biological Station, Michigan, USA - C4-5 metaG | ecosystem: Host-associated > Plants > Roots > Rhizosphere > Soil | place: USA: Michigan...
AACAAAGGATAACGGCCACACAATGCGAAAGCGCGATGTAAGGCCATAACCTGTAAGAAAGTTTGCCTTAAGCGTGTTTAAGATGATGTTACAGGCTTATGGTGTCAGAAAAGAAGGCCAGCGCATCCGCGACTCGGGCTTTTTTGCACCGATAACGAGCCCGCGCGAAGGGAAGCTAACGGATCCGTAAGTATAGGTCATAAATAATTAATTCCATCTTATGTTTCTAGCGACACAGATGTTCCATCTGAATCGTTAACGTTAAACGTCCATTAACGAGTTGCCCTAAAATTGTTCGTCTGCATTAAAGTGGTGCAAACGCCTGCATGAACGCAATCACTGGCACGAATCGCACAAATTATCGTGTTCACTATAATTAAAATGTCATGTTGTCCTTCGATGATAAAGCTGACTCCCTTTTTAGCGCTTCCGGCGCCACCTACGTCAGGCCTGGCAAGCGTTTTCTTATTTTGGAAGCGAGAAAGGCGTGATGGCTGACAGCACTCTCCAGCCAGTATGTGTTCAAAAAATGAAAGTCTGGCGCATATTTTGCAACCAACTCACAGAGCCGGTGCGGTTATCCTGGCCAGTTCATCACCTGATTGCCGGCCATAAAGAAAACGCGACCAGCGCTGTTGACAGACGCTGTGGTAACAAAACCAATCGCTTCAAAAGGTTAAGTTGCTTAACCATTTTTCAGAATTGTAAAGTTAAAAAAAATGTCTAATTTGCGCTGCAAATTGTCAGGTATCTATCCATACTTAGTCTCCCGGCATTTGTGGCATTGTGTTGACATGTTTAACAGCAATGCAGGTCAGGCTGTGTCCCATAAGGGTTTTCTTACAATAAAAACAAACTCTTAAGGGATGCAGCTTGCTTAATCCGGTTTCTGAGCCTGATTTCAGGTTCTTGTACCTTCTTTCACGTGATTCATAGTGAGTTTTAAGGAGTTCTCTATGGAGTTAAAAGACCCAATGTTTGAATTGCTCAGCAGCCTTGAGCAGATTGTTTTGACACGTGATAACAGCCCTGTAGCGCTGCAAACTCAGCGTCAGCCAGCCGTGCCAGAGCCACAGCGTTTACGCGAAATGGCAGGAATGCAGGTAGATGAGTTTGCCAGGATTATGGGCGTTAGCGTTTCTTCGGTTAAAAGCTGGGAAGCCCAGCGTACGCGTCCTTCCGCAACTGCACAAAAATTGATGAAATTACTTCACGCCAATCCTTACCTTGGGCGTCAGTTACTCGATTAAGTCACTAAGTCGTATCCCGGCTTTTGTTGGCGCCGGTCACGTGAGTGACCGGCCGTTCAATACCTCTCCCTGTTGACAGGCTTCGTTAAACCCGTTTCCAGTCCGTCCTGTCGGTCAGCTAAACTTTGGCAAGATGTTAAGCACATTGCCAAACCAGCAGATGATGACGATAACACCAAATAAAATGACCACAGCCGGAATAACCTTTCCGCCCCAGACAGTGAATGTTTTATCGGGAAAGCGTTTTCTCGATTTTAATGCCAGCAGGGCAGGGACGATAACTGCCCAGATTGTTGCGCACAATCCTGCGCCACCGATACCGTAAATAAAACCATTCGGGAAGAGCAAATATAAGATGCCGGGAGGTAGAAAGGTTAACAGCACTGTTTTAAATCGTCCAAAGTGGGAATTATCGATTTTAAACAGATCCGCCAGATAGTCGAACAACCCCAACGTGACCCCAAAGAAAGAGCTGGCCACGGCGAGATTAGAAAAAACCAGTAAGAAAAATTCAATGACGCCGCCAGGATGCGTTCCCATAAAAGACTTCACCAGCGCGTCAACATTTCCGCCCGAAGAAATGATTTCTTTGAATTTTTCACGCGGGATATTCCCCATGGTGCAATACAGCCAAAAAAGATAGATAAACAGCGCCAGCAGTGAACCAAGAACAATGCTTTTAACCAGCTTATCTTTTCGTTTTCCATAACAAATGATCAGGCTGGGGATATTACCGTGAAAGCCAAAAGAGGCAAGGCAAACCGGAACGGCCATAAATATATAGGGAAAATAACGATTGCTTTCACTGATACCGCTAACATCGCTAAGGATTGAAAAATCAACTTTGAAAAATAAAGAGCCAAAAACAATGACGAAGGCTAAGATTTTAATACCCAAAAAGAGCGAGGTGATTCTGCTGGCTGCCAGAGAGCTAATCCATAACACGCTGGCAACGAAAACCGCTGTACCGATGCCGATAACACGTGAAGGTATCGTCATGCTGGAATGCATGGACAGGGTTTCGCTAATAATCGCGCCGTTAGCGGAGATATAAGCGTAAGTCAGTATATACAACACAAAAGCAACGGTAATACCGCTTATTACATTCCATCTTTTACCCAGCAGATCTTTGGTCAATGTATTGAAGCTTGAGCCTGTTGGATAGTTCAGGTTAGCTTCCAGTAACAGCAGACCGGAATGAAGCATGGAAAACCAGGCGATGATCAAGATGAAAGCGCCCCAGAAGAACCACGCGCCCGCAAGATCGACAGGGAGTGCAAACATCCCACCACCGATTACGGTTCCAGCGATAACCATCACGCCCCAAAAGGCGGAGTGTTTCTGATCTGTATTTTCTTCCATGGTGTCCTCTCAACAATATTCTTCGCTTTTATCGTTGTTATAATTTTTATGCCTGACAGGCAGGGTAATGGAGCAGCCGTGGCCAAAACAGCTGCTCACTGTACAGGTATGACTATGAAATCTCTTTAAGTTTTGCGGTGAAATGGCGCAAAACCTTAGGCTCATAGGTAAAGGCTAATCCTTTTATGTTGCTCGCATTCTCTTTCACATGCTCAAAAGCTTCGATAATGAAGTCCATATGCGTTTGTGTGTAGGTGGCTCTGGGAACGGTTAACCGCAACAGTTCGGCCGGACAGGGCAGTTGTTCTCCTGATTTAGGATCGCGGCCCAGCAAAAACGAGCCGATCTCGACTGCCCGGATACCGGCCACTTTATATAACTCGCAGGCGAGGGCCTGAGCCGGGAACTGATGCGCCGGAATGTGCGGCAATAATTTTCCGGCATCGACAAAGGCAGCATGGCCACCGGCTTGCTGGCAGGTCACACCAATCGATTCAAGGCCATCAACCAGGTATTGAATTTGACTGATACGATAAGCCAGCCAGTCTTGATTCATGCCGTCATAAAGGCCTACCGCCAGGCGTTCCATTGCGCCGCCTTCTAACCCACCATAGGTGGGGAATCCTTCCTGAACAACGCAAAGTGTTCTGCAGTCGGTGTACACATCAAAGAAGCTGTCATCTTTGAAAGACAACAAGCCACCCATGGGGACCATCGCATCTTTTTTTGCCGACATGGCCAGCATGTCAGCATATTTATAGCTTTCCCGGGTAATCGCTTCGATTGTCCAGTTTTTGTACGCTTTTTCCCGCTGCTGAATAAAGTACGCGTTTTCAGCAAAGCGGGCTGAATCCATGACCACCGGAATGTCATATTTTTTTGCAATCTGGTACATGGCTTTTAAGTTTGCCAGCGACACGGGCTGCCCGCCGGCGGAATTGCAGGTAATAGTGGCAACAATATAGGGCACATTCTCCGCGCCCACATCCTGGATGCCTTTCTCCAGGCGCTCAAGATCAAAGTCGCCCTTGAAGTCGTGGCGAACCGCCGTATCGAAAGCCTCTTTGATATAAACATTTCGCACGGTACAGCCATTTATCTGGCTGTGGCCCTGTGTAGTATCAAAAAAGTAGTTCGAGAAGGCCACCATTTTTGTTCTGTCCAGACCTTTTTCTTGCTCCCGTTTTTTTATTAATACCGGAATATAAATTTGTTCTGCGCCACGGCCCTGATGTGTTGGAATAGTATAGGCATAACCAAAAATAGCTTTTACCGCTTCCGCTAACGTGTAATAACTGCGGCTGCCACTGTAAGATTCATCGCCTCGCATCATAGCAGCCTGCATATTTTGCGTAACGGCGCCGGTTCCGCTATCGGTGAGAAGATCAATAAAAACGTCTTCGCTATCCAGCAAGAATGGATTCATTCCGGCTTTTATCATCGCTGCATTACGATGCTCTCGTGTAGTGCGTTTGACGGGTTCAATAACACGAATACGGAATGGCTCAGGTAAGTGTCTAAAGTTATTCATCATCATGTCCTTTTATTCAGACGTGCCGATGCCGTAGGTTTTTTTAATGAATGAATTAAAAACCCGGGCAAATGTTTTTATCCTGTTTCAGCCGATAAGAAACGTGACTGCATTGTATGTTGCATCGCGTTTTCAATAGCCAGTTTTGGGCAAGTAAACGGATCGCACCCATAATGCAGGGTTTTTAAAGTCTGAATGAGTGAAAATGCGCCCGATAAATTACGACCCTGTCAGTCGAAAGAGATGGGCGATTGTAAAAAGAAGACGTTAAGGCAGGTGATTGACAATAACATTATCAATATTAAACCATTTGGATATTACGCTGCTGCTGTTTAAGATGATCATAATATTTCAACTCTCATTAAACATAGTGCCACCCTATTATATTAATTATTTATGTCTAGCATTACGTTTAGTTATCGTGACTGATATCACATGAAACCTTCTTTCTGTCTTAATAGTTATTTATTTTTTTTAAAAATACATTTTTTTGACAGTTTTCCTGCTTGCTAATTACTTTTTAAAAACCCGATTTTTTCTACACATTCATATGCCCTCTCTGATCGCTGTAAAAGAGAAAGCCGTGCTGATCGTAATCGATTGGGGATCCCCAGGTCGGGCTTATCGTTTCCTGTAAGCCTGTAAGCCTGTAAGCCTGTAAGCCTGTAAGCCTGTAAGCCTATAAACCTGTAAACCTGTAAACCTGTAAACCTGTAAACCTGTAAACCTGTAAACCTGTAAACCATATAATCGGTTCCTGATGACTGGCTTACCCTGTGCAGTTTACTTCAAAGGCGACCACATGCAGCGGCGGGTTTTAGCTCAACCCACCGTATTTCGCGGCTTGCTTCACAAACCACTTTTCGGGCACGTTATAGGGAGCCTCAGCCAGTTGCGCAATGCCATTTTCAATATTGGCAGAAGCCTGACGCCAGAGTTCTGTGTTGCCCTGTCTGAGTAATTGAATTTGCACCCTTTTTTCAATCAGATAAACACGGGCGAAATGGGGATCGAAACGAACAATTGAACGTGTATTGTCAATAATGTCAGCCAGCTTTATCGTTTGTGCCTCTGGGCTGGCCTGAGCCGTATGGCGAAAATCGGCCACTTTACGTGCCGCACGGTTCTTTGCACTCTGTGGTGCCGTGTTGGTCAGCATCTCAACCAGCTTCGCGACCTCGTCACCAAAATGCGTCTGGATATCATTGAGGGTGGTCGCCGTATCTTCCACGGTATCATGCAGCCAGGCGGCGGCCAGCATCACAGGATTATCGGTAATGCTTCTGACCAGTTCCACAACGGCAGCGGGATGCACGATGTAGGGCTCATCGGTATATTTGCGTCGTTGACCCGTTTCGGCATGGGCTTGTGTGGCATAGCGACGCGCCCGTTCTTCCAGAGAATCCTGCATGCACTACCTCATTTCATAAATTGCTTGCAATTAACTAGCGCGCTATTTATATTGCGTCTATGAACAGTAATCAAAATGACAAAAAAGTGAAAGCTGCGCCACTGTTGCTCGATCAGCAACTTTGTTTTGCACTTTATTCCGCCAACCTGGCGATGCATAAAGTATACCGTAAGTTGCTCACGCAGATGGATATTACCTATCCGCAATATCTGGTGATGCTGGTACTGTGGCAACAGGATTCACTGACCGTATCAGAAATTGGTGAACGCCTCTTTCTGGATTCTGCAACGCTGACGCCGCTGCTGAAACGGCTGGAAAATGCGGGCTTACTTAATCGCCAGCGTTCCCGTCAGGATGAACGTCAGGTCGTCGTGAGTTTAACGGATGCAGGGCGTTCGCTGCGCCAGCAGGCTGAAAGCATTCCTGATGAGATTCAGTGTGCATCTGACTGCAGCGAAGATGAAATGAATTCGCTCAAACTGCAGTTGAACCAGTTACGTGACAAACTCATGGTGCCGCGCTAAATTTTTAATCTGGATGTAGAAACGAGTCAAACTTCGCAGCTCGGTGCTTATTGATAAGTCGCGAGCGATTAAATAGTGTAATGGAGAGCAGATATGTCTTTAGAACAAGTGGTTTATCGTGCAAAAGCTAAGGCTACCGGTGGTCGTGATGGTCGTGCAACCTCATCTGACGGCGTTCTGGATGTGAAACTGGGTGTACCGAAAGAGATGGGCGGTGCAGGTGGCGAAGTCACTAACCCGGAGCAGCTTTTTGCCGCGGGATACTCAGCTTGCTTCCTGGGGGCAATGAAGTTCGTTGCTGGCCGTGACAAAATTGCGATGCCAAAAGATGCATGGATTGAAGGTGAAGTGGGTATTGGCCCTATCCCCAATGGTTTCGGTATTGAAGCAACGCTGAATATTCACCTGCCTGAAATGGACGAAGCCGAAGCGCAGAAACTGGTTGATGCGGCTCATATCGTTTGTCCCTATTCAAATGCCACACGCAACAACATTGATGTCACGCTGAATATCATTCGCTAAACGCTTAAGGGCCTGAATACAGGCCCTTTTTTCTCTCTGCGCCTTTCTGAGTGACGTTTTTGAAACGTCCTGTCCGGGAATATTTTCTGGTCTAATTTGTTGCCGCATGGTTAACTGTGCCACTTCGCATTATGACGTCTAAAAACGTTCAGAATACTCTTCTTATTTATCCGGCCCGCTTAATTCGCGAACTCTGCCGAAATATGGCAGTCAGATTAACGTTTAGTTAAGCGCTTCGCTCCGGGGAAACACCATTTTTCATGAATTACATAAAATCATTAACACAGCAAAAGCTGTCGCTCTTGCTGGCTCTGTATCTCGGTATCTTTTTGAATTTACCAATCTTTTATCGCCGATTTGATGGCTTTCTGACCCGATCAACCGTGACAAACTGGCTGACCGCGTTTACCGAGGTCGTCGCTATCGTGCTGCTGACGTTTTTCCTGATGCGGTTGTTATCGCTAGGCGGAAAATGGTTCTACCGGATTCTGGCCACCCTGATTGTCCTGATCTCTGTTGCTGCTGGCTATTATATGGCCTTTTTCAATGTGGTCATTGGCTACGGAATCGTCGCCTCAGTCATGACGACAGATACCGATTTGTCAAAAGAGGTGGTGGGTTATCACTTTATCCTGTGGATGGTGCTGGTCAGCGCGCTGCCACTGTTCATGATTTGGCGCAACAACCTTAGTATGACGCTCAATGAGCAGTTACGTACGCCAGGACAGCGCCTGAAACCCACTTTGATTATGCTGGCCTGCGTTGCGCTCGTGTGGTTACCCATCCGTTACTTCGACAAGTTGCAAAAGGCGAATGAGGAAGTGACCAACGTCGATCTGCCAAGCTATGGCGGAATTGTCGCGCACTCATATCTCCCCTCTAACTGGCTGGCCGCGCTGGGTTTGTTTACCTGGACCAAGATTGACGAGACGCTGGAAAATCAGGAACTCCTGGATCCTGCCCAGAAATATACTTATGTTGCTCCTCCGGGGTTAGATGATACCTATGTGGTGTTTGTTATTGGCGAAACCACTCGCTGGGATCATATGGGCTTGCTGGGCTATGAGCGAAACACCACCCCTAAACTCTCTAAAGAGAAAAATCTGGTCGCATTTCGTGGCGAATCTTGTGATACCGCGACCAAGTTGTCTTTGCGTTGTATGTTTGTGCGCGAAGGCGGCACTATGGACAATCCCGGGCGAACACTGAAAGAGCAAAATGTGTTCGCAGTGATGAAAGAACTGGGCTTCACTTCTGAGCTGTTTGCGATGCAAAGTGAGGTTTGGTTCTACGATAACATCAACGCCAATAATTTCTCTTTCCGCGAGCAGATTGGTTCTGAGCCACGTAACCAGGGTAAATCAGTAGATGATATGCTGCTGGTGCCTGAGTTACAGGCCTCACTGCAGCGCTACCCGAAGGGTAAGCATCTGGTTGTCCTGCACACGAAGGGCTCACATTATCTCTACTCACAGCGCTATCCGCGCAGTTTTGCACGCTATCAGCCAGAATGCATGGGCGTGGATGAAACCTGTAGCAAAGCGCAACTGATCAACGCTTACGATAATTCCGTCCTTTATGTGGACAGCATGCTGGACAGCGTTCTGGATCAGCTGCGTGATAAAAAAGCGATCGTGTTTTATGCATCGGACCATGGCGAATCGATCAGCGACAATATGCATCTGCATGGTACGCCGCGTGAAATGGCACCGCCGGAGCAGTTCCGTGTTCCTATGATGGTCTGGGCGTCAGATAAATATCTGGCTGACCCGACAAACCGTGAAAACTTCGAACGCCTGCAGGCGCAACAGCGCGTCGGCAAAACCCATCGTCATGTCGAGCTGTTTGATACCATTATGGGCTGCCTGGGTTACACCTCGCCAAATGGCGGGATTAAGCAGGCTAATAACTGGTGTCAGGCACCTGCCGGGACAGCGTTAAAAGCGCTATAGCGGTAAGGCAATTTTTCGCGGCAAGGCATAAAACTCGCTGGCCGCCTGCTTTCCAGGCGATTGGGCGGGAAAGCGCAAAAAGCGGTTGACGCTTCCTGGGGGGAGCAGTAACATGCGCCCCCATCGGCGAGTAGCGCAGCTTGGTAGCGCAACTGGTTTGGGACCAGTGGGTCGGAGGTTCGAATCCTCTCTCGCCGACCATATTTAAGAAACCTGTCTGCAAAGACAGGTTTTTTTTCGCCTGAATAAAAGAGGATGAGAACCTCCGAAGGAGGGTTGCGCCGAGCGCAGCGAGACAACGTTGCGAACGCAACGGCCCGAAGGGCGCGTCCCGCAGGGGCGCGTAATCCTCTCTCGCCGACCATATTTAAGAAACCTGTCTGCAAAGACAGGTTTTTTTTCGCTTGAATAAAAGAGGATGAGAACCTCCGAAGGAGGGTTGCGCCGAGCGCAGCGAGACAACGTTGCGAATGCAACGGCCCGAAGGGGGCTTACGCAGTAAGCCTAATCCTCTCTCGCCGACCATATTTAAGAAACCTGTCTGCAAAGACAGGTTTTTTTTCGCCTGAATAAAAGAGGATGAGCACCGCCGAAGGCGGTTCGCGCCGGGCGTCAGCGAGACAACGTTGCGAACGCAACGGTCCAAGGAGAGCCGGGCCTGTCGCAATCGATTCAGGCAGACAATTTGACCGGCGCAATTCGTATAAAAGGAGGCCGTTTCTCACAGGCATAAATAACACCTCTTCCAGACGCTATTGCCCCGCCTCGGTTATTAGAATATCTCATGTCACACTTTTTTCGGGACCGCCATAATTCCTCCTTGAAATCAATTTCTGCTCCAGACAGCCTGTTTTATTGTCTCATCGCTATGCAGGCCTTCTCATCAGAGGGTTACAGAGGGATAAAAGATAAGTTTTGGTTATGCCACAAAATGGCAAATTGGTCATTTTCAACCCAAAGTTAACAGCATTTTTCGCTGTGTGAACGTCATAACGCACAGTAAATCGTTCAGATATCCAACATTTGGCGCTAAATGATGTCTGTTTTTTTTTAGCGCAAATCACTGCTCATTTATGACCTGTGTAGCAGAATACATGGCATATAAACCCATGCCGCTGTGCATTATATGGCATTGCGTCTGTATGGGTTTTTTTTATCGTTGCTTGCTATTCCTCACACTCTGTGTAAATAAGTAACCGTTGTATTGACGTTCTTTGCAACTGTTGACAAATTGATGCGTCAATAACAGTGCAGATACAGATTTTTCTGATGGGTGCTTATCAATCAGGATTATCCAAACAAACTATCTCACTCTTATCACACCCGCAGGGTGGACCGCCTGAACCGCATAAAAAAACCAGAGGTCGGGCAATGCACACAACAACACATCACAATGGAGCAAAAGCATGATCAACTCCCTGGCCAAATCCAGGATGCTGAAGGTCGGTCTGAGCCTCGTCGCCATGACCGTAGCCGCAGGTGTTCAGGCAAAAACCCTGGTTTATTGTTCGGAAGGTTCTCCGGAAGGGTTTAACCCGCAGCTCTTTACCTCGGGTACAACCTATGATGCCAGTTCTGTACCTATCTATAATCGCCTGGTTGAGTTCAAAACCGGTACGACCGAACTGGTGCCGGGCCTGGCCGAAAAGTGGGACGTCAGCGCTGATGGTAAAACCTATACCTTCCATTTACGCAACGGCGTGAAATGGCAGACGACGAAAGATTTCAAACCTACGCGTGAGTTAAACGCTGATGACGTGGTGTTCTCTTTTGAGCGGCAGTTAGATAAAAACAACAAGTACCACAACGTCTCTGGCGGCAGCTATGAGTACTTTGAAGGTATGGATATGCCAAAGCTGATCAGCAAAATCGAAAAAGTGGACGATCATACCGTACGCTTCGTGCTGACGCGTCCTGAAGCGCCTTTCCTGGCTGACCTGGGGATGGATTTTGCTTCCATCATGTCTAAAGAATATGCCGACAACATGCTGAAAGCCGGTACGCCAGAGAAAGTTGACCTGAACCCGGTTGGCACGGGCCCATTTGTGCTCCAGCAGTACCAGAAAGACTCGCGTATTCTGTATAAAGCTAACCCGGATTACTGGGGAACCAAGCCAAAAATCGATCGGCTGGTTTTCTCAATCACTCCAGATGCCTCAGTGCGCTACGCCAAGTTGCAGAAAGGCGAATGTCAGATCATGCCTTATCCGAACCCGGCTGATATCGCCAGCATGAAAAAAGACAGCAAAATTAATCTGATGGAACAGCCTGGTCTGAACGTCGGTTATCTGTCGTTTAATACTGAGAAGAAGCCGCTGGATAACGTGAAAGTGCGTCAGGCACTGACCATGGCGGTTAACAAACAAGCCATCATTGATGCGGTATATCAGGGCGCGGGCCAGCCAGCGAAAAACCTGATCCCACCGACAATGTGGGGCTACAACAACGACGTTAAAGATTACGCCTACGATCCGGAGAAAGCTAAAGCCCTGCTGAAAGAAGCTGGTATGGCTGACGGTTTCTCAATCGACCTGTGGGCGATGCCGGTTCAGCGTCCATATAACCCGAACGCACGCCGCATGGCTGAGATGATTCAGTCTGACTGGGCCAAAATCGGCGTTAAAGCCAAAATCGTGACCTATGAGTGGGGCGAGTACCTGAAACGCGCCAAAGCGGGCGAACACCAAACTGTGATGATGGGCTGGACCGGTGATAATGGGGATCCAGATAACTTCTTCGCGACGTTGTTCAGCTGTGCGGCGGCCAAAGACGGTTCTAACTACTCCCGCTGGTGTTACAAGCCGTTTGAAGATCTGATCCAGCCAGCCCGTGCAGAATCCGATCACAACAAGCGTATTGAATATTACAAGCAAGCTCAGGTAGTGATGCACGATCAGGCGCCTGCACTGATCATTGCGCACTCAACCGTTTATGAGCCTGTGAGTAAGAAAGTCACCGGCTATGTGGTTGATCCATTAGGTAAACATCACTTCGAAACCGTCGATATTCAGGAATAACCTTTCGGATTATTGCAGTAAGGGCCGGTTTTTCCGGCCCTCAGGCGATCGCCACCGATCGCCTGTTGCCTGCTCTTTTTTTCCGGCTAATTACTTTTATTAAAGAAGCGCTTCTTGCGTCGCGTCCGGCTGTCGCCGGGTGCGGTTAATGAGCAATGTTATCTCTGGCCAGGGCCAGGGGAAAACGACTGAGAATTACGCCTATGCTGCAGTTCATACTCCGGCGTCTGGGGCTTGTCATCCCAACGTTCATCGGTATTACATTATTGACCTTCGCGTTTGTGCACATGATTCCGGGCGATCCGGTGCTTATCATGGCAGGCGAGCGCGGTATTTCCCCTGAGCGCCATGCTGAATTGATGGCGATGATGGGGCTCGATCAACCCCTGTGGAAGCAGTATCTGCACTATATCTATGGCGTTCTGCATGGGGATTTAGGCATTTCACTGAAAAGCCGCATTCCTGTGTGGACCGAATTCGTTCCGCGCTTTAAAGCCACACTTGAGCTGGGCATCTGCGCCATGATGTTTGCCGTATGCGTAGGGATCCCGGTCGGCGTCATGGCTGCGGTGAAACGTGGCTCGGTGTTTGATCATACCGCGGTGGGCATTTCACTGACCGGATACTCAATGCCGATTTTCTGGTGGGGCATCATGCTGATTATGCTGGTATCTGTTCAGCTTAATCTCACGCCCGTTTCCGGACGTGTTGCAGATACCGTGTTCCTGGATGACAGCCATCCGCTCACCGGTTTCATGCTGATCGATACGTTAATCTGGGGTGAGCCTGGCGACTTCAAAGATGCGGTCATGCACATGATTCTGCCCGCTATCGTGCTGGGTACGATTCCGCTGGCGGTCATCGTACGTATGACGCGTTCTTCCATGCTGGAAGTGCTGGGGGAAGACTATATCCGTACGGCGCGTGCGAAAGGCCTGACGCGTATGCGCGTCATTGTCATTCACGCGCTGCGTAATGCGATGTTGCCGGTTGTCACCGTTATCGGCCTGCAGGTCGGTACGCTGCTGGCAGGCGCAATCCTGACTGAAACCATTTTTTCCTGGCCGGGCCTTGGCCGTTGGTTAATCGAAGCGCTGCAACGCCGTGACTATCCCGTTGTGCAGGGCGGTGTGTTACTGACGGCTATTCTGATCATCCTGGTCAACCTGCTGGTTGATCTGCTGTATGGCGTGGTGAATCCGCGCATACGCCACAAGAAATAAGGGGGCATCATGTCTGTTGTTGATCCCGCAAGCGTAAATGTTGCACCCAAGCCGATGACCCCGATTCAGGAATTCTGGCACTATTTTAAACGTAATAAAGGCGCAGTAACGGGCCTGGTTTATATCGTGTTAATGCTATTGATCGCCATCTTTGCTGACGTCCTGGCGCCGCACGGGCCGGCGGAGCAGTTCCGTGACGCTCTGCTGCATCCGCCTGTCTGGCAGGAAGGCGGAAGCTGGAGCTATATCCTTGGCACTGACGACGTGGGTCGCGATATTTTGTCGCGTCTGATGTATGGCGCCCGCCTGTCATTGCTGGTTGGCTGTATGGTGGTCGTACTGTCGCTGATTTTTGGTGTCATTTTTGGTTTGCTGGCCGGGTATATCGGCGGGGCGGTCGATGCCACCATTATGCGCCTGGTTGATATTATGCTGGCGTTGCCCAGCCTGCTGTTGGCGCTGGTGCTGGTCGCCATTTTTGGCCCGTCGATTGTTAATGCGTCCATTGCGCTAACGTTTGTCGCGCTTCCCCACTATATCCGTCTGACGCGCGCAGCGGTGCTGGTTGAAGTGAACCGGGACTATGTGACGGCTTCCGGTGTAGCGGGGGCAGGCATGTTGCGTCAGATGTTCGTCAACATTTTACCTAACTGTCTGGCACCGTTGATCGTTCAGGCTTCATTAGGCTTTTCCAACGCCATTCTCGATATGGCGGCGTTGGGCTTTCTCGGAATGGGTGCGCAGCCGCCAACGCCGGAGTGGGGCACCATGCTCTCCGACGTCTTACAGTATGCGCAAAGTGCCTGGTGGGTGGTGACGTTCCCTGGATTAGTCATTCTGCTTACCGTGCTGGCATTTAACCTGATGGGCGATGGTTTGCGTGATGCACTCGACCCGAAACTCAAGCAGTAAAGAGGCACCGAGATGGCGTTAT
>Ga0157371_10003705_pt1 | contig 13706 bp, 10 predicted proteins | sample C45metaG_FD_113462 | JGI IMG/M metagenome (GOLD analysis project Ga0157371, IMG submission 113462) | Corn rhizosphere microbial communities from Kellogg Biological Station, Michigan, USA - C4-5 metaG | ecosystem: Host-associated > Plants > Roots > Rhizosphere > Soil | place: USA: Michigan...
TCGAGCTGACCTGCGACTGCACGTCACTGAAATCCGCCTTGGGCGGTGCATCCGGCGCGGTGGACTTCACCCCGCCCTGCACATCGGAAAAATCCGGTTTGCTGGTCTCGTTGCCCATCGCACCGCAACTCCGTCTCGGAAGAGGGATTCAGTGATAACCACCTTGCGGTTAACGGGTTGTGAGTGCGTTTCCGGGGCATTCAGCTGGGTGTCTACGCATGCGCCGACGATGCCGTCGATGGCATGACCTGTCCGTTCGGCGGCAAGGCAGTTGAGGGCGCCGCGAAGGGCATGTGAAACTGCCCTGCAGCTATATTCTTGATATATGAGATGCAAGGCGCGCAGTCTGCGCGTCGTGAGCGCAACCAAATGCACTCACTCCGCGACATTCAGGGGGAAATCGATATGGACGAGTTCGGACCTACCGATCTCAAGTCGATACTGCATTCAAAGCGCGCCAACATTTACTACCTGCAGCACTGCCGCGTATTGGTAAACGGTGGCCGGGTCGAGTATGTAACCGATCAGGGAAAGCAGTCGCTGTACTGGAACATCCCGATCGCCAATACCACGACGGTGTTACTGGGTACCGGGACTTCGGTGACCCAAGCGGCGATGCGTGAACTGGCCAGAGCCGGCGTATTGGTCGGATTTTGTGGCGGCGGCGGGACGCCATTGTTCAGCGCGAATGAGATCGATATCGAAGTCGCCTGGTTCTCGCCGCAAAGCGAATACCGCCCTACCGAATACTTACAGGCCTGGGTGCGGTTCTGGTTCAACGACGACTTACGTCTCGCTGCGGCCAAGGCTTTCCAGCACGCCCGCGCCGGGTGGATCCGCGAACAATGGCAGCAGCGCTCGTTGCGGGACGCCGGTTTTTCGGTCGATGCCGGTCGTCTGGACGAACTGCTACAACGCACCCGACGCCAGATCGATCTTGCACAGGACAATACTTACCTGTTGACTGAGGAAGCGCGTCTCACCAAGGCCTTGTTCAAGCTCGCCGTCGACACCGTGAGCTACGGTGATTTCACTCGCGCCAAGCGCGGCAGCGGTACCGACCCCGCCAATCGCTTCCTCGATCATGGCAATTACCTCGCCTACGGTCTCGGTGCCACTGCCACTTGGGTGCTTGGCCTGCCGCATGGACTTGCCATTCTGCATGGCAAGACCCGCCGCGGCGGTCTGGTGTTCGATGTCGCTGATCTGGTCAAGGACGCCAGCATCCTCCCACAGGCTTTCATTTCGGCCATGCGCGGCGACGACGAACAGGAATTCCGCCGAGGCTGCATCGAAGCTCTGACCCGTAGCGAATCGCTGGATTTCATGATCGATACGGTGAAGGCCGTGGCACTCGATACGGCAGCGCTGGCCACATGAACATCCTGCTGATCAGCCAGTGCGACAAACGCGCCCTCACCGAAACCCGCCGTATTCTCGACCAGTTTGCGGAACGACGCGGCAACCGCACCTGGCAAACTCCCATCACCGAAGCCGGCCTGGATACCTTGCGTAAGCTGCTGCGCAAGACGGCCCGCAAGAACACGGCCGTGGCCTGCCACTGGATTCGCGGCCGTGACCATAGCGAGTTGATATGGATCGTCGGCGACGCCAGACGTTTCAATACAGAGGGCGCGGTGCCGACCAATGCCACCGCCAACGACGTGCTCCGGAAGGGCGACGAGAATGACTGGCACACTGCGCAGGATATCCGGCTGCTGGCGCAGCTTGCTGCGCTGCTGCACGATCTCGGCAAGGCCAGTGTGGCCTTCCAGCAACGCCTTCAAGTCAGGCTCGACGAGCGCAACCGTTATCGCCACGAATGGGTTTCGCTGCGCCTGTTTCTGGCCTTCGTGGGCGGCGACAACGACGAAAGCTGGCTTGCGCGACTGGCCAGCACGGATGAAGGCGACGAAGCCGATTGGACAGCATCGGGGCGCTATCTGCGCGATGGCGTTGACCGGAATATCGAGCGTCACCCCTTCCGCAACCTCGTTGAGCAGGCACCTCTGGCAGCTGCGATTGGCTGGCTGATCGTCACCCATCACCGCCTGCCGGTTATTCCCGAGGTCAAAAAAGACGGCAGCGGCCAGGATTGGCTGGGCAAACGTGCGGCACGCTTCGAGCCAGCCTGGCTGGAGACACCACTGGCCAGCGTGGCCCACGACTGGAACGAAATCGACCAACGCTCCACGCCCGCACAAGCCCAGCCTTACTGGCAACTGGCTGGGAAACTGCCGACAGCTGCACCCGAATGGCGAACACAGGCTCGCCGTGTCGCCAAGGGGCTGCTTGATCTCAAATCACGACACGGCGCGGATTGGCTGGGTAACCCCTATGTAATGCACCTTTCGCGCCTGTGCCTGATGCTGGCCGACCATCACTACTCCAGCCTCGGCGTGGACAAGGACGGCAAGCCTGTAGCCGAGCGCCAGCGTTTCGTACAGCGAAAACAAGGCGTATTCGCCAACACCCTGCGTCCCGGCGTGATGAACCAGTCGCTACTGGAACACCTCCTTGGCGTAGGCCATACCGCCAGCCTGATCGCCCATGCACTACCCAATTTCGAGCGCCACCTGCCGCGCCTGGCCAATCACCGCGGCCTGCGCAAGCGCAGCGGCGACGCTCGCTTCGCCTGGCAGGACAAGGCCTTCGATGCGGCCACCGGCCTGCGCGAGGCAGCGCGCGAACATGGCGCCTTCATCGTCAACATGGCGTCCACCGGCTGCGGCAAGACGCTGGCCAACGCCCGCATCCTGTATGCCTTGGCCGACCCGCAACTGGGCCTGCGGGTGAGTTACGCGCTGGGTTTGCGCACGCTCACCTTGCAGACCGGACGCAGCTATCGCCACGACCTGCACTTGAACGACGACGAGCTGGCGGTACTGGTAGGCGGCTCGGCCAGCCGCGCCCTGTTCGAACATTACGAAGCGAAAGCCGAAGCCGGCGGCTCGGCGTCCATGCAGGCGTTGATTGAGGAAGACAGCCACGTGCTCTACGAGGGCAACATGGCCGACCACCCATTGCTGTCGCGTGCGCTGGCCAACCCCGAGATCCGCAAGCTGATCTCCGCGCCGATGCTGGTAAGTACTGTCGATCACCTCGTACCGGCCACCGAATCGCTGCGTGCCGGCCGCCAGATCGCGCCGATGCTGCGGCTGACGAGCAGCGACCTGGTGCTGGACGAATTAGATGACTACGACCTCGACGACCTACCCGCGCTAACCCGGCTGATGCACTGGGCCGGCCTGCTCGGCAGCCGCGTGGTGCTGTCCTCGGCCACCTTGCCGCCAGCACTGGCAGAGGGCACGTTCATGGCCTATCGCGCCGGTCGCCGCCACTATCAGCGCAACCGCGGCCGCGATGGTGGTGCCGAGCGGCCTGTCGAAGTGCCTTGCCTGTGGACGGACGAATTCGGGGTGCAAGCCAACACCCTCTCCAACGCCGAAGGCTTTGCCGCGGCCCATGCGCGCTTCGTCGAGCGCCGCGTGACCAGGCTGCGAGCCGCCGAACCCTTGCGTCTGGCCGAGCTGCTTCCGATCGACATCGCGGCCAGACAGCCCGAACGCATCCACGCCGAGTTTGCCGGTCAGGTGCGCGCCGCCTGCCTGCGCCTGCACCATGATCATGCCCACCCCGATCCCGTCACCGGCAAGCGCGTCAGCTTCGGCCTGGTGCGCATGGCCAACATCGACCCGATCTTCGACGTGGCCAGCACGCTCTACACGCAGGCCGCGCCGGAAGGTATACGCATTCACCTGTGCGTATATCACGCCCGCTTTCCGCTGGCGCAGCGCTCGGCCATCGAAGCCGTGCTGGACGTCGCATTCAATCGGCGCAACGAAGACGCGGCATGGCAACTGCCGCAAATCCGGCGCGCGCTCGATACGCACCCCGAACCCGACCAGCTGTTTGTGGTGCTGGCCTCGCCGGTGTGCGAAGTGGGCCGCGACTGGGATGCAGACTGGGCGGTGGCCGAGCCGTCCTCGATGCGCTCGTTGATCCAACTCGCCGGCCGAGTGCAGCGTCATCGGCGCAAGCCGCCGCAAACGCCGAACGTGCTGGTGTTCGACACCAACCTCAAAGGCATCGAGCGGCGTGATGGTCGCCAGCCGGTATTCGCCCGACCCGGCTTCGAGACGGAACGCGACAACGGCCGCTTCCTGCTGGCCAGCCACAGCCTTCGCATGCTCCTAGCCGAAGACGAATACCATCACCTCGACGCCCAGCCGCGCATCCGGCCGCGTGCGGCCGAACTGCAGCCGCGCGAGCGCTGGGTGGATCTGGAACAAGCGCGTATCCGCGCCGCCATGCTGCCATTGCCACCAACGTCAGCCACTCACTCAACCCGCCGCGGTGCCATACCGGTCCCGCGACTGGAACGCGATTACGCACCCGCGGCGTGGGAATACCCCCAGGCAGCGCTTTCTGGCGTGCTGCCGCAGCAGCAGCCGTTTCGCCATGACGAGCAACCCGGCACCACGCTGGCATGGCTGCCCAACGAGGACGAGGACGATCTGCTGCCGCATCGCGTGGAAGACTCTCCGGGCAGCAGGCGCGGCGAGAAACTCTATGTCCCCGCAAGGGAATTGCTTCACAAGGCCGCGTTGGATATTGCACCCGGCATCAGCTGCTGGGGCGAGTTCGACCTGTCATCGCTGGTGGTCGAACAGGCCGAAGCGCAAGACCTGCCACTTGATCTCGCCGCCCGCAGGTTCACCACAGTGGAAGTGCCCCGCAGCGACCAAGGCTGGCGCTGGAACCCGTGGCTCGGCTTCACCAGACAGCGCTGAGGCAGATCAATGCCAAGGGTCAATCAGGGGAATGCCGCAATCTTCGAAATCGCGCACGTTGCGCGTAGCCAGCGTAGCCTCACGCGAGCGCACGATACCGGCAATCATCATATCAGCCTGACCAACGGGACGGCCTTGCGCGAGCCGTGCCGCCGCAATCGCGGCATGCGCATCGGCAGCCGCGTCATCGTAAGCAAGCACATGCCCTGCGAGTTTCTGCTCGAACAGCAGAGTCAGGCCTTGCAACAAGTCATTTCTACGCCGCCCCTCCGGCATGCAGTACAAACCGTACAACAGTTCGCCGCGGGTAACCGCGGTCGTGAAAAGCCCCTCGCCAGGCAAGCCTCCCACCCAAGCCATCACCTTCGGATCGGGTGTCGGCTTGAACAGCTCCGAAATGACGTTGGTATCCAGCACCACCATCAACGGAAGTCCGGTGGGTCACGCTGCGGTTCACGCACGGGAAGTTCCAGCTCAAGGCCGCCATACGGTTCCACCATCGCGCGGATACTGTCCAGCAACGACTGCCCGCTCAATGGCTCTACCTGCAAGGCACTGCGCAGAATGCTGCGCGCCTCCTCCTCCATCGACTGCCCGTGCCGCGCTGCCCGCACGCGCAGTCGCGATTTCAGATCGTCGTCCAGATTTCGAATGGTCATGGTGGCCATGGGCAAGTCCTCCAGAAGTGACTGCAATGATTGCATTGTAGTCACTTCTGGAGAGAAGTGCTGCCTGCTCGGCAGCGAAAACAGCACGCACGTTGAAGCGGACTATTTTCTGAGCTGCCTGCACGGCAGCGAAATATCTAAACCCATCATGCCATAGTGCGACTATCAGTCCATAGTGCGTTTAATCGTTCGTGGAATTGACTTCTACCCTTAGACAGCTTACAAGTGACGACGCCGGCTGTTGATGGCAGCCGGGCGTCTAAGTGCAACTTGCCGATCAGTACCCGGCCCAACGCACGAACGGTTAGCCGTGCAGGAGGATATTTGTGTGTGGATGCTCCCGCGCACGATCACATTAGGTGAAGAGGCGGATGTATCCGAACCCCACGGTAGCGGCTTGCTGCCGTGGGAATTCTACAGACACGCCCACTTAAGGGCATGAAAGGATTCCCATGAACGAGAAATCGGAACCTGCATCACGTTCCGGCCTCTTTCGCACGGCCATCACCGGCTTCATCGAAGCCCGGCGCGAGGCCAAGCTGAAAGGCAAGGACGACGATGCCGACACGGCATCGAAATACGAGTACGCCACGTGGCTGGCCGATGCGGCGCGGCGGGTGGGCCAGATCCAGGCCGTGACCCACGTGCTCAAGGCCACCCACCCGGACGCGCGCGGCAGCAGCCTGCATGTCGTCCCTTCCGGCCTTCCACTACACACCGAAATCGGCAGCCACCTGCTGGGCGAGGACTACGCCGAGGATGTGGTGGGCAATGCCGCTGCACTGGACGTGTTCAAGCTGCTCAAGCTCGGGGTCGATGGCCGCCGCCTGCTCGACTGGATGCAAGCCGGCGATGCCGACTTGCAGGCCGCACTGTCCGACGACGCCGAACAGGCTCGCGGCTGGATGAAGGCCTTTGCCTCGCTGGTACGCGACGAAACACAGCCGTCCAGCCACCCCATGGCCAAGCAGCTCTACTGGCTGGCCGGCGAAGACCCGCAGGACGACACGCACTACCACCTGCTGCAACCGATGTTCTCCAGCTCGCTGGCGCATGCCGTGCATGCCGACATCCAGGATGCCCGCTTTGGCGAGGCCAACAAGGAAGCGCGGCAAGCCAGGCGCGACAACAAGCCGTCCGATGCCATCTACCGCGACTACCGCGACCTTGTCGCCCGCAAGCTGGGTGGCACCAAGCCACAGAACATCTCGCAACTGAACAGCGAGCGCGGCGGCGTGAACTACCTGCTGGCTTCGTTGCCGCCACCGGCATGGAAACCGGGTGCCGCGATGAACCTGCTCAGGCTCGACTCGGTGTTCGGCGAAAGGTATGGCGAGCTGAACCGGTTCGGCGGGATGCGCGAGTTGCTGCGCACACTGACGGCCTTCTTCAAAGCCAACCCTGATCCCACCATGGAAACCCGCAACCATCGCGAGACTATCGAACAAGCCATCAGCCAGGAGTTGGCCATGTTCGGCGTGGCAATTCGTGGAAGCTACCCAGCCGGCTGGACGCGGGACGAGGCCTGCCAGCTGCCGCTGTGCGAGCGGCTCTGGCTCGACCCCGACCGCTTCGAGCTGCCACTACGCAATGACCCCGAGCATCCGCATTGGCGCGAGGACGACCTCGCCTTCAACCAGGCATATGAGCTTGGCGACTGGGCCGACGAAGTAGCGGGCCGCTTCGGCCTCTGGCTCAACGGCCAGTTGCGTAAGCGCAGCGACAAGCTGGCGCTGTTCGGCGAGGCGGAGATGCACCACTTCGCCCGCCAGGCCATCCTCGACGTGGCCTGGCCCATCCCGTTGCAGCGCCGCGCCAAGGCAGGTGTCGCATGAATACGCTTCCGCACTTCACCCATCTGCTGGTACTGCCGCACCTCAGGGTGCACAACGCCAACGCCGTCTCCAGCCCGTTGACCCACGGCTTCCCATCCATCACCGCGTTTCTTGGGCTGATGTGGGCGCTGGAACGCAAGACGCGCACGGCCGGGCTGGATCTGGAGTTCGGTGCCGTGGGCGTGGTCTGCCACGACCGCCAGGAGCAGACCACCGAGGGCGGCTTCGTCAAAAGCTTCCGCCTCACCCGCAACCCGGTGGGCAAGGACGGTGGCACCGCCGCCATCGTCGAGGAGGGGCGCATCCACCTCGACCTCAGCCTGGTGCTGGCGGTGAATGTCGAAGCATGGGATGGGGATGCGCAGCAACGCGACCTCGAAACCATGCTCGACCTGCTGCAGGGCATGCGTATCGCCGGCGGCACGCTGTTGCCGACCACGCAGGTGCCGGCTTCGCGTCGCCGCCCCTGGCTGGCCAACTTCACCGGCGATAGCGACGACCAGACCAGGGAATTCCGCAAGCTGCGCGCCCTCCTGCTGCCCGGCTCGGCGCTGGTGGCCCGCGACGACTTGGTCGACAGCCGCCTGGACGAATTGCGCAGGCAGTCTCCGCAAGCCACCCGCCTCGATGCGTGGCTCTCGCTCTCGCGCATCAACTGGCATTACGACAGCAAGGCGGAAGACGGCAAAGGTGCCTGGCAGCACGACCGCAAGAAAGGCTCCGGATGGGTCGTACCCATTCCGGTGGGCTACGGCGCCTTGGGCGAACTGCACGCTGCGGGCACGGTGGCCCACGCGCGCGACGCCACCACGCCGTTCCGCTTCGTCGAAAGCCTGTATTCCATGGGCGAATGGATCGGCCCACACCGCCTGCACGCACCGCAAGACCTGCTCTGGTACGCCGACAGCCGTCCCGACGAGGGTCTGTACCGCTGCCGCAACGACTATCGCTCCGTCGACACCACTCTCTGACACGACAAGGAATTCCATCATGGCCAACGAACTCAAGACCGCTTCCGTCCTCGCCTTCGAGCGCAAGCTCGACCCTTCCGATGCACTGCTGTCTGGCGGCAACTGGAGCGCGCGCAGCGAGTCGCAAAACTGGACGCCCATCGCGCTGCGCGAAAAATCCGTGCGTGGCACCATCTCCAATCGCCTGAAAGGTGGTGCAACAGACCCGGCCAAACTGGATGCGGCCATCCAGAACCCCAACCTGCAAACCGTGGACGTGGCCACCCTGCCCGCCGATGCCGACACGCTGAAGGTGCAGTTCACCCTGCGCGTGCTGGCCGGCACCGGGAACCCTTCCGCCTGCAACGATGCCGCTTACCGACAGAAACTGCTGGCCACCGTGGCCGGCTATGTCCAACAAAACGGCTTTGCCGAACTGGCCCGCCGCTACGCCGCCAACCTCGCCAACGGCCGCTTCCTTTGGCGCAACCGCATCAGCGCCGAACAGGTGGAGGTGACCGTAGCTCACATCGAAAATGGCCAGGCAAAAACCAGTTGGACCTTCGATGCACTGGCCCACTCGCTGCCCGACCTCAAGGCACCTTCCGCAGAAGCCCGGCCACTGTCCGAGCTGGCGGCACTGATCGCCAATGGCCTCGCCAGCAATGCCCATGTGCTGCTCCAAGTCACCGCCTTCGTGCGTATCGGCGCTGGGCAAGAGGTGTTCCCTTCGCAAGAACTGATCCTGGACCGCGGCCGCGGCGACAAGAGCAAGACGCTGTACGACGTCGATGGCGTGGCCGCCATCCACTCGCAGAAGATCGGCAACGCGCTGCGCACCATCGACACCTGGTATCCCGAAGCGGCTGCGAACGGCCCCATCGCCATCGAGCCCTACGGCTCGGTCACCACCCAGGGCAAGGCGTACCGCCAGCCCAAGGAAAAGACCGACTTCTACAACCTGCTAGACAACTGGATCATCAAGGACAAGGAGCCTGACGTGGAGCAGCAGCACTTTGTCATCGCCACACTTATTCGCGGCGGTGTGTTCGGCGAAGCGAACTAATCGCCATGACTACGCACTATATCGATCTCACCGTCATACCCGACCCCGAATCCAGCGCATCCCAATTGCTTGGTGCGCTGTACAACAAGCTCCACTTCGCCCTGGTGCAAAACCGTCTGGATGACATCGGGGTCAGTTTTCCGGACTACAACGTGAATCCACGCACCCTGGGTACCAAGTTGCGCCTCCATGGAGGCGACCATACGCTTCGGCAATTGATGCAAGCAGATTGGCTCAAGGGCGTACGTGATCATGTCCGCATGACGGACATCACCAATGTGCCGACAGGTGCATCCCACCGCACTGTTCAGCGCAAGCAGTTCAAAACCAGCGCCGAGCGGCTACGCAGGCGACGCATGCGACGCAAAGGTGAAACGGAGGAACAAGCAACCAAGGCCATCCCATCCAGCATGGAACGCCGCCCCAACTTGCCCTATATATATTTGCGAAGCCACAGTACCGGGCAACCGTTCTGCCTGTTCATCACCCTCGGCCCACTTGTACCCGACGCAACATCCGGTAGTTTCAATAGCTATGGCCTGGGCGGAGTTACTACCATTCCCTGGTTCTGACCCTATTTTCAGCGCTGCATCCAACAACCTAAAGAATCAATCACTTGGCGGCTGACCTCCCAATAGGAGGCCAGCCTTCTTTTTGCCTTTATCGCCGTTTGATCAAATACTTGGCCATGTGGAGATCTAGTTCGCTGCCGCGCAGGCAGCTCAGAAAATCAGCAACGACGACCAGATGTCGCTGAAGCTGTTCGCTGCCGCGCAGGCAGCTCAGAAAACTTCGCCCGGCTCACGTACCGGCAATCGCGCGTTCGCTGCCGCGCAGGCAGCTCAGAAAAACGGAAGTTCGATGAGGGCGAGATCGAGGGCGTTCGCTGCCGCGCAGGCAGCTCAGAAATCAAGCCGTTGCAGCAGGCGCCGGTTGTCGTCGTTCGCTGCCGCGCAGGCAGCTCAGAAATGGGAAAACGACATCACCGCCAGCGAGGCCGAGTTCGCTGCCGCGCAGGCAGCTCAGAAATGATCCATCCGGTCTCTTGGCCATCATCTAGCGTTCGCTGCCGCGCAGGCAGCTCAGAAAATGAATGGCGTGAACGACGCTTCGACACGATCGTTCGCTGCCGCGCAGGCAGCTCAGAAAACACCGCATGGTGCAAAGTTCCAGTTCGGCTAGTTCGCTGCCGCGCAGGCAGCTCAGAAATAACGCGCAAGGCGAGGGAGCGATTGATACGGGTTCGCTGCCGCGCAGGCAGCTCAGAAAAGGCACTGCACCCACAGCCAGCACGTGGTCAGGTTCGCTGCCGCGCAGGCAGCTCAGAAAAACGGGAAAAGGGACGGCATGCAGGTCATCCCGTTCGCTGCCGCGCAGGCAGCTCAGAAAATCGGCACCATCGCCGGTCGCACCAACACCACGTTCGCTGCCGCGCAGGCAGCTCAGAAAACTCCGCGCCCACTCGGCAACAAGTGGGTGACGTTCGCTGCCGCGCAGGCAGCTCAGAAAGTACCGAACCGTGGCTGGCAGGACGATATATCGTTCGCTGCCGCGCAGGCAGCTCAGAAATATACCGCTAATTGGAGCCGAAAGAATGAAAAGTTCGCTGCCGCGCAGGCAGCTCAGAAATGGAGGCGCTGCCCAAAGTCGAGCGCGAGCGAGTTCGCTGCCGCGCAGGCAGCTCAGAAACCAAGGACGTCGAGCTGTGAGCGCGCTCTCAGGTTCGCTGCCGCGCAGGCAGCTCAGAAAAGATCCAAACTCGTGGCCCGTTGTGTCGTTTCGTTCGCTGCCGCGCAGGCAGCTCAGAAAATGAACGCGCGCCAATTCTGGGTTAGGTTCATGTTCGCTGCCGCGCAGGCAGCTCAGAAACTCCGACCATATCGTTGTCGCCGGCACTGGATGTTCGCTGCCGCGCAGGCAGCTCAGAAAAGGATGAGTGCTTGGATTGCCAGCGCGCGAGCGTTCGCTGCCGCGCAGGCAGCTCAGAAATACACGCTCACACTGCTGGACGCGCGCACGTAGTTCGCTGCCGCGCAGGCAGCTCAGAAAAGCGCCAGCGCTCGCAACGCGTCACGCATGGCGTTCGCTGCCGCGCAGGCAGCTCAGAAAATATGTGTCCTGCGCGGCGTAATAGAGGCGCCGTTCGCTGCCGCGCAGGCAGCTCAGAAAGCTGAAGGGTGAGTGGATGCGCAACCGCAAGCGTTCGCTGCCGCGCAGGCAGCTCAGAAATCCAGCAGGCGCACGATCAGGCGTTCGCTGCGGTTCGCTGCCGCGCAGGCAGCTCAGAAATTGCCAAAGGTGGATGCGGTGATTACTGATCCGTTCGCTGCCGCGCAGGCAGCTCAGAAATGATATTCGTAGCGCGTCATGACAGCCAGCCCGTTCGCTGCCGCGCAGGCAGCTCAGAAACCCAGGATCGTGCTGCGGTCAGCACCTTTTCAGTTCGCTGCCGCGCAGGCAGCTCAGAAAGTGACCGAGACAGCGCAGCAGCGCGTGGCGCGGTTCGCTGCCGCGCAGGCAGCTCAGAAACACAACTCACCAATCTTCCAGAAGCCTGGCTTGTTCGCTGCCGCGCAGGCAGCTCAGAAAAGTCGCACCGACCGGCGCATGACGTGGTGCCGGTTCGCTGCCGCGCAGGCAGCTCAGAAAAGCAGGGTCAGCCGGCGCTGGATCTGTTCGGGGTTCGCTGCCGCGCAGGCAGCTCAGAAATGCTCGGGTTTTTCGCGCAGGCCGCGGTCCCCGTTCGCTGCCGCGCAGGCAGCTCAGAAAAGCTCGAAAGAGAAGCTGCGGCGCGGGATGCCGTTCGCTGCCGCGCAGGCAGCTCAGAAAGCGGCAATGCGCGCGCGGGTGTTGACCAGGGCGTTCGCTGCCGCGCAGGCAGCTCAGAAATTGCCGGTGAGGCTGCGCACCGGCACGTCTTCGTTCGCTGCCGCGCAGGCAGCTCAGAAATGGCTGACCATGCGCGGATCGGTATCGAGCACGTTCGCTGCCGCGCAGGCAGCTCAGAAAAGCACGGCAATGGCGTACAGCAGCGGCTTGACGTTCGCTGCCGCGCAGGCAGCTCAGAAATCAAGGCCGGCCGCATTGCCGATGGCCTCAACGTTCGCTGCCGCGCAGGCAGCTCAGAGACTGCCGAACAAGGCGCAGCTGGCCGCGCGGATGTTCGCTGCCGCGCAGGCAGCTCAGAAATGCTCGGCGCCGAGCGCGATGCTCTTGCCTTGGTTCGCTGCCGCGCAGGCAGCTCAGAAACACTCCCGCTACCTGCGCCAGCAGCGCGTTCTGTTCGCTGCCGCGCAGGCAGCTCAGAAAAGCGAGGTAAAGACGGGCGCATTGAACACGCTGTTCGCTGCCGCGCAGGCAGCTCAGAAATGGTTGAGCCGCCGGTACGCGGTGGGCACGGAGTTCGCTGCCGCGCAGGCAGCTCAGAAAATACGGCCGACTGACCAGCCGGGACGGCGTAGGTTCGCTGCCGCGCAGGCAGCTCAGAAAATCGAGCTCCAGGCCGAAGCCTTCGATGACGTGTTCGCTGCCGCGCAGGCAGCTCAGAAATTGATGCCGAAGTTCAACGCGGTAGCCGCACCGTTCGCTGCCGCGCAGGCAGCTCAGAAACAGGTTGGCCGGCAGGTTGGTGCTGGCGATCAGTTCGCTGCCGCGCAGGCAGCTCAGAAAATGAGGGTGTTGGCGCTGGCCGTCTTGTTGACGTTCGCTGCCGCGCAGGCAGCTCAGAAAACGTTGCCGCCCGGCGGCTTCACCAGCCAGGTGTTCGCTGCCGCGCAGGCAGCTCAGAAAACGAGGCGACATGACCACTCCCAAGGCCACCCGTTCGCTGCCGCGCAGGCAGCTCAGAAAATTGACGACACCCAGGCGGCCCACTGCACCGCGTTCGCTGCCGCGCAGGCAGCTCAGAAAATGGTCAGCGAGGGGCGCGGTGAATGGTCATGGTTCGCTGCCGCGCAGGCAGCTCAGAAAAAATGATGCAGGACAACGCCGATGCCGAGCAGGTTCGCTGCCGCGCAGGCAGCTCAGAAAAACACCCTCGGCGTTCGCCCCGGTGATTACCGGTTCGCTGCCGCGCAGGCAGCTCAGAAATTGCAGCAGCGCGCGTTGCCCCGTCGATGGCTGTTCGCTGCCGCGCAGGCAGCTCAGAAACTGTCCGGTTGTCATGTACTTCCGCGTGTCGGGTTCGCTGCCGCGCAGGCAGCTCAGAAATTGCGTGGGTCCATACCAAGTTCCAGCACAACGTTCGCTGCCGCGCAGGCAGCTCAGAAATGAGTGAGCGTACATGTTTTTCAGAGCGCGCTGTTCGCTGCCGCGCAGGCAGCTCAGAAAACCAGCGTCGTGGAAGCCACCGCGTACCGCGCGTTCGCTGCCGCGCAGGCAGCTCAGAAATGACA
>Ga0157371_10003707_pt1 | contig 13702 bp, 15 predicted proteins | sample C45metaG_FD_113462 | JGI IMG/M metagenome (GOLD analysis project Ga0157371, IMG submission 113462) | Corn rhizosphere microbial communities from Kellogg Biological Station, Michigan, USA - C4-5 metaG | ecosystem: Host-associated > Plants > Roots > Rhizosphere > Soil | place: USA: Michigan...
CGCAGCAGCCGCAGCAGCCGCAGCTTGTACGCGTGTCGAACCGAGCGGCAGGCCGAAGCCGAGCACCAGTGCGCCCACGGCGGTACCGGTCAGAAAACGCCTGCGCGACACGTTGACCGGATCGTGCAGAGCCAGCGCTGATACTTCCTGGGAAGAGTCGATACGAACGTCCATCATGCGTCTCCCTTGCCGGCAAGCTCATGCACGGCAGCATGAATGGCGTTGTACGTGCCGCAGCGGCACAGATTGACCATCGCGGCCTCGATCTGCGCGTCACTCGGCTTGGGGTTCTGTTTGAGCAGCGCCGTGGCGGCCATCACCTGTCCGGACTGGCAGTAGCCGCATTGGGCGACCTGCAGATCGACCCAGGTCGAGACCACCCGTTTGCCCACAACATCGGCCTCGATGGCCTCAATGGTGGTGACCTCGCGGCCGACCACGCCGGCTACCGGAGTGACGCACGAGCGCACCACGTTGCCGTCCACCAGCACGGAGCAGGCGCCGCATTGCGCCAGGCCGCAGCCGTACTTGGTACCGGTCATGCCCAGGTCATCGCGGATCACCCACAGCAAGGGCGTATCGGCGTCGGCATCGACCTGATAGGTCTTCTGGTTGATTCGTAGTTCCATGGTTCACCCGCTTGATCATCGGTTGACGTGCATTTTTATAATCGGTGAAACGCTGTGAGGCGCATCACTGGTAAAGCGTGTCTTTCGCTCAACTTGCTGCGTCGCCGAGCGCTTCTGCCTCGAATGGCTCTCCACGCAGCAGCGCATCCGTGTAGTTGACCTTGAGCCAGTCAATGGCTTTCGCGATGCGATAACCCTGGCCATCGACAGCAGTGATCTGCCGCAGCCCTGCCCCTTGATCGGTATTGAGCAGTCGATAGTGGATTTCTCGCAGAATTAGCGGCGCCAGCACCGGGATCGCCTCGGGTTCATCGAGTAATGTCAGCAGGCGATCGAGCGCGCCTTCCAGAGCGCACGACAGGTTGCCAATGCCAGCGCCTGACCCCATGGATGGATATCGCTTCGCAGGCAAGCCAACCTTGGTGATGACCTTGGCGAGCAGGCTGACATCCCGTTTCAGTACCAGCCCGGCACAGGGCTGTTCGGGGCTGGCAAGAAAAACTTCAGAGTTGGCTGGTAGATCCAGTGACGTGACCAGAAACCGCGAAGGGTCGTAGCAATAACCCTCACCACCGACCCGCGACCGCTTTTCCCCACGGCCGACCAGAATCAGGCTCGGCTCAATCATGCACAAGGCAGGGGGCGTCGGCTGATCGCGACGAAACAGCGACAGGCCGGGAAGAGATGTGGCGAAGTCACCTGATACGCTCACGCGCGGGTCAATATTCAACGCCAAAGGTGATTCATGGCGCAGGGGGGTATGGATCATGTTGGGTCGCTCCTGTTGACCGAACTCTAATCCGCTGAAGAGGCGTTTCCTATCCACTACCCTGCATCCCCATAGGATTAGGCAAGCATTCAAGCGGAATGCACTAGTGCAGAGGCAGATCGACAGGGAGAGTGTGTCGACTTGTTACAGGAGCGCGCCCAATGCAAACCTTCGCCTACGGCACCGTCCCGAAAAAAAATCGAAGACTCATAGAATCAGGCAAGTAAACCAGCGTAATACACTGTTATCAGTCCGAGCAGAGCGGGAAAATGTTCATCCGACACACCATCGAGGACTTTCCCATGTTTGTACACGCCTATGGTGCTCATGCGGGCGACAAACCCCTTGAGCCTTTGCAGATCACTCGCCGTTCCCCGGCCGCCCATGACGTTCAGATTGATATCGCCTTCTGCGGTATCTGCCATTCGGACTTGCATCAGGTGCGTGCCGAATGGGCAGGCACGCAGTTCCCCTGCGTACCAGGACACGAAATTGTGGGGCGTGTATCGGTGGTCGGCGCCCATGTAGCGGAATTCAAAGTCGGCGATCTGGTCGGTGTCGGTTGCATCGTCGACAGCTGTAAACACTGTGACGACTGTGAATCCGGCCTGGAAAACTACTGCGATGGCATGATCGGCACCTACAACTTTCCGACGCCAGAAGCGCCCGGCTGGACGCTGGGCGGCTACTCGCAAAACATTGTGGTGCATGAGCGTTATGTCCTGCGCATCAGTCACCCGGAGGAGCAATTGGCCGCCGTCGCGCCACTGCTGTGCGCGGGCATCACCACGTATTCTCCGCTGCGTCACTGGAACGCCGGGCCGGGTAAGAAAATCGGTGTGGTCGGCATCGGTGGGCTGGGCCACATGGGCATCAAACTGGCCCATGCGATGGGCGCCCACGTTGTGGCGTTCACCACGTCCGAATCCAAGCGCGAAGCGGCGAAGGAGTTGGGCGCTGACGAAGTTGTGGTATCGCGCAACGCTGAGGAGATGGCCGCGCATACCAAGAGCTTCGACTTCATCCTCAACACCGTCGCAGCGCCCCACGATCTGGATGCTTTTCTGGTGTTGCTCAAGCGCGACGGTGCGCTGACGCTAGTCGGTGCGCCCGCCTCGCCGCATCCATCACCCAATGTGTTCAACCTGATCATGAAGCGCCGAACGATCGCCGGCTCGATGATCGGCGGCATCCCTGAAACGCAGGAGATGCTCGATTTCTGCGCCGAACACGGCATCGTCGCCGACATCGAACTGGTTCGAGCCGATCAGATCAACGACGCCTACGAACGGATGCTCAAGGGTGACGTCAAGTATCGCTTCGTGATCGACAACGCCACATTGGCTGCCCAAGCCATGTGGATCTCTACGACCGGGTCAACCTCATTCCATTCGCCAAGTTGACCTCGTTCTTCAAAAGCAACCTGAAGTAGCCTGATCGGCGCCCTGGTCGGGCACCGGCTCTCTCTCGCGGTCTCGTTCACGGGGCCACGACGCTTCGCGCATTACAGGATTCAATCAATGACCAAACACTCTCCCGTCCCCCGGAAAGCTGAACAATCGTGGGGCGCCGTATTCGCCATGTCGCTTGCAGCCTTCGTGCTGGTGGCGTCGGAATTCATGCCCGTCAGCCTGCTGACGCCGATTGCCGCCGATCTGCAAATCACCGAGGGGCAAGCGGGCCAGGGCATTTCTGTCTCTGGGCTGTTTGCGCTGTTCACCAGCCTCCTGATCGCTTCGGTGGCGGCGCGGGTCGACCGCAAACCTCTGCTGTTGTCCCTGACGGTGCTGATGATCATTTCGGGAACAGTGGTCGCTTTCGCGCCGAATTACTGGGTATTCATGATCGGTCGCGCGTTGATCGGGGTAGCGATAGGCGGCTTCTGGTCGCTGTCGGCCGCAACCGCCATGCGCCTGGTGCCTGAAGATCAGATCACTCGCGCCATGGCAATCGTCAACGGCGGCAACGCTCTGGCAACAGTGATTGCAGCGCCGCTGGGCAGTTTCCTTGGCGCGTTGATCGGCTGGCGCGGTGCATTTTTGTGCGTTATCCCGGTCGCGGTGATCGCCTCTGCCTGGCTTCTGTTTAGCCTTCCGGCGATGAAGTCACAAAGTGGTTCGGGCACTGGGAATGTCTTCAAGTTGATGAAAAGCCCACCGGTCGCGTTAGGCATGGTGGCGGTCAGTGTCTTTTTCATGGGGCAGTTTATGCTGTTTACCTACCTGCGGCCGTTCCTTGAAACGGTCACGCACGTCAGTGTTTCCACGCTGTCGCTGATGTTGCTCGTCTTGGGTCTGGCTGGGCTCGCGGGAACCTTCCTGATTGAAGCCTTCTTGAAAAATGGCCTGCATCGCACCCTCATCGTCATTCCGATATTGATGGCGGTGATCGCACTGGCGCTCGTTTCATTCGGCAGTTCGGCGGCCACCACCACTGTCTTGTTGGGTCTCTGGGGACTGGTTGCAACGGCAGCTCCAGTGGGATGGTGGACATGGCTGGCCAGAACATTGCCAGAGGCTGCTGAAGCGGGAGGCGGCTTAATGGTGGCGATCATTCAACTGGCCATTGCCTCGGGTGCAACCGTTGGCGGGCTGGTGTTTGACTTGAGCGGCTATCGCGCAACCTTCGAGTTGAGCGCCGCGTTGCTGGGCGTGGCGGCTGTGCTTGCCTTCCTGGCTGCACGCTCTGCCACGCGAGAGCCGGTTGAATCGGTGAACATCGCATAAAAAACCACAAGACACGCCAAGGCGTCTCTTGTGGTTCCGGTGGAGCAATCGTTCACAGGCTGGACGGTAAAATCAGCGTGCGCTGTCGATGATTTGGCCACCGTCCGGTGTCAGGCTGTATCCCGTCAGAAATTGCCCCTCCTTGCTGGCGAGGAACAGCACCACTGGGGCAATGTCTTCCTCCGGCGATCCATAACGGCCAAGTACGTTAGTGGGCGCAGGCACATCGGCCGCCGCCCCCCAGGTGTCTGCGACCGGCATGACATTGTTTACCGTGATCTTGTCAGCGCCCCACTCCCTCGCCGCAGAGCGAGTCAATGCACGCACCGCCTCCTTCGCCATGTTGTAGGGGGCATAGCCCTGCATGCCGAGAACACCGGCCAGTGACGCAAAGTTAATAACCCTGCCCTCGCCGCTGGCTTTGAGGTGGGGATAGCACGCCTGCATGGTTCGCAGATAGGCAATCGGCCCCATCTCAAAATTACGCTGCAACTGCTCGGCCAATAGCTCGACCACCGATGAAAAAGCCACCGAGGGGTCGAATGCATTATTTACCAGAATGTCGATCTGGCCATAGGCAGCGATCACCTTATCGACGGTGGCAGTGATTTGATCAGGATCAGCGATATCGCAGACAATTCCGAGAGCTATGCCGCCTGCGACCTGGATATCGGCAACCACCCGGTCGACATTTTCTGCCGTGCGTGAAACGACCGCCACCTTCGCGCCTTGCACCGCAAAAAGCTTGGCGGTGGCTCGGCCGATGCCACGGCCGGCACCGGTGACAATGGCCACTTTTCCACTGAGTCGAGTCATATAAATCTCCTTTATTCAAGAGGCGCTTGGATTACCGCCGTCGGCGGTGCGTAAGGCGACGGAAGATCGCGAACAGCGTTTTGTGTCATGAAGGAGGCGGCCAAGAGGATGAGTGCTACGACTGCCGGGAGAGAACCTTTGGGTTTGCGAACACCCAGGTGTGCTAGGGCGGAGAGCAGCAGATGATAAAACATGCCGGCATAAGCCAGATCACTGAGCGCCACGTTAAAGCGCCAGAGAATCGTGGCAGGACCCAGTACTTTGACCACGATCATCAAAGGCACAAGGTGGGAGGCTGAATAGCCCAACTCCGCTTGTGCGTTTCGTACATAGTCTCCTTTGGCGATGTACATCGAGGCAGAGGCGAAATAGAGCAGCGAAAGCAGCGCCGTGCTAATCCAGTAAATATAATTTTCGATCATGAGGTTTTCCTAAGCAGGTATTGTTACGTCGACTTAGGGCAAAGATGTCGCCTAACATGAAAACCCACAAGTAGGATGAAATACTGGTACTTAGTATGGAAAACCAGACTAATGATGACGCTCAGATCAACATGCACGAGGAAATGCGCCGCGCATTTTCGCTGCTTTCAGGCAAGTGGAAGCTTGAAATCATGTGGCTGCTAAACCAGCGAATCTACCGCTTTGGGGAACTGCGCAAGGCGATTAGCGGCATCACGCAACACATGCTGACGGCGCAACTCCGAGAGCTTGAAAACGATGGCCTGATCTCGCGAACAGTCTTCGCGGAAGTACCTCCGCGCGTCGAATATGAGATGACAGCCATGGCGAGTGCACTCGGGCCGACGATGGCGGCACTCGCCACCTGGTGGAGCGAGTACGGGAAAAGCGTCCCCGTGAAACCAAATCCACGTGGCCGAAAAGCTAACAGCACCCGCAAAGGTGATGGGGCGGTTTAAACCTGAGCGATTCACTGCAGCCGAGGTGATGTGCGACGTGCCTCCTGCGCCTTGAAAGCCAGCTGATTCAGAACCTCCAACGCTTACTCCAAGGTCAGTTAGCTATCTAGTCTATTTGCGTAATCGAATTCCAAGCAGCCTTCGCGAGAAAGTCCTGATACTGCTTCGGGCTTTTTTTGACCCTCCCGGAAAGCCAGGCACGCGAATAGCTTTCTGTCGCTCCGATGATGAGTGACGGTAAGAGTTCTACAGGAAGATGACTGAACTGCTCCTTGCGGCCCTCGACACTCATCCAGTCCAACAACTGCCTGTTGCGTTGTTTATTGCGTTCAAGCAATTCACCGTTGAAAGGCCCATTTGAGACGGCGTAGCGACTTTGGAAAACAAAGCGAGCCCAATCCGGTTGTTCATCGACCCATTCAGCGTAGCTATAGATCAGAGCCGCTACACCCGCTTGAGCCGTCTGTGCTTTCTGCAAATAGCTATCTCGGAGCGCTGCCTGATCCTCTAGCGCAGCGAAAAAAAGAGCGGCCACCAGTCCCTCTTTACTGCCGAAGTGATGATAGATAGCGCCTACGCTCGTTTCGCATTGAGCCCGAATGGTTTCGATGTTTGTGGCTTCGATGCCTACCTCGTTAAAGCAGGCAAGTGCTCGGCGCAGGATAGTGCGCTTGAGCTCGCTACGCCTTCCCGGATAGATACGCTCGATCAGATCAGTTGAATGCATGAGGGGAAACGCCAAATGAAGCGGAGTCTATAGGGTGAACGCACCGTAAAGAAAGCTTGGCTTGACAGCTTCCAGACATACAGAATATTGTTCCGTTACAGAATATTGTTCTGTATTCAGCCAAGAGGGTATCTCATGAGTCAAGCTCTAAGCATGTTCAATAGCGTAGGCCCCGCCGCGTTCAGCAATATGGCCTGCCAAATGGCACCTTACTTCAGCACGATCGCCCCTGAGATTTCAGAGCTCAGCCCAGGCCATGCAGTCGTTAACGTGCCGTTTCGCAAGGAAATCACCAACCATCTGGCATCTGTGCACGCGATAGCCCTGTGCAACGCAGCCGAGCTCGCGGGCGGAATGATGACTGACGCTTCGATTCCTTCAGGCGCCAAATGGATTCCGAAAGGCATGACCGTTGAATATCTCGCGAAAGCAAAATCGAGCATTCGAGCTGTAGCTGATGGCAGCGGTATTGACTGGAAAACCGGCGGCGACAAGTTCGTTCCGGTTGATATCTTCGACGAGGGTGGCGTGAAAGTTTTCACTGCCAGAATCACGATGAATGTGAAAATTGCTTAGGCCTTTTCTATAGGCTCGGCGTTATGCCGAGCCAAATCGCTCCTGCTGCGAGCATGAAAAATGCGTCATAGTTTCAACAATTAACTGTCACCGGTAGAGTTTGAATAGCGCTACACAGCGAGCTTGGGGAGTGTCTAGAAAACCCGGAGCGATTCAGGGCGTTACACGCCCCCCTAATAATGGGGATGAAGGCGGACTCTGGATCTGCATTACAGAGACACCTCCCGCCGTCGTCAGAAAATGTCGGCGCGTCATGCACAGATTCGACAGGGCAAAGACTTTCACCAATTGCGCTGTTTTCTTGGGCAGCCATGGAAGCGCACCTTCACTTCATCCAACTCGCTATTGCGTCTGGCGCACCGTTGGCGGGCTAGTCTTCGACTCGAGCAGCTATCAAGCGACCTTCGAATTGAGCGCCATGTCTTGCGGTTTCGGTGGGGATACCTTCGGAAATTGGACGTGAGCGTCAGCGTGCGCGGTCATTACGGAGACAACGGAATCAAGGCGGATTTCACAGAGGGCATATGCATGCTCCTCCGTGCAGATACAAAACGTGCTTTGCTAAATCATCGGGAGCGGAGCAACCGATACACCTCAACTCTATCCACGATTCGATCGTTCTACCTGGACGTTCCCCATCATTCGATGTGTAAGCCTGGCCGGGCCCATCTTGCGCACTTTTTAAATACCTTCGAACAACGCTTCGAGAGAACCGCAAATTCGTTTTCGCCGGGTCATGCGTAGGAGCGCAACAATCACCCGAATTTGAAAGCTAGGCATTCAGTGATCGGCGCTGATGTTTATCTTCGCCCATGCTACGTGATTGCAACCCAGAATATTGTCAGGTCCGCGACAGTCAGCAGGAACCTTTGCACAAGGTCGCGGTGTACTTTCCGCTTTAGGTCCATCGTGTATAAAACACCGGGCAAACCCTTACCACCATTCCGGAAGCTTCATCTCAGGGATCACCTATAGCGCTCAGCGCCTCGCTCACTCTTGCACACTACAAAAGGAGGAGCCTGCAATGCGAGGTGCATTTCACTTCCTGGCCCGCATACCGAGCAACTGCAATGCCCTTATCAAGGTCTGCCGACTAAAACATAGTCGATGAATGCGCGAAGTTTGGGCAGCACATTTCGCCGACTGGGATAATAAAGCGCCAATCCGGGAAAGGTCACCGAGAAGCTTTCGAGTAAGACTTCAAGTGTTCCAGCGTGGATATTGCGCGCAACGAGAGATCGCGGAAGCATGAACAATCCGACCCCTCGCTCCGCGGCGTGAATACAAGCGGCCACATCATCCAGTATCAACGGACCACGAACGCGCACTACGTGTCTTTCGCCCGAGACGCTGAATGTCCAGCTATCCAGCACAATACCCGCCTGCCGATAGGTGATGCACGGCAGGCTTAAGATATCATCAGGTAGCAGAGGCCGCGCATAGCGCGCAATCAGGGACGGTGAGCCGACAACAATGCTGGGTTCCTCAGCGGTCAGAGGTACCGCAACCATATCAGCGTGTACATATGAACGCGGTCGTACTCCGGCATCGCAACCTTCATCAATGATGTCCACCAGGTGATCATCACCGACAAATTCAAGCTGTATTCCCGGGTTCGCGCTAAGGAACCCAGGCACGAAGCGTTCTGTCAGCATAGGAACACTTGCCCTGGGAACACTGATTCGAAGCAGCCCGGTTACAGACTCACCGAAGTTACGCGCGGACTCAATTCCCAGAAGTACCTGCTGAGCAGCAGGCCGCACTTGAAGCAGCAGTCTTTCTCCAGCCTCAGTCAGTCCGACGCTTCTGGTAGTTCGTGCCAGCAGTGGCACTCCCACTCGCTGCTCGAATGCGCGTATCGCCTGACTAACAGCTGATGGCGTAATGCCAAGGCGGCGTGCAGCCGCCCTGAAGCCGCGCTCCTCGGCGACCGCCAAGAATACGAGAACCCCATCTAACTCACCGCGCCCGATTGTGTAGTTCATCTAAACAGTATGAGTAGGTGGCAGTGGATTATCAACCACGGCATTCAAGGGGAAAATAATGTATCAACCCCCTAGAAAGGATTGCTTCATGAATGCTGAAACCAAACAAAACCGCGCCTATCACCTCGAAAAATTTGGCGGGCTCGATGGCCTTGTCAACGGTGCCATAGCGATTCCGACTCCGGCCTCAGGCGAAGTCGTCGTCCGCGTACGCGCCTCCTCGTTGAATTTCCGAGACATCCTCATTCTGCAAGGACACTACACAGCGCCCGTACCGTCGGGCACCATCCCTCTTTCCGATGGTGCAGGTGAGGTGGTCGCCGTTGGCGAGGGAGTGACTCGCTTCGTCACTGGGGATCGAGTCGTGAACTCATTCTTCCCTGAATGGATCGACGGGCCGTTCACCGGAAAGTATTCCCAGTACTCATATGATGTCGACGGCTGGCTGGCAGATTACCGCGTCACGTCAGAAAACGCTCTGGCACACATTCCTGACAGTCTGAGCTTTGAAGAGGCCGCTACCCTACCTTGTGCTGCGGTCACTGCGTGGTCTGCGGTCAAAGGAGTAAGCGCAGGCGACACGGTACTGACACAGGGAACGGGAGGCGTCTCGTTGTTCGCCATCCAGTTTGCGAAAGCGCTGGGCGCGCGCGTCATTGCCACGACATCCAGCGATGAGAAGTCCGAACAGCTCAAGCTGTTGGGCGTAGCCGACATCATCAACTACAAAACCCATCCCGCATGGTCGCAACAGGTCCGGGCGCTTACCAACGGCAATGGCGTCAATCGCATCGTTGAGGTGGGTGGCTCGGGCACTTTCCAGGAATCGGTCAAAGCCATTGCGGTGGGTGGCCAGGTTTCGATGGTTGGTGTACTGGCGGGCTTGGAAGGCAGCGTAGACTTCATGTCCATGTTCATGAGCCAGGCGCGATACCAGCCCATCGCTCTGGGCAGTCGACAAGATCTGGAAGATTTGATCGCAGGCATCGCCGCACATGGAATCAGCCCTGTAATCGACAGTCGTTTTGAGTTTGGGAACGCCAAGCTGGCGTACGAAAAACTCATGACACGCGACGTCTTCGGCAAGGTCGTTATCAGCCACTGATGTGATGACCACCCAGTCAACGATAACTGAGGGGACCGATCATGACTGCTTATGTAATCTTCATCCGAGAAAAAACGGTCGATCAGCACGAGCTTGAGATCTATGCACAAAAAGCGACCATTGCTCTTGCCGGCCTGCAGTCCACGATGCTTTCAGCCTATCAACGGATTGAGGCGTTTGAAGGGGAATTACCAGAAGGCGTTGTACTTTTCTCGTTCCCGACATTCGAAGAGGCCACAGCCTGGTATCACGGCGACGCGTATCAGTCCATCGTTGGACACAGGCTTAAGGGGGCAATCTATAGAGGGTTTGTCGTAGACGGAGTAAGTTAAAACGCCTACCGAGGATATCCAGAACCCTGCGTCGGCCGTCGAAGGACACTAACCCAGGCTTACTAATCAGGAAATGAAGCGCGCAGGGGAACCTGCGAGCTTTTTCGCTAGGTCACGTGGCAGTCCCGGTCACCTGATCGCCCATCACCACACGCCGAGGCACTCGGCAAAATGGTGATGAGCTATGCGTCAGGCAGACTCAGACGACGACGCAATTGGGGAGCAGTAAGGTGCACTCGCCAACCCGGCCCACCCTGTTGAAAGGCCATGGCCGAGGCCAAATTACCCGTCTCGACCGGATCGCAACCCGCGTCGCTGACCAGTCCAGCAGCAATCTGCATAGCCTGTGGGTCATCGCTGGCGATCGGCATGCCGATCCGTCCGCCCATCCGAGTACCCGACGCCTCCAGCACATTCGCATCGACACAAGTGAATGCCCGCACTAGACGCGCGCCCGTAAGATAACTGGCAACGGTCTGTGCGACGCCTTTTTCTTGAGCCTCTCGATACACGTCGCTGCTGCTCGCCCCCCACGGATTCGTTGAATCCAGCACGACCTTACCAGCGTACAACTGGCGAAGATCACGTCCGACTTGGGGCACACTTACAAAGGGCACCGCGAGCAGCAGCACGGTACCAAACTCAGCGGCTGCGACAGGCTGGCCCACTGAGGCACGCGGCCCCAGCTCTCGTACCATGGCTTCAAGCTGATCGGGATTGCGCGAGGAGAACATGACTTCATGCCCGGCCTTCACCCACAGACGACCTACCGTTCCGCCAAGCGAGCCAGCTCCGATCACGCCGATCCGGAGGGGTAAGTCTGCACGGACGTGGTCGGGAATGATCCAGGACGCGGCTGCCAGGACTCCCATTGATTTCAGGATAGTTCTTCGAGAGTACGTCATCATCATTTCCTTTTTGTAGGGATATCAGGACTCACCCGCCTGCAGCCGGGCTTGTGTCTCGTCAGTCGCACGAGCCATCTGCGCTTCCTGCCGTTGGTGGGAGCGACCCAGCCAGATACTTAGTACGAGCCATACAACAGACAGCGGTATGGCAACGACGGCAAGCTGTCCCAGCGCGAGACCCAGTCCCATCAAGCCGGCGTAACTCCAGCTCGCCACTTGATCCCCACCGCGATACACAACGGTGTCGATAAAATTTTTCGCCTTATAGCGATCTTCACGCGAGCTTGAGGTGAAAAGAATTTCTCGCGCAGGTCTGGCGATAGCGAAATTTGCCGCTCGACGTGCAACTTGGGCGGCCACCAACGCAGCGGTACTTGGATTTGTGGCCAAGGCCGCAAAGCCAGCCACACTGACCAGCGGCAGGATGCACAGGGTTGCCACGATGCCCAAAGCACTGATCAGTCTTCCGGTAACAAACAGTTGGAGACACAGGGTGATCAAGTTAACCACCAAGTCGATGTTGGCGAAGAACGCGGTGCGGCCCGCCCGGTCGGGGAAGTTTGCTTGTGCGATGCTGGCCTGTTGAAAGTACAGGAAGGTCGACGTAATGGAATACAACAATATGAACAACGCCAGACCGGCCAGGTACGGCGACCGAACCGTATGAATGAGACCTGTCAGAACGCCCCCGCCCAGAGGTTTGTTCGAGTCTTCGTGATGCCCCGAAGGTTCAACCAGCCGGGCCAGGAAAGACAGCCTGCGAGACGTGAGCACGGCAAATTCCAGGAAGATGATGGCTATGGCGATCAGCCATAAGCTGCCGACGTTTTCGACCAGCAAAGAAGTGATCGTCGAGCCCAGTATTGCGCCGATAGTTGCTCCAGCGGCCAAGATGCCGAAAAGCCGCTTGCCCTGTTCGCTGTCGAAAATGTCCACGATGAGCGACCAGAAGACGGACACCACAAACAGGTTGAACACTGAAACCCAGATGAAAAAGGCGCGTCCAATCCAAAGTTGCCATTGCGGTCCAGTGAACTGCATGAGCAATGCAAACAACACAAGGTTTACCGCAAAAAAGCGATAGGACAAGGCAATGAACTGTTGGCGTGGGAGACTGCGTACTGCCAGAGCAAACAAAGGACTCACCACAAGCATGGCAATCAAAGTGCCTGTAAAAAGCCAAGGTAAATTGTCCACGCCTCCGGCCAGGCCCATCTCATCGCGAATCGGACGTAGGACGTAGTACGCAAGAAAGAGTGCAATGACGTAGAGCATCGACCACAGTACGGCGCGCGCTTCCTGAGGTCGGACACCGGTTACACGCTGCAAAAATATCGGCATGGTTCGTACTCCTTCTACTGCGCTCAGACAGGGAATGCTCTATCGAGTGCGGCCAGATCCTGATCGTCCAATATGAGCGTAGCGGCGCGGGCGTTTTCGCGAATGTGCGCTGCAGAACCGGATTCTGGAATCGAGAGGGTGAAGCCGTTGCGTATCGTCCAGGCAATGGCCACCGCCGCCGGGTTCACCCCATGTTTTGTGGCCACTTCAGCCAGCGTAGGGTTCTTCAGCAAACGGCCATCACTCCCCAAAGGCGAATAGGCCATCAGCGGCATTTGATTCTGCTGGCTCCACGGGATCAGTTCACGCTCAGCGCCCCGATCGGAAAGGCTGTAAGACACTTGATTGGTGGCACAAGATTGCCCGTTCTCCACCTGATAAAGCTCCTCCATGTCGGAAACGCTGAAGTTGGAGACGCCCCAACGACGGATGCGTCCCTCTCGCTTCAGCGCTTCGAAGGCGTCGACGACCAGCGCCAAGTCTTTTACTTGTGCGCGCCAATGTAAGAGGTACAAATCCAGGTAATCGGTGTTCAAATGCTGCAAGCTGCGTGCACAGGCCTGACGTATTCCGTGGGCCGTCATTGCGTTGAACGGAAGCACCTTGGAGACCAGGAATACCTCTGAACGCCGACCGGCGATGACCCGTCCGATCATCTCCTCCGAGTCTCCGCCACCGTACATCTCGGCGGTGTCGATGACCGTCATGCCAAGCGATAGTCCCACACGCATGGCTTCTTCCTCTTGCTCAACAGGACGCCGCCCCTGCCCAAGCCGCCAGGAGCCCATCCCCAGGGCCGGAACATTGCTGCCGTCTCGTAGACGCAGTGAGCGCGCCGTCGGCCGAGCGCCAGTTCCAGTTCCAGTTCC
>Ga0157371_10003708_pt1 | contig 13695 bp, 17 predicted proteins | sample C45metaG_FD_113462 | JGI IMG/M metagenome (GOLD analysis project Ga0157371, IMG submission 113462) | Corn rhizosphere microbial communities from Kellogg Biological Station, Michigan, USA - C4-5 metaG | ecosystem: Host-associated > Plants > Roots > Rhizosphere > Soil | place: USA: Michigan...
CAGAATCGCGTTTCCGTGTCCGCGCCCTTAGCTCAGTTGGATAGAGCGTCTGGCTACGAACCAGAAGGTCGGGAGTTCGAATCTCTCAGGGCGCACCATATTTCATACTAGATATGGATATTTCGGCGATCCGACTGCCCAGATCAGTCAACGTGGCCTGCTTTGACAGTGCCGTTTCAATTTTGTCCGGTACGTAGTCGCTTTGCTCGCCGCTGATCCTGTCGGTCGATGACCGTAGCGCGAGACGCTGTAACTTCTGCCAGTTCCGGTAGCCGCGGCCGACAAGGTCCAATCCCACCTAGCCAAGCGTTCCAAATTTTCTGGTGAACCGTTTGCTTAGGAGCCATCATGAGCACCGTCAATCCTATGCCGCCCATGGGTCAAATAAAGGGCGCAATATTTCACCGCGATGCCACGGAACTTTCCTCTCGCGTTCAGATTCAATGCATGGACACGCGCGGAATACTGTATGACCTTTGGCTTCCCTTTCTTGATGCGATGGGTCTGAGGAATACGCTGAGTGCAATAGAGTCTGATGCGGGTTTTGGTGACTTTAGCAGGGTGGGCAAAGAGTGAAACTTTAAACAGGGGAGCGCCCGGAAGGACAAACTCCCCTGAGTCCGCTTTGGAGGTTACCGGACCGCGTGTGTCTTACAGGTCCGGGTGCAGTCTGCACAGAACCTACATTCCAACAACCGGGTTGCCTACTGGGTGTATTGACAGTGGGCATGCAGAAGAAGCCCCATTAATCCTAGGTGGCTTTCCGTTCGCTATCTCAACAATGGCTTTAACGGAACTTGTGGGTATTCGCATGGAGCTCAAATATCCGTGGATGTACGAATACATCTACGCAATTGTTGAAACCGAAGACGACAAGTTGGCTGAAGGGATCGCTGTGGCCGAGGCAACTATCCTAGCCAGAGTTGACGAGTTGGCTTTGGACCACGGTGGAGCGCCGGAAGAGCAAGTGTCGCTTGCTGTGGCGCTAAGCGAGTTAAACAAACTGAGAATCGAGCGATTGGGCTGCTATTAGGAACTCAAACTTAAGCCGGGAGCGGTCACTGCTCCTTCACGTTCCCAGGCTTCACATGCGGCCGCCAGTAAGAGGTCGATCTGCTGAGTCAATTCAAGCCGCTTGGTGGAATTCTCTTCCCTCGCAGCTTGCTGGCACAACTGTAAAAGGTGGTTCTCATCAATCGCCATGATGACCGGGACACCCCCAGCTGGATTACACGTTGTGATTGCCAGGCACGTCAATCGGGGCTGCCCGTAATTTACATATCGGGAGTTTTCCTGAATCAGAAAAAGCAGCTGTTTTATTCCAAATTTTGACGCAAGAGAAAAGACAATGACCACAGAAGAATGTGGAAGTGGGTGATGACAGGTGAACTAGCGATTGAACTAGCGCTTTTGCCGACCGTTGGCAATTCAAACAGAGTATGCGAGCGTTTACCTTTTAGCCGATGCCGCGCACTGGAATTTCGCACTTGCATTGCGTGCACTCAGTAACGAGATCATTAATAAGATCTTTGAGTCTTTTTTAGTGTCGGGCGACACGAATCGCTGCCATGCTCTCCACCTGTGAATTCTCACAGGTGCGTGTTGCAGAAGGGCCGTCTACGCTTGAATTGGAGTGATATGAAATTTTTTCTCGACACCATGGGGCAAACTACTATTCGCAAATCACCAAATTTTGGGCTTACGTTGAGGTTGTCCGTCACACTTTTCCTTGCGATGGCAACTTTGAGTGTTATCGCATCGTGGTATTCAGACAAGCTGGAAGCGTCAAGTGGATTGTCTGCGGCCTCGTCGCGTATCGAGCAAGAACAAGTGGTTGATCCAGACATCATCGACTCCGAGTTTAACCACCGCGCCGCGGGCTGGGCGCTCGTCGCGATGGCGCTACTGATCGTGTGCGGCTATGCCTCGCCCAAATTGGCGTTTCTGCAGAAAGTCTGGCCGTTTATCTTCATTGCCGTTGGAATCTTTTTGGCGGTGTGGAGCGACAAAGAAATCTGGCCACGTGGACACTTAAGCTGGACTTGGCTCATCCACCACGACGCAGAGGCGCGACAACACAAGATCTACGCGGTTTTGCTGATCATGATGGGCATTCTTGAGTATCTCCGTGCGACGGGAAAGCTAACCCGCATCTGGCAGCGATGGGCCTTTCCGATGTTAGCCGTGTTCGGGGCCGTCCTGTTGCTGTTTCATGACCACGGAGGCGGCTCGGGTTTGCCGCCGGGCTGGGATAAAGCCGAAAAAGAACAGCGCATCGCAAAGATGCGGCAAGAGGCAGGGCTTCCACCTTTGCCTGCAGAACCAGAGGCAACCACTTCCATGGCAACGGGTACTGTTAGTGGAATGTCTCATGACATGGGCGGAATGTCTCATGACATGGGCGGAATGTCTCACGACATGAGCGGGATGTCTCACGATGCCGGGGAAATGCAGGAGAAGGGCCACGGCGGACATGTCATGACCCCGGGGATGTTACACATCCAACGGCAGCATTTGTGGTACACCTCGGTGGGCATTGCGATCGCGCTGCTCAAGTTCTTGTCCGACGGCAACTTCTTTCGATTTCGGTGGCTCCCTTACAGTTGGCCATTTGCGATGGCTGTTCTGGGATTGTTATTGACTGGATACACTGAATAGACACGAGCGAGAGAACGAGTTCTTTATTCGCCCGCTCTCGGTGGCTGCGGAGATCGTGCACATCGGGCAGGCTGTTCTGTCGATGGGTGGGACCATCGAATATTTCCGCGATACCGTGTTCAACTATCCGACGCTGGCGGAAGCATACAAGGTCGCGGCCTTGGACGGACTGAACAAGCTCTAATACTGAAAAGCATGCCCCGCCTCCTGTTTCTCATTCATTTAGTGGCTTTTTTAAGATTGCGTCCTTTTCCAATTCGCGAACGACGAGTTTGACGAGCCCGTCGATTGTTTTGTGCGCCGACTTTGGATTGAAAGTGTCGCTTATGCCGGTCCAGATTAATTCGCCGTCAGGCGCGGTCGCAGCATACAAACTGGTCTCAATCCTCACTTTCCTGTCCTCGCGGAGGTAGTCGGGCGAATACACCTGCGCGTAGACGGTGCCGTAGTAACCGTAAAACGTTCGATGCGTCGGGTAGGCAATGAAATAGTTGTCACCGGGAATGTAGGTAATATTTTTCTCGTCCTTGATGAGACGTGACATGATGACCGCGTCGACCTTATTTTCTCGGACCTGCGTCTTTAAATAATTTATGTCAAGCTGTGTCGACTCTGGCCGCAGGAGGATCGTATTTCCCGGAACGGCTTCAACTCCGGGTCGAGTCACTTTCGCAGATAGAGCATCTTCGAAGTCTGCGCGAATGGATGGGTTTTTGCTGACCCCGAGCACGAGAATTTTCGTAAAACGCTGGCCTGAGTAACTTGGATTCTTCCAGCTGGTAACGAGCTTGGTAGACATACCAGATGTAAACGCCAGCAGAACTATCAACGTGACCAGAATGACTCGCTTCAAGAAGGCCCCTTTGCGCAAATGAGACATGTGTGCGGCACGCAAGTGTAGCGCAAACTCCATGCCTTTTCGTCGCCGACTGTCTGGCACTCGTGGCATACTAGGCCGCTCAAAGATCTTAGCCGGAGCTGCGCATGTTGAAGAGTGGAAGTCTGATTTCGCTGTTGCTGCTCGTTTCTTTGGTTTGCGCGCAGACACCAAGTCCCGCGGTGCCAGCGGACGCGCGCCCACCCATCATCATTCTGATCGGACCGCCACTGAGCGGAAAAACTGTCTTTGTGCAGTCCATTACCCGAGATTACGGGATTCCGAGTATTTCCATTGAGGATCTGATTCGGAGCAATGCCGCGGAACTCGACAAGCTGCGAGGGCAAGGCATCTCACTCGCCGAAATGCGCTACGACCCGTCGATGAGCCGGTATCTGCGGGAGCGGCTCAAGACGGCCGACCTGAGTCATGGTCTCGCGTTGGACGGTTACCCGGCTACCCTTGTCCAGGCAGAAGATCTTGCGAGCCTGCTGCCTGACCTTAAACTTGCGCCGATTGCTTTCCAGTTGCAGGTACCCGACGATGTGATCCGTGATCGCGCCAAAGGAACTGGAAGAGAAAGCGATCGTCCGCAGATTCTTGAACAGCGGATCAAGGACTACCACCGTGAAATGAACTCGATTGCCATTTATTTTCCGAAGGCGAAAATCGTGTCGGTTGATGCGAATAAACCTGAGGCAGATGTTTGGAAGGCAATTCAGGCCGGATTGAGTGAGGCAGGGATCAAACCGAGCTCGAAGTAACCGGTTAGTCGCGCGCTAGCTATCGCTCTCCTTGGAATGCGCCTCTATTAATCGTTTGGTCATAAGGACGAGCGCAAAAATCTGGGTCCACTCCGAAACGATGTTGCCGACGACCTGTCCCCACTTGGATTCCGAATCCACAGCCAGATAAAGAGCAACCCACGCAATACCTGTCAGTAGCAAAAAAATGCTCAAGGAATGGTCGATTAGGACTTGAATGAATGCGCTGCGTTCGCGCGGGGGCTTTCTGCTTTCGGAAGATCCTCGTTCGTATAGGAACTTAGTGGCGAGTACAGTGACCACGACACCCGACCAGTCAGCGATCGCATTCCCGAAAAATGACCCGGCGTGAGTGTGTTGATCTGAGGCACGGTAAAGAACGATCCAGATCACAAGGATAGTGATTGACGCGATGCTCAGTGAATGACGTCGAATAAAACTGCGGTCATCCTCTGATGTCTTCCCGGACCGTGACTTTGTCTTTTCCGATACAAAGTTTGCGGGCTTCTTCGCCTTACCCATCGCTTATCACCCCTGCGTTGATCATACCCGCGAGGAGCGAGCCGGTACGTCCACTGCCGCTCAGGGACGCCTCTTCCGGCTGCAAAGCTATAATCAAGCATCGTTTGGAGCACATATGGCTGCAAAAGATGACATCGAACTTGGGATGAAATGCCCTATCTCGCGACGGGACTTTCTGAATGGAATTGCCGTGAGTGTGGGTGGAACGCTCGTTCTTCCGTCTGGGATGGCGGGGTTGCTTCAAGCGGAACAGCAAGGCAAAGGCCAAGCACAGTACTATCCACCCGCACTAACTGGAATGCGCGGCAACCACGATGGAACTTTTACCTATGCGCATCGGCTGCGAGACGGCGAACATTGGGACACTGCTACCAAAACGGGCGAATCATACGACTTGGTAATAGTGGGCGGCGGCATCAGCGGTCTCTCTGCAGCGTACTTTTACCGAAAGATCGCAGGTCCCAATGCAAAGATTTTGGTTCTCGACAACCATGATGACTTTGGCGGCCATGCCAAGCGCAACGAGTTTCGCGTCGGGGACCGGACGCTGTTGGCGTACGGCGGCACGCAATCGATCGAGAGTCCTGGCAAGTACAGCGACGTTGCCAAGTCACTGCTGAAGGAATTGGGCATTGATACCCAGCGTTTCTACAAGGCCTACGATCAGAACCTCTATTCTTCCCTGAAACTGCAGACCGGCGCTTTCTTCGACAACGAGACTTTCGGAAAAGACCACTTTGTGCCCAACATGGGTACGACTCCCTGGCCGGATTTTCTTGCCAAATCGCCGTTGTCGGACGTTGCGAGGCGCGACATCGCGCGACTCTATGGAGAGAAAGTTGATTATCTGCCAGGCTTGTCCCGAGAGCAGAAGCGCGCACAGCTGGCGAAAATTAGTTATGCAGACTTCCTGACAAAGATCTGCAAAGCAAACCCCGCAGTACTTCCCTTCTTCCAGCCTTACACGCATGATCTTTTTGCAGTCGGAATTGACGCGGTCCCAGCGATCGCCTGCTACGAATCGGGAGATGACTATGGGGCAATCTCATATCCGGGTTTCGACGGTATGGATCTCGGAGACGAGACGGAAAAAGAGGAGCCTTACATCTTTCATTTTCCCGACGGCAATGCGTCGATTGCTCGACTGCTGGTGCGCAAACTGGTGCCGGGAGTATTGAGCGGGGAAACAATGGACGATATCGTCTCCACTCGAGCCAACTATGGGCAGCTAGACGAAGCGGACGCGAAAACCAGAATTCGGTTGAACAGCACCGCAGTGCATGTTGCGCATATGGGCACTCGCGATAGCGCAAAGGAAGTGGAGATCTTCTACGTTCGCGACGGAAAAACCGAGAGTGTTCGGGGCGCAAACTGTGTACTCGCCTGCTACAACGGGATGATTCCTTATTTGTGTCCGGAGCTTCCCGAGAAGCAGCGAGAAGCATTGTCCTACCTGGTGAAGGCCCCACTCGTGTATACGCACGTCGCGATTCGCAACTGGACATCATTCCAGAAACTGGGCGTGCGGCAAATTGTTGCGCCCGGCAGTTTCCACAACTTTGTTGCACTTGATTTCCCGGTTAGTCTCGGAGAATACAAATTCCCCAGCACGCCGGAGGAGCCCGCCGTTCTTTTCATGCTGAGGACGCCGTGCAAACCCGGACTGCCGATGCGTGACCAACACCGCGCTGGACGAGCGGAACTGCTTCGAACGCCGTTTCCTGTGTTTGAGCGGAACATCCGGGACCAACTCGGAAGAATGCTCGGCCCCGCTGGGTTTGATCCCTCCCGTGACATCCAAGGTATTACGGTGAACCGGTGGGCACACGGTTACGCCTACGGGTATAACCCACTGTTTGATCCTGACTGGACCGAGCAAGAACAGCCATGGGTCGTGGGGCGAAAGCCATTCGGGCGAATCACCATTGCAAACTCCGATGCCGGCGCGATCGCCTACACCGACGCCGCCATCGATCAGGCCTATCGGGCCATTCAGGAAATCGGCGCCACAAACCCGCCCAGAAACTGAAGCCGGGGTTCGGGGATCAGGTAGTCGTACCTATCCTGCTGACTTTGCGAGTGTTGCGTGTTCTAACAATGGTTGACTTGTAAGAATGTCGGCCCTAGCATTAGGGCAAGTCGGTTCGGTGTCACGAAACCGACATAGTCATACCTTTTATCTGGCCCGGTTGGTACTCTCGTCCCCCACAGCCACGGTTATAGAAGGCCCGAGAATCGGCGCGTCCAGGTTCGATTGCTTCATAAAAGGCGCTGGCAAGGGCCGGAAAAAAGGCGGTTGTATCTGTACTCATGCTCATCGTTCATCGAATTCCTTATTTGACTGTAGGAGACAGCTGGTATGAGTGCTCGCCTGCAAATTTGAACGTCGATCTGCTTGCCTGCTATCAGTCTTCGACCCCTATGAAATCGATTTGGTCGCGTGCGTTTCACACCATCGTGGTTGATCTGCAGAGCGACGAAGAAACAATTTTTGGCTCGATGGGAAAGAACAACCGCTACAAGATTTCACGAGCCGGGAAAAGGGACAATCTGCGATATGAGTGGTGGCACCAGGATTCCGAAACGGTGCTCGACGAATTCGCGGATTTTTTCAGTAAATTCGCCCGAAGCATTGGTTTGCAGATGCCCCAGAAGTCATGGCTACGCGCATACGCTCGTGCAGGAGTTCTGGATATATCGCGAGTCTCAGATGAGTCAGGCAACGTTCTGTGCTGGCATACCCACTACAGGGCAGAGGGCCGCGCTCGATTGTTTCAGAGCGCATCCAGTTTTCGTGAATTGGACAACTCATCCATGCGCAGCCTGACTGGCAGAGCGAACCGTCTTCAACACTGGCGTGACATGCTGCGGTTTAAATCGAGTGGGGTAGTTTCCTACGACTTCGGCGGATGGTACGAAGGACGCGAGGACCAGGACCGGCTCCGTATCAACAGCTTCAAAGAAGAATTTGGAGGTCAAGTGCTGAAGGCCTTTAATTGGATTCGGCCGATGACCTTGCGAGGCCGTGCATATCTATACGCGAGATTAGTTCGTCATCCGAGTAAGCGACTTATCCACATGGTGTAGAGGTCTCTGTGCCCACAGTTGCTGATCCTGAGGTATCGCCAGTCGCGCAGGCAAACGCAGACGTACGCCTGCAGGAACCTGGGCTGTGGGCCAGTTGGCGGTTTCAGATCGAGAGTAAACTCCGCGGCTTGACGCGACGCTTCGTAAACAGTTTTGCATTCTTCGAGGCTGATCTCGATCACACTGTAGTTTCGATGCCTTCGGACACGCAGTTATGTCCTCGGCTATTCCAGGGCGTGTCAAAAGCGGACGAAGTCTGCACCTTGCTCACCCCAATGGGCAGCGCTCGCGAAGAGTTGCAGAAACGCATGCTGCGCGGCGACATCGTATCGATTGGCTTCGTTGGCAATGAAGCAGTCGCTTATACGTGGATGACCTTTGGCAACGCACACGTGAGCGAGCTTGGACTAGTTTTACGCCTTGAGCCGGGTGAGCTTGTTCAATACGACACTTTCGTCGCACGGAAGTGGCGAGGCCGAGGGTTTCAGTATCCGCTGAATGTTCCTGTGTTGAACTATGCGCGTGATCATGGATTCAGGAAAACGCTTGCATGGGTGCATGTGCTGAACACGCGTTCATTCAAGAATCAGGTTCGATCCGGCAAGCGTGTAGTGCAGAAAGTGATGGTGGTGAGGTTACCTGGGAAAAAGCGACGACTGGTTCTCCGGTTTCCCGGCAAACTTCGCGCCCGCCTGGTTGCGGCACGTTAAGACAGTTCCCGGCCCGCTTGTCTAGACTCCAGCCTTGATCGGCATCCGCGGAACGGAAGGCAGCGCTTCGCTCCTCATCAGATAGGCATTGGTGACATACTGCTGCACCATTCGCTGAGTATTGAAGAAGGAGCCGTTGAGTGCAATCGACATCCTCATGATGTCGATGTATCGGTTGGAGTCCTTGTAAAACATCGGCACAATTTCTTTTTCCAGCTTGTTATACAAGTCGGCGATCTCAGCTGCGGGATCTTCCTGTACCTCACTATTGCCAATCGCCCAACCGGTAACTCCTTCGATCAGCCCCTCAATCCACCACCCGTCAACAACGCTGAAGCTCGGAACGCCGTTTAATGCCGCTTTCATACCACTCGTACCCGACGCTTCTTGCGGCCGCAACGGGTTGTTGAGCCAGACGTCGACGCCGCTGGTCATTAGTCGACCCCAAACCATGTCGTAGTTCTCGACGTAGACAGTGCGGATCGCGTCGGCAACGGAAACGGCGCCTCCGAAAATCTGACGGATGATGTTCTTGCCCCCTTCATCCCGCGGATGTGCCTTGCCCCCGTAGACGATCTGAATCGGTCCGACTGTCTGAGCAATGTGACGAAGACGCTCGGGGTCATGAAACAACATCGCGCCACGCTTATAGGTGCTGGCACGGCGGGCGAAACCAATGGTAAATACGTTCGGATCGAGCTGAGCGCCGTTGTGACGCTGTATTGCGGCAAACAGATCTTGCTTCGCCGAGGCGTGCGCCACGCGAATATCTTCAAGAGGAATGCTGATTGCGTAGCGGAGATAATTGTTGTCCAAGCGCCAGGCCGGAATGTGACGGTCGAATAGTGCCTTAATCGCAGGCGCGGTCCAGGTCACGGCGTGAACGCCATTGGTGATCGCGCTGATGACGTACGTCGGAAACATGTCGCGCGAAACCTCGCCATGCCGCATGGCGACCCCGTTCACATATCCAGAGAACGTGAGCGCCAGGTACGTCATGTTCAGCTTGTCGCCACGAAAAACGTGCGTCTCGTCAAGCAACTTCACCCGATCTTCACCCAAAACCTGTTCGACGAGAGATCGCGGGAACTCATCGTGCCCGGCCGGAACGGGAGTGTGCGTGGTGAAGATGCAAAGGCGACGGACACTATCTATGTCGAGGGTTTTTACTCGCCCTGCGAAGCTCTGGTCCAAGCGCCGCTCGAGCAAACCTAGGGCAAGTAAAGAAGAATGGCCCTCGTTCATGTGGTAACCCTGGATGTTGGTGTACCCAACCTTGGCCAGGAGTTTCATTCCCCCGAGACCGAGCACTGCCTCCTGGCACAGCCGATACCGTTGATCGCCTCCGTAGAGAGAATTCGTCAAGGCGCGATCTTCGGGAGCATTTTCTGGGAGATTGGTATCGAGCAGATAAACGGGGACGCTGTCGCCACTAATGCCCTGCACGGTGTATTTCCAAGCCCGAACTACAACCGGGCGATGTTCGATCTCAATCGTGATACGGCCATCCACGGGTTGAACCACGTGCTCAGGATCCCAGTGCTGGGGTTCCTCGGACTGGCTTCCAAAAGAATCCAGATGCTGACGGAAATAACCCTCGCGATACACAAGAGTGACAGCGATGAGCGGAGCGCCGATATCAGCAGCCGAGCGGAGCGTATCCCCGGCCAACATGCCCAAGCCGCCGCTGTAGGTTGGGATGGCGGGGTCGAGGGCGATCTCCATCGAGAAATATGCAATTGTAGGTAGGTTCAACCTGCTCTTCATTGTGACTCCCGAAATCTGTGGTCTCCGAATTTTGTTTTACTGGCGGCCTTCGTCACATGAGTGGTTTGCTCCGATGCGGGATCGATGGACTGGGGACGCGCGCGGGGAGTCGTGCAGCGTAGGTCTGACTGGTTGTGTGCGCACTACAGAGCAGCATTTCCCGATTCCCTTCAACCTCGAGGTAGTCTGCGATGCCATCGCAACCGGCGTGATCGCAAAGAAAGACTTCATCGGGCGGATGCTCGAGATGAAAGTGCTGCATGCCACAAGTCTAGCTCGGGTCGGAAATGGTGTCACTGTTCGAGCGTGTGCAAAACCGCACGAAAGGCTGCTCCCTTTATCACCAATGTCGCGGAAAGCAAATCCTGTGAACTCGATTGACTCCTGTTGAAACGCTCTCCTAAGATTTACGCGCGAAGACAGGAGATCGTCGTGCCGACAAAATCGAAGTCCCTTTACAGCGTGCATCCCGGCATTGGCATGGTTCAGAAGTGGATTGCCGAATTGCCTACAAAAACTGGCCGGTCGCTCGAGGAGTGGATCGCGTTTGTAAAAAAGTCTGGGCCTCCAACAGAAAAAGAACGTCGAGACTGGCTCAAACAAAAGCACGGGCTTGGCACAAACAGTGCATGGTGGATCGCCGAACGAGCGGACGGTAAAGGAACGGAGGAAGACACGCCGGAGGCATATTTGAAAGCGGCCGAGGGATATGTCGAAGCGATGTTTGCGGGCGCGAGGCGCGAGCTCCGGCCAATTTACGAAGAACTGCTGGATCTGGGATTGAATCTCGGCTCGGACGTGAAAGCTTGTCCTGGCAAAACAATCGTGCCGTTGTACCGCACGCATGTGTTTGCCCAAATAAAGCCGGCCACGAACACACGGGTTGACATGGGGTTTGCTCTCGGCAACCTGCCCCCTACGGGAGGCTTGATCGATACCGGGGGCTTCAAGAAAGGCGACCGCATTACCCACAGGATTCCAATCACTAAACCCTCTGACATTAATTCAGAGGTAAAGCGCTGGTTGAAAAAAGCCTACGACCGTGATCGATAGGCGAAATCCTCGGATGAGGCCCGAAACTTGGTTCGAATTGCTGCGCCTGTGTGCTCCCCGATGCATCCAATAACCATTCGGCGCAACGAGCTTGTGCTCAAAGGGCGCGGGCCTATAGCCTGAAATCACAGCTACTTAACGCGGTGTCGGAACCTTCAGTCGGACAGTCAAGCGAGAACCCGGAAATACACCGGGGCCCAAGGGAAATCAACAAGTTGGATGGTAGAATTAGACATCCGGAAAATTATGCCTCTAAAGACTTTATTCCTAAATCCACCCTCGTTTGAGAACTTTGACGGTGGTGCCAGCTCGCGCTGGCCCGCGACCCGAGAAATCGAGTCCTACTGGTACCCAGTTTGGCTGGCGTACCCGGCCGGCATGCTTGAGGGCGCCCGTCTGCTGGACGCTCCGCCGCACCATGTAACCGCGGAGGAGACCATCGAGCTTTGTAAACAATATGAATTCCTAGTGTTGTTTACGAGCACGCCCGGATTCCCGGGCGATATTCGATTGGCGCAGGCGATAAAGGACGCAAATCCAAACATCAAGATCTGTTTCGTCGGACCGCACGTTACCGTTCTGCCTGAGAAGGCGTTGAAAGATTGTCCGGCAATCGACTTCTTGGCTCGCAAGGAATTCGACCACACCGTCGTGGAGTATGCGCAGGGCAAGCCGCTGGAAGAAATTTTAGGCGTGTCGTATCGCAAGAACGGCGGAGTCGTCCACAATCCCGACCGCCCGCAGATTCAAGATCTCGACGCTTTGCCTCACGTGACTGACGTTTACAAGCGCGATTTGGACGTTACCCGTTACAACGTGCCTTTCCTGCTTCATCCGTACGTAGCCCTGTACTCCACCCGTGGCTGCCCTGCCCAGTGCACTTTCTGCCTGTGGCCGCAAACGCTCAGTGGACACCCCTGGCGCAAACGATCGAGTGATGACATTGCGCGCGAGATGGCAAAGGCCAAAGAGCATTGGCCGAACGTGAAGGAATTTTTCTTCGACGACGATACATTCAACATCCAAAAGGCTCGCACGATTGAATTGTGCGCGAAATTGAAGCCCTTGGGATTGACATGGTCCTGCACATCCCGCGTGACCACAGACTTTGAAACGCTTAAAGCGATGAAGGAAGCGGGCTGCAGACTTCTAATCGTCGGATATGAATCTGGAGATGCCCAGATTCTGAAAAACGTGAAGAAGGGTGCAACCGTCGAACGGGCGCGTGAATTCACTCGAGACTGCCACAAGCTTGGCCTGGTGGTCCATGGAGACTTTATCCTCGGGCTACCGGGAGAAACTCGAGAGACGATTCGCAACACGATCAATTTCGCGAAGGAACTGGATGTGGAGACGATCCAAGTCTCAGTAGCCCACGCTTATCCAGGGACAGAACTGCATGAATATGCGATGAAGAACGGCTTCATCTCGGCTGACACGAAAATGGTGGATGAAGGCGGACACCAGATGGTTCAGATCCAGTTCCCGGATTTGCCGGCGGACGAATTGATGGAGTCCGTCCATCGTTTCTACGACGAATATTATTTCCGCCCGAAGGCGATCTACCGAATCCTCAGGAAATCGATATTTGATTCGAGCGAACGGAAACGTTTATATAAAGAAGCAAAAGCGTTTCTTAAGTTGCGCTCGCAACGCAACAAATGGGTTCGCGACAAGCGCTCGGAATCACCTGCCGCTCCGGTCGAGCCCGTAAGCGCTTAGGACAAGACGTGACCTTCCGTAGGTATTTGGTGTTGGCGGGAGTGACGGTCTTTGGGGCCGCCGGCGATGCAATGCTGTCGCGCGGCATGAAGCAAGTTGGAAATATTTCCCTACACCACGTCTCAGAATTGATCTTGGCCATCCTGAATCCTTGGGTGGCCTTCGGTATTTTGCTGCTGCTTGCGTTCTTCGCAGCCTACATGACGGCTCTCTCCTGGGCTGACCTTACGTACGTGTTACCCGCCACTTCCCTTGGCTACGTCGTGCTCGCGATCGTCGCGAAATTCATGCTTCACGAAGACGTGACTCCAGCGCGCTGGATTGGAATTCTGTTGATCTCCGCAGGCGTAGGGTTTGTTGCGGGTGGCCCGGCCCTCACTGAGGTCGCACATCACGATCCCCTTCGCCAAACACCTGACGAACGCATTGCGGAAACAGTTGGCCCGGTGGTGGAGTCATGAAACACGCGTACACCTGGGCCGCAATTGGCGCAATCGTAGTCGCTTCAACTACGGGTGACGTCCTGCTGTCCCGC
>Ga0157371_10003710_pt1 | contig 13693 bp, 13 predicted proteins | sample C45metaG_FD_113462 | JGI IMG/M metagenome (GOLD analysis project Ga0157371, IMG submission 113462) | Corn rhizosphere microbial communities from Kellogg Biological Station, Michigan, USA - C4-5 metaG | ecosystem: Host-associated > Plants > Roots > Rhizosphere > Soil | place: USA: Michigan...
AAGCGGTCAAGACCAAGGTCCTGTTCGACAACCTGACGCCGCTCTATCCCGAAGAGCGACTGCATATGGAAATCCAGGATCCGACGCTGAAGGATCGCTCGGGCCGGGTCATCGATATCGTCGCGCCGCTGGGCAAGGGCCAACGCTGCTTGATCGTGGCGCCGCCGCGCGTGGGTAAGACGGTGATGTTGCAGAACATCGCCAAGTCGATCGAGCGGAACCACCCGGAAGTCTTTCTGATCGTGCTGCTGATCGACGAACGCCCCGAAGAAGTGACGGACATGCAGCGCACGGTGAAGGGCGAGGTCGTCGCCTCGACCTTCGACGAGCCCGCCACTCGCCACGTCGCGGTCGCCGAAATGGTGATCGAAAAGGCCAAGCGTCTTGTCGAACACAAGAAGGACGTTGTGATCCTGCTGGACTCCATCACGCGTCTGGGCCGGGCCTACAACGCCACCGTCCCGTCGTCGGGCAAGGTGCTGACGGGCGGCGTGGACGCCAACGCCCTGCAACGGCCCAAGCGCTTCTTCGGCGCGGCGCGCAATGTGGAGCAGGGCGGTTCGCTGACCATTATCGCCACGGCCCTGATCGACACGGGCAGCCGGATGGACGAGGTGATCTTCGAAGAGTTCAAGGGCACCGGCAACTCGGAAATCGTGCTGGACCGCAAGGTCGCGGACAAGCGCATCTTCCCCGCCATCGACGTGCTGAAGTCCGGCACCCGTAAGGAGGACCTGATCACGCCGAAGGATCAGCTGGCGAAGACCTATGTTCTGCGCCGCATCCTGAACCCGATGGGGCCGCAGGACGCGATCGAGTTCCTGCTCGACAAACTGCGTCAGTCGAAGAACAACTCGGACTTCTTCCAGTCGATGAACACCTGACTCGTCCTTTCTCAAGCAGCCGCGCGCCGCGCGTGCGGCGCTAGGATGGAAAAAGCGTTTCACGTGAAACAGGAGACCGCGCAATGAAGGTCAATGTGGAAGTCGAGTGCACGCCGGCGGAGGCGCGCGCCTTTCTCGGTCTTCCGGACGTGACACCGCTGAACGACGCCATGGTCGCGGAGATGCAGAAGCGGATGGAGGCCAATGTCGCCGCCATGCAGCCCGAGGAACTGATGAAAACCTGGACCAGCTTCGGCCTCCAGGCTCAGGACCAGTTCCGTCTTCTGATGGAAGCGGCGGTGAAGTGAGCACGCGCTCGCTTCGGAGCCGCTCGGTCTGAGTCGATGATCGACACCATCTTCGCCTTGGCGACACCGCCCGGCCGAGGCGCCATCGCGGTGCTCCGTTTGTCGGGCCCGAGCGTCGAGGCCGCGTTGACGGCGCTGGGCGCAACCCGTCTGAAACCGCGCATGGCGTCGGTGCGCGATCTCAGCCATGCCGGCGATCACATCGATCAGGCGCTCGTCCTGCGTTTTGTGGCGCCCAACAGCTATACGGGCGAGGATGCCGCCGAGCTGCATCTGCATGGCGGTCGCGCGGTCGTTGAGGCCGCCAGCCGCGCCTTGATCGCGCTAGGCTTGCGACCGGCGGACCCCGGCGAGTTCACGCGCCGCGCGTTTCAGAACGGCCGCATGGATCTGGCGCAAGCCGAGGCGGTCGCCGATCTGATCGACGCGGAAACCAGCGCCCAGGCCAAGCAGGCGCTGGGTCAGTTGGACGGCAAGCTCAGCGAGACCTATGCCGATTTCCGCCGCGATCTTCTTCACGCCCTGGCCTTGGTCGAGGCTGAGATCGATTTTCCAGATGAAGAGGTGCCGGACAATCTGGCCCGCACGGCAGGACCGGTGCTGGATCGACTTGGGGGCGACCTGCGGCGAGCGGTCGATACGGGGCGGCGAGGCGAACGGGTGAGGGACGGCTATCGGATCGTCCTGATTGGTGAAACGAATGCCGGTAAGTCCTCGCTGTTCAACGCCCTCGTGGCGCGCGAAGCGGCGATCGTAACGCCGATTGCCGGCACCACCCGCGATGTGCTGGACGCCGATCTGGTGATCGGCGGCTATGCCGTGACATTGTCGGACACGGCGGGCCTGAGAGACAGCGACGATCCGGTCGAGGCTGAAGGCGTTCGTCGCGCGCGCCTTCGGGCGGAGCAGGCGGATCTAAGACTGTGGGTTCGCGCGCCCGGCGATCCTGACGGGGTGGCTGCGGCCTATGTCACGAGTGGCGATCTAATTGTGGCGACCAAGTCCGACCTCGGCACCGGTTCAGCCCAGGGCGAGTACGAGACTTTGGCGGTCAGCACCGCCACTGGCGACGGCCTGGCCAAGCTTCGGCACTGGATTGCTGCCCGTCTTGCGCAGGATTTGTCAGGTGCCGACTTCCCTGCCGTGACCCAGGAACGGCATCGGCTGCGTTTGCTTGAAGCGTTGGAAAGCGTCGATGCGGCGCGCGCTGCGCTCGATGTTGCGCCGGAAATGGCTGGCGATGATCTGAGACGGGCTGCCGACGCTCTGGCCCGCGTGACGGGCGCGATCGGGGTCGAGGACATTCTGGGCGAAGTCTTTTCGACCTTCTGCATCGGAAAGTAGGTCTAGCCATACCGGTGTTTCACGTGAAACAGAGGCGCGTCGCAGTCTGATGCGATTAGCCTGCCTCTGGCGATCACACCCTTTTTGCCTTATGTGGCGGCGATGATTTCTCCCCCTTATCTCGTGTTCGACGTCGTCATCATCGGCGGCGGCCACGCCGGCTGTGAGGCGGCGGCGGCCTCCGCGCGGGCCGGCGCCCGCACCGTTCTGCTGACCCAGAAGCTGGAGACGATCGGAGAGATGTCGTGCAACCCGGCCATCGGCGGTCTGGGCAAGGGGCACCTGGTGCGCGAGATCGACGCTATGGACGGGATAATGGGGCGGCTCGCAGACGTGTCGGGCATTCAGTTCCGACTGCTGAATCGCTCCAAGGGCGCCGCGGTGCGGGGCCCTCGCAGCCAGATCGACCGCCGTCTGTACCGCGAGGCCATGCAGGCCGAGCTGGCTGCGACGCCGAATCTGACCTTGATGCCCGGTACGGCCGAGCGCCTGATCCTGGACGGCGACCGCGTCGTCGGCGTGATGACCGGAGCCGGCGAGACGGTGCGAGCCGGGTCGGTTGTGCTGACGACCGGTACTTTCCTGAATGGCGTCATCCATCGCGGCGACGAGCGCGTCCCCGCCGGCCGTCATGGCGAGGATCCTTCAACCGGCCTGGCCGCCGACCTGCAGGCCGCCGGTCTGATGATGGGCCGGCTGAAGACCGGCACTCCTGCGCGTTTGGACGGACGCACCATCGCCTGGGAAAGGCTGGAAATGCAGCAGGCGGACGAGAACCCGTCGGCCTTTTCCTTCCTGACTGACCGGATCACCGTGCCACAGATCGCCTGCGGCGTAACGCACACGACGGAAGAAACGCATCGGATCATCGCCGAGAACCTCGGGGAGAGCGCCGTCTATGGCGGCAAGCTGTCGGGTCGGGGACCGCGCTATTGCCCGTCGATCGAGGACAAGGTGGTGCGGTTTGCGGACAAGACCAGCCACCAGATCTTCCTCGAACCTGAGGGATTGGATGATCCGACGGTCTATCCCAACGGCATCTCGACCTCGGTGTCCGAACCGACCCAGCTGGCCTTCCTGCGTACGATCCCCGGCTTGGAAGCCGTGGAGGTGTTCCGCTACGGCTATGCCATCGAATACGACTATGTCGATCCGCGCGAGTTGACCGCCGCGCTGGAGGTCAAGAAGCGGCCAGGGCTCTATCTGGCCGGCCAGATCAACGGCACGACCGGATACGAGGAGGCGGCGGCTCAGGGGCTGATGGCTGGGCTGAATGCGGCCCGCGCTGCGGCGGGACAGGCGGCGGTCGTCCTGGGGCGGGACCAGGCCTATATCGGCGTGATGATCGACGATCTCGTGACGCGGGGCGTGACCGAGCCCTATCGCATGTTCACCAGCCGCGCCGAGTATCGTCTGACCTTGCGTTCGGACAACGCCGACCAGCGTCTGACCCCCCTGGCGATTGAGCTGGGCATCGTCGGTGAGGTTCGTCGCGCGCGTTTCGCGGACAAGGCGGCCGAGGTGACCAAGGCAAGCGCCGTTTCACGTGAAACACTGTTCACGCCCAAGGAAGCGGGCGCCTTGGGGATCGCCGTAAATGCCGATGGGCGTCGTCGATCAATGCGAGAACTGTTGGCCTTCCCCGGTGTCGCGCTGGATCAATTCGTCGCCGCCTGTCCGGCCATCGCGGACTGGAGCGTCGAGGTCCGAGAGCAGGTCGAGATCGATGCGGGATACGCCAACTATCTTGACCGACAGATGCTCGACGCCGAGTCCTTGCGGACGGAGGAGGGGATGATCCTGCCCGCCGATCTCGACTATGCCGCCATCGGCGGCCTGTCGAACGAGGTGAAAGAGAAGCTGGCGCGCGTCCAGCCTCGAACCCTGGGTCAGGCTGGGCGAATCGAGGGCATGACGCCCGGCGCCCTGACGGCCCTGCTCGCCCATGCGAAGAAGGCGCCCAAAGCCTCGGTCGCCGCCTGATGCTCGATACGGAGAAGGCCGCCTTTCGGGCCAAGGCCGGCGCGACCCCCCAGCAGATGGCGGACCTTGAAGCTTTCCGCCTTCGACTCGGCGACGCCAACGCCGTGATGAACCTGGTCGGTCCCGACAGTCTGCCGGACTTCTGGAACCGGCACGCGTGGGACAGCGCGCAGCTGTTGACGCACGTCCCCGAGGCGCGGACCTGGGCCGATCTGGGGGCAGGGGCCGGGTTTCCGGGCGTGGTGCTGGCCATACTGATGAAGGGTCGGGAAGGGGCGCATATCTGGCTGATCGACAGCCTGGGCAAGCGGTGCAAATTCCTTCAGGAAGTCGTCGACGCCCTCGATCTGCCGGCGACGGTGATCACGGGCCGCGCCGAAGAGCAGCAGGTCACATGCGACATCGTCACCGCTCGGGCCGTGGCCCCGATGGAGAAACTGCTGGGTTATGCACAGCCCTACTTCCAAAGGGGTGCACAAGGTCTGTTCCTGAAGGGAGAGAAGGCCGAATCCGAGTTGATCGAGGCGCGGAAATCCTGGCATTTCGAAGCTGAACTGGCCCCGTCGCAAAGCGACGTGCGCGGCCGTATCGTGACAATTCGGAGCCTACGCCGTGCCCGCACAAAGCGCTAGAAAGCCCGCCCGCGTCCTGGCGGTATCGAACCAGAAGGGCGGGGTGGGCAAGACCACGACGGCGATCAACCTGGGCACCGCCTTGGCCGCCATCGGCGAGCGGGTGCTGATCGTGGACATGGATCCGCAGGGCAATGCGTCCACCGGCTTGGGTGTTCCACGTGAAACACGCCGGGTCACCATCTATGATGTGGTGGTGGATCAGCGGTCCATCGATGACGCGGCCGTCCAGACGACGGTGCCCGGTCTTTGGATCGTGCCGGCCGACGCCGACATGTCGGGTGTGGAAATCGAGCTGAGCCAAGCGGATCGTCGGTCCTATCGGCTGCGCGACGCTCTGCGCGCACATGACGACGGCCCTACCGCGTATGACTATGTGCTGATCGATTGCCCGCCGTCGTTGAATCTGCTGACGTTGAATGCGATGGCGGCGGCGGATGCGGTGCTGGTGCCGCTGCAATGCGAGTTCTTCGCTCTGGAGGGCTTGAGCCAGCTGATGCGGACCATCGATATGGTCAAGCACAGCCTCAATCCGTCGCTGGAGATCCAGGGTCTGGTCCTGACCATGTACGACCGCCGCAGCGCGCTATCGGGGCAGGTGGCCAACGATGTCCGCGCCCATTTCGGCGACAAGGTCTATGAGAGCGTCATCCCCCGCAACGTCCGTGTCGCCGAGGCGCCGTCGTTCGGCAAGCCGGCCTTGATCTATGATCTGAAATGCGCCGGCAGCCAGGCCTATCTGCGTCTGGCGCGCGAGGTCGTGAAGCGCGAGCGGCAGCGGCTGAAGCTGGCTGCCTGAACCCTAGAATAAGAAACGGAAGCAGTATCTTGGCTGAACGACAAAGAGGTCTGGGCCGCGGCCTGTCGGCGTTGATGGGGCAAGACGCCGAGGCGCCGGTGGCGTCGAACGCGCCCGTGCCGGCCGGGGTGCAGCGCGTGCCGATCGAGAGCCTGAAGCCCAACCCCGATCAGCCGCGCAAGATCTTCCGACAGGAGGATCTGGAAGAGTTGACGGCCTCGGTCCGCGACAAGGGGGTGCTGCAGCCCATTCTGGTGCGGACCCATCCGGGTGAAGACGGGGTCTGGCAGATCATCGCCGGCGAACGCCGCTGGCGCGCCTCCCAGGCCGCGCGTCTGACCGAAGTGCCGATCGTGGTCCACGAGATGGACGACGTGGAGGTGTTCGAGGTCGCCATCGTCGAGAACGTACAGCGCGCAGACCTGAACCCTTTGGAAGAGGCCGAGGCTTACCGCGTTCTGATGGAGCGCTTTGGTCGGACGCAGGATGCGGTGGCGGGTGTGGTCGGCAAGAGCCGCAGCCATGTGGCCAACACCATGCGCCTGCTGCAACTGCCTGAGCGGGTGCTGTTCTATGTGCGCGAGGGCAAGCTGTCGGCTGGCCATGCGCGGGCGCTGATCAATACGCCCGATCCGGGTCAGTTGGCGGACATCGCCTTCGTCGATGGTCTCAGCGTCCGTGAGACCGAGGCCCTGGCGCGCCGTGCGGTCGAGGGGCCGAAGCCGACGAAGGCCAAGCCGGCGCCGGCGACCGCAGGCGGGGAGGGGGCGGCCGATGTCGCCGCCCTGCAGCAGGATCTGGCCGACGCGCTGGGGCTGAAGGTGCAGTTGTCGGACAAGGGCGGAAAGGGCGAACTGACGATCGGCTACGGCTCGTTGGAGCAGCTCGACGACCTGTGCCGTCGTTTGATGCGCGGCTGAGCGGCGGACTGTGCTAGGGTGTCGATATGACCGAAGACACGACACCCACCGCCGCCGAAAAGCTTAAACAGGCGCTTGCCGCCAAGAAGGCCAAGGCGGGCCACGGGTTCAACGCCCAACCGGGCGCCAAGGCCGAAGAGAAGGCTGTGTCGGCGCGCAACGTCGCCATGGCTCAGCCCGCCTTCCGCAAGGCGTCCAAGCGCGGCTAGCGCTACAGCCCCAGCCGTCTGGCGCGACCTGCGATTTCCAGAAGCAGGCGTTCGGCGATCAGTTGATCGGGCATTCCGGTCGTCTTGGTGGCGACATCGGCCGTGTTGATGCTGTCCAAGACTTCGTCCAGGGCGTCGAGCCGCCAGGATCGCGCCTGACGCAGCATTTCCGCCTCCTGTTTCCAGAAGACGCCGGCGGCCTTGGCGGCCTCCTTGGCGTTCGCGCCGTTGGCCTGCAAGATATTGATGCGGCGTAGCTTTCCGAGATGGATCGCGGCGGAGCGAACGGCGAGCACCGACGATTCGCCCTCGGCGAAGGCGCGCCTGAGCCCCGCTTGCGCTGGACCGGGACGCGCGCCGAAGGCCTGGAGCGCCGCATCCGACAGGGAGGCGTCCGGCTCGACGCCGAGATGATGCTCCAGCGCATCCATATCCAGCGTCTTGCCAGAGCCGGGGCCGATGAACAGGGCCAGGCGCTCGATCTCTTGCCGCATCAGGCCCCGCTCGCGCGGCAGGCGCGCGACGAAGCGGTCCAGGGCGTCGGAGGTCAGGCCCACCTTGTCGGCAGCCAGGGCCTCACGGACCATGCGGGCGACATCGCCGGTCTCGTCCTCGTAGCAGACGATGCCGACCGCGCCTTTTTCCTTCTCGGCCGCCTTTCTGAGGGCGGATTCGCGGCCCAGCTGGTCGGCCTCGACCACCATCATGGCGTCGGGATTGTAGCCGCCGTCGGCGTGGATTTTCAGCGCGGCGGCGACGGCCTTATCCACGCCGGGCTTCAGCGCCGACAAACGGATACGCACCAGACGACGGCCGCCCATAAGGGACATAGCCGTCAGCGCCTCTTCCAGCTTCGTCTCATCGCCATCGATGTCGCTGTCGGTCAGGACTGTGACGTTGAAAGGGTCGTTCAGGTCGGGCGTGACCGTCTTGCACAACACCTCGGCCCGCTCGGCGACGCCGGACCGGTCCTTGCCGTGGATCACCGCCGCCCGGATCGCCGGATCGGGCGCCTTCAGAAAGCGATCGATCTCGGGGCGTTTGGCCAGGATCATTTGGACAGCGCCTGCATCAGATCCAGTCGGATCAGGCGAGCCAGTTCGGCTGCGGCGCGCTCCTCGCCGTCCTGCTGGGCGGCGATGGCGGCGTAGGGCTGGTCGGCGGTGGCGTAGGTCGTCGTGACCGTTTCCGTGCCGTTGACGGGCGTTCCCCCGGCGGCCGGGGTCAGGGTCCAGGTGGCCTGGACCGTCAGTTCATAGCGGGTGGCGGTGTCGTCGATGCGGCGACCCAGCGAGCGGCGGTTCTGCTGGACCTCTGTCGTTAGGCGATACAGCGGCGTCGCGCCGCGATCCCAGGCGAGGACGTCTTCCAGCTGCTCGCGCAGGCGGTAGCCCAGCCGGTCGTCCTGGGTCGTGACGGCGATCCGGCGCAGGGATGAACCCACGGCCGGCTCGGCGTACATGGGCGTGAAGCCGCAGGCGGAAACCGCCAGAGACGCGAGAACCGCGAAAGCCGCCGCCATACGCATTAGCCGGCCACCAGATTGACGATGCGGTCCTTGACCACGACGATCTTCTTCACGCTTAGACCCTCCAGCCGCGCCTTGACCGTTTCGTCGGCCAGGACGAGCGCTTCGACCTCGGCCGGCTCCATGCCACGCGGCACGCGGATTTCCGCGCGACGCTTGCCGTTGATCTGGATGGGCAGGACCACCTCGTCGTCGGCCGCGAGCGCAGCGTCCCACACGGGCCACGGCGCGTCCAGAACCATCCCGTCCTCACCCAGCCGCGTCCAGGCTTCTTCGGCCAGGTGCGGAGTGAAGGGGGCGATCAGACGGGCCAACGCCGACAGGGCCTGACGCTTGGCGTCGCCGCCGGCCTGGTCATTGTCGCGAATGGTGGCGACGAAGGCGTAGAGCTTGGCGATGGCCGAGTTGAAGCGGAAGCCTTCGACCCCTTCGGACACGGCCTTGATGGCCTTGTGCGTCTCGCGCAGCAGCTCGGCGTTGGCCTTGTCCTCGCCCGCGAAACCGGCGTCATAGGTGTCGAACAGGGTCCAGGCGCGCTGGACGAAGCGGCTGGCGCCCTCGACGCCGCCAGGGGTCCATTGCACGTCCCGCTCGGGCGGGCTGTCGGACAGGACGAACAGGCGACCGGCGTCCACGCCGTGGCTTTCCAGGATTTCGGCCGGGGCGACGACGTTCTTCTTGGACTTGGACATCTTTTCGATGTCGCCGATGACCAGGGCCTCGCCGGTCGACAGCTGGCGGGCCGAACGCAAGCCGTTGTCGTTTCTGAGCTCCACGTCGGTCGGCTCGACCCAGGCGCCGTCGGCGCGGCGATAGGTTTCGTGGACAACCATGCCCTGGGTGAACAGGCCGGCGAACGGCTCCTTTACCGACAGCATGCCGGCGTCAGACAGGGCGCGGGTGATGAAGCGGGCGTACAGCAGGTGCAGGACCGCGTGCTCGACCCCGCCGATATATTGATCGACAGCCAGCCAGCGGTCGGCGGCGGCCTTGTCGATCGGCGCCTCGGCCGTGGGATCGGTGAAGCGGGCGAAATACCAGCTGGAATCGACGAAGGTGTCGAGCGTGTCGGTCTCGCGCGTCGCATCCGCGCCGCACGACGGGCATTTGACGTGCTTCCAAGTCGCGTGACGCGCCAAGGGATTGCCAGGCACGTCGAAGGTCACATCATCGGGCAGAACGACCGGCAGCTGATCGGCGGGAACCTCGACGACGCCGCAGGACGGGCAGTGGATGATCGGGATCGGGCAACCCCAATACCGCTGGCGGGAAACGCCCCAGTCGCGAAGGCGATAGATGGTCTCAGCGCGGCCCTGACCGGCGGCCTCGACCTTGGCGATCGCGGCGGCCTTGGCGGCCTCGACGTCCATGCCGTCCAGGAAGTCGGAGTTGAAGATGCGTCCGGGGCCGACATAGGCCTCGGTTCCGATCTCGACCGTGTCGGCGTCGTCGGGCTTGACCACCGGCATCACCGGCAGATCGTATTTGCGGGCAAAGTCCAGGTCGCGCTGGTCGTGGGCCGGGCAGCCGAAGATGGCGCCCGAACCATAGGTGGACAGCACGAAGTTGGCGGCCCAGACGGGCAAGGTCTTGGTCGGATCGAAGGGATGGCGGACGCGGACGCCCAGATCCACGCCCAGCTTCTCGGCCTTTTCGATCTCGGCTTCGCTGGTGCCCGTCTGGGCGCAGGCCTTGATGAAGTCCGCCACGTCCGGCCGATGTTCGGCGATGGCCTTGGTCAGGGGATGGTCGGGCGCCAGGGCCAGGAAGCTGGCGCCGAACAGGGTGTCGGGCCGGGTGGTGTAGACCTCGATCGGATCGCGGGCGTGGTTGGGTTCGCCCTCGGGGGAGGCGGGCAGGAAGGGGGGCGCCTCGGCGATGTCCCACCACAGGGTCGCGCCCTTGGACTTGCCGATCCAGTTCTCCTGCATCAGCCGGACCTTTTCGGGCCAGCGGTCCAGGGTCTTCAAGCCGTCGATCAGGTCGTCGGCATAGTTGGTGATACGCAGGAACCACTGGTTCAGCTTGCGCTTCTCGACCAGGGCGCCCGAGCGCCAGCCGCGCCCGTCGATCACCTGTTCGTTGGCCAGGACGGTGTTGTCGACCGGATCCCAGTTGACCACCGCGTCCTTGCGATAGACCAGACCGCGCCGATACAGCTCCAGGAACCAGGCCTGCTGCTTGCCGTAGTATTCCGGGTCGCAGGTGGCGAACTCGCGCGACCAGTCCAGCGACAGGCCCAGCAGCTTCAGCTGCTCGCGCATGTTGGCGATGTTGGAATAGGTCCAGCCCTTGGGGTGGATGCCGCGCTCCATGGCCGCGTTCTCGGCGGGCATGCCGAAGGCGTCCCAGCCCATCGGGTGCAGAACGTCGTATCCTTGCGCGCGCTTGGACCGCGCCACCACATCGCCCATCACATAGTTGCGGGCGTGACCCATGTGGATATTGCCCGACGGATAGGGGAACATCTCGAGCACATAGTATTTCGGCCGGCCGGTGTCCTTCGTGACGAAGGCGGAAGCCTCGGCCCAACGGGCCTGCTGGCGGGGTTCGGCGGTCTTGGGTTCGTAACGGGCCACGGTCGTCCTGAAAGTCGAAAGGGCGCTGACGCCCTCCCGGCTCAACTAGCCCGAAGGACGACAGCGCCCAAGAAGTAATGCGTCCCACAAACTCTTGGACGCGTCGCGCTCAAGCAGCCCGAAGGGCGGTAGCGTTACAAACAAAACGAGCGCCGGCTTTAGCCGGCGTTCGACAGGTTCAGCTGGCGCGCCTTGGTCAGGATGGCGTTTTCCAGATCGGCCTCGGTCTGGGCGGCGACCGGGGCGGCGGTCCACTGACCATCGGCGCCCTTGACTTCCTTGGTCACCGTGACGTTCAGCGCGTCGGCGCGCAGACGGGTGTCCAGGATGAAGACGGTCGCCTTGAAGCGCTCGTTCGGCGTCTGGGGGTTGATGTACCAGTCATAGTTGATGACGCCGCCCCACGGATCGGCGGTCAGCAGCGGCATGAAGCTGAGGGTGTCGAGCGACGCGCGCCACAGGAAGGCGTTGACGCCGATGCCCTGTTGCACGTTCGTCTTGGGCGCAGACTTCTTGCCGCCGACGAAGGGAATGCTCGAGCAGGCCGACAGGGACGCGCCCAGGGCCACGCCCGAGACCAGCACGACCGCGACGTTCCGAACCAGGGCCTTGTTGAGGCTCATCAAGAGAAGTCTCCGTAAACTCAGGGACGTGAGAGCCCTCGCCCACACGCGCGCACGGCCAAGGAAGAATGCCGACTGCGTGGCTCTATAACACGGTGAAAAGGGGCGATGACAAGGCGAAGTCTGCGGCGTTCGCATCCGGCGTCGCGCTGTTTTGCGACGGGACCATGTCATCCTGCGGGATTCCGTACAAATCCCGTGACGCTTGAGACACATGCGCCGACAACAATGACGGGGAACCTTGTTATCGAGCGGTCATTCCGTTGACCGGGCGGATACCCGGTGTCTAATCGCCGGGTTCACGACCATATAAGGTCGGTCCGGGGTTGAAGCGTCGCCTCTTGGCGGGGTTCGAAGGGTTTGGCTATGCGTTTCGGTGGTTTCCTGGCTGTGATGATGGCGACGACGGCGATGGCCGCGTCGACGTCGGCGCTTGCCCAGAGCACGTCCACGGTCTCGCTGTCGGACGCCCAGGCCGCCCAGCGCAACGCCCCCGCTCCCCAACGTCGCGGGCTTCGCCTGAATGACAACGGTCGCTGGGGCCTGGACTTCAACCTGAACCAGCCCGTCGGTCGCGAGACCGACTGGGGCGATGTCGAAGCGGGCGCCTACTATCGCCTGAACGACCGCCTGCGCGTCGGCGCCGCCGCCGCCGTGGGCTCGCCCGAGGCCGATCCGGCCCGCGCCCCCGAAACCAACAGCCGCGCCCAGCCGCGCGTGCGTCTGGAAACCATCTTCAAGTTCTGACTTCGGTCCGGTTGTCAGCGGAACGCTGACTGAATCGCGTCGATGGCCGCCAGACCGCAGGCCCCTGCGCCTGTGAGGCTGGCTGCGTTGGCGGCCCTGATTCCGCCCAAGGCGTAGACGGGCAGGTCCACGCCCTGCGCGCTTTCCCCAAACGCCACGATCCCCAGCGGCGGCTTATCGGCGGAGGCGCCGCCGGCGGGGAAGACCGGCGACAGGACCAGCGCGTCGAGTGCTTTGATCGATGCGGGCTCGCCATGCCAGGCTGCAGTGATCAGCCAGTGAGCATGCGCCGCTCGGATCCCGGGGGCTCCATGCGCTGCGCGCTCGGGCAGGTGAAGGCCGTCGGCCGAGATCGCATCGGCGAGGCTCGCGTCCAGCCCGACCAGCAGTTTCACCCCGCGATCCGCCGTCGCCGCGCGCAGTCGCCGGCCGGTTTCGAGCGCGTCCGCCTTCCCGAACGCCCGATAGACCACCGCCGATCTGGGCGGCAGGCGGCTCGCCGTCTCCCATGGACGGGGCGTGCGATCCGGGTCGGTGAAGAACAACAGCGGCGGCAGGCCGGCGACCTGCGGGCTGACAGCGGCCGCGGCGCGGTTTAGAGCGGTCGCCGCATCCCAGAGCGCGCGCGCATCGTCGCTGTAACCGGCCGGCAAGGTCATGACCTCTTCTTCTCCCGCTTTACCTCCGTCGTCCATCGCCGAAAGGGTCGCCGATGTGCGCGCCCACATCGAGGCCGCTTGCCGCGCGGCCGGTCGCGATCCGGCGGCCGTGACCCTGACTGCGGTGTCGAAGACCCAGCCGCCCGAGGCCATCGACGCTATCCTGGCGACAGGCCAGCGGATCTTCGGCGAGAATCGGGTGCAGGAGGCGCAGGGCCGCTGGACCGAACGCCGCGCGACGCTGCCGCGCCTGGAGCTTCGACTGATCGGGCCGTTGCAGACCAACAAGGCCGAGGACGCCGTCGATCTGTTCGACGTGATCGAAACCCTGGATCGCGAGAAGCTGGCCCGCGCCTTGGCCCAGGCGGCCGAGCGGCGGCAGGACTTCAGTAGCGCCGCGGACTGGTGGCAGCGGCGGGTGACACACGACCCGTACGACTCGCGGGTCGCGCAGTGCCTCATGCGGGCGCTCGACGCC
>Ga0157371_10003712_pt1 | contig 13693 bp, 7 predicted proteins | sample C45metaG_FD_113462 | JGI IMG/M metagenome (GOLD analysis project Ga0157371, IMG submission 113462) | Corn rhizosphere microbial communities from Kellogg Biological Station, Michigan, USA - C4-5 metaG | ecosystem: Host-associated > Plants > Roots > Rhizosphere > Soil | place: USA: Michigan...
AATAAAGTTGATAGTCCGGATGTCGGTATGGCCTACTCGCTTAATCCCTACCAGGGCTGTGAACATGGCTGCACCTACTGCTATGCCCGCAATGCTCATGAGTACTGGGGCTTTAGTGCAGGCCTGGATTTCGAGCGCAAGATCATTGTGAAGCAGGATGCGCCAGAGCTTTTCAGAAAATTTCTAGGGAAGAAAGGTTGGGATGCTTCCGTAATTTCTCTGAGTGGGAATACAGATTGCTACCAGCCTGCTGAACGAAAATTCAAATTGACCAGACAGTTACTCGAGATTGCACTGGAGCACAGGCAGCCTATTGGCATGATCACCAAGAACGCACTGGTGCTCCGTGATATTGATATTTTACAGGAAATGGCTAAGCTAAATCTTTGCATGGTGTATGTATCTATCAATAGCCTGAATGAAGATCTGAGATTAAAGTTGGAGCCAAGAACTACGACTGCCAAACAGCGGCTTAAGGTCGTGGATGAATTAACCAGGGCCGGCATACCTGTGGGCGTCATGGTTGCGCCACTTGTGCCAGGCTTAAGTGATCATGAAATACCAGCAATTCTAAAGGCTGTAGCGGAACGTGGAGCCATAAGGGTGGGTTATACTGTAGTTCGTTTAAATGGAGCTATTGGCGGTATTTTCAAGGACTGGTTGGAGAAAAACTATCCGGACCGCTTTGACAAGGTATGGCATATGATCCAATCCTGTCATAGAGGAAAAGTCAATGACACGCGTTTTGGCGACCGGATGCGTGGCGATGGAAACATCGCACAAATGATTAACGATAACTTTAAACTGCATTGCAGGATCAACAAGCTAAATACAGTTCCCTTGGTTCTTGATTCCAGTCAGTTTAAGGTACCCAGCGCACAAACCAGCTTATTCTAGATCAGAGACATAAAAAAGCCCGCTATAAGGAATTATAGCGGGCTTTGTATTTAAACATGCCTAATTAGGCACCTTCTTCTTTTTTCTTTTTCTTGCCGGAGTTTTTGTTCTCCACGATAATCTGGTCGTTTTCTTTGTTGTAATCGATCTCCAGAACATCACCTTCATTCACTTCACCCTTCAAAATTTCCTCTGCGATTGGATCTTCAAGGTATTTCTGAATGGCACGTTTAAGTGGACGAGCACCGAAGTTCACATCAAAGCCTTTGTCGGCAATGAAATCTTTAGCTACATCAGTAAGTTTGATCTCATAACCCAAGGTATGAACTCTACCAAACAATGATTTCAATTCGATATCAATGATTCTAAAGATCTCTTCTTTACCAAGTGTGTTGAATACAACTACATCATCCACACGGTTCAGGAACTCAGGGGCGAAAGCACGCTTCAATGCATTCTCAATAACACCTCTGGAGTGTGCATCAACCTGGTTGGTTTTAGCTGTTGTAGAGAAACCAACACCTTGTCCGAAGTCTTTCAACTGACGTGCACCGATGTTTGAAGTCATGATGATGATTGTATTTCTAAAATCAACTTTACGACCCAAGCTGTCTGTCAGCTGTCCCTCATCCAATACTTGCAACAAGATATTGAATACATCCGGGTGTGCCTTCTCGATCTCATCCAAAAGGATAACAGCATATGGCTTACGACGAACCTTCTCGGTTAACTGACCACCTTCTTCATAACCTACATATCCCGGAGGCGCACCCACTAAACGTGAAACTGCAAATTTCTCCATGTACTCACTCATGTCGATCTGAATCAATGAATCATCACTATCGAACATAAAACGAGCAAGTTCTTTAGCAAGCTCCGTTTTACCAACACCGGTAGGTCCTAAGAAAATAAAGGAACCGATTGGCTTTTTAGGATCTTTTAATCCTGCACGGGTACGTTGGATGGCTTTGGTTAACTTCTTAATCGCATCATCCTGACCAATGATCTTGGTAGCTACCGTATCGTACATGTTCAATAGCTTCTGGCTATCCGTTTGTCCGACACGCTGCAATGGAATACCGGTCATCATAGAAACAACTTCAGCGACGTTCTCTTCAGAAACGGTATAGCGTTTACTCTTAGTTTCCGCTTCCCATTCTGATTTTGCACGGTCAAGTTCTTCCAGAAGGTTTTTCTCTGTATCCCGAAGCTTAGCAGCCTCTTCGTATTTCTGGCTCTTAACCACTTTATTCTTTTCTACCTTGATATCCTCGATCTTGGTTTCAATCTCAATGATCTTCTCTGGAACGTGGATATTGGTCAGGTGAACCCTTGAGCCGGCTTCGTCTAAAGCGTCAATCGCTTTATCTGGCAGGAAACGATCCGTGATGTATCTTGAGGTTAAAGCCACACAAGCATTGATCGCTTCGTCGGTATAAGTTACACCATGGTGATCTTCATACTTTTCTTTGATACGGTTGAGGATTTCAATGGTTTCATCCGGAGTAGCCGGCTCGATCATTACCTTTTGAAAACGACGGTCTAATGCACCATCCTTTTCGATATACTGGCGGTATTCATCTAAGGTTGTCGCACCAATGCATTGAATTTCTCCCCTTGCTAAAGCCGGTTTGAACATGTTAGATGCATCGAGAGAGCCCGAGGCACCACCTGCGCCAACAATGGTATGGATCTCATCGATGAACAAGATCACATCAGTTGATTTCTCCAATTCATTCATCACCGCTTTCATACGCTCTTCAAACTGACCGCGGTACTTGGTTCCAGCAACTAATGACGCTAGATCCAGGGTAACCACTCGTTTGTTAAACAACACGCGGGATACTTTACGTTGCACGATCCGCAAGGCAAGGCCTTCAGCAATGGCAGATTTACCAACGCCCGGCTCACCAATAAGGATCGGGTTGTTCTTTTTACGACGGGATAAGATCTGAGAAACCCTTTCGATCTCCTTTTCTCTACCTACGATCGGGTCTAAACGACCCTCTTCCGCAGCTCTTGTCAGATCTCTACCGAAGTTATCAAGAACAGGTGTTTTGGACTTAATGTCAGATACCTTCTTAGGCCCGCTGAAGCTTTCTTCTTCACGGTAGTCGTCATCACTACCAGCAGAGGCACTATTCTGGGTCTCGTCGCGGTATCCATTTTTGTTTACCTCAACCTCCTGTTTGAACACCTCATAATTGATACTGAACTGCAGCAGTATTTGAGAGGCAATATTGTCATCGTCACGCAGTATGGACAACAATAAATGCTCGGTACCAATCAGATCGCTTTTGAATATCTTAGCCTCTAAATAGGTGATCTTTAATACTTTTTCTGCTTGCTTGGTTAAAGGGATGTTCCCCAGATTAACCGTCACGCTTGATGTTCCCCTAACTGCATCTTCAATAGAGCGACGAAGTTTAGAAGTATCGACACCAAGCGATCTTAGGATCTTTATTGCCATGCCATCGCCTTCGCGAATAAGGCCCAATAAGAGATGTTCTGCGCCTATGTAATCGTGACCAAGTCTCAGGGCTTCTTCCCTGCTAAATGAAATCACATCTTTAACTTGTGGTGAAAACTTAGCTTCCATATCTACCTTTCTTTACTGGAATGCTCTAAACTAAAATAATTTGTTTTAATAAGCGAGACCATTTCTTTTTTTTAATCAACAATTACGCCATCTCATGGAAATATGTATAATGGTATGCCGTAATTTCACTATTTGTGTTATCTATTGACTAATTTGCTGATATTTGTAAATCACTATGCAAATATGTCAGACGAGAAAATAATCTTTTCGATGGCTGGTGTGAATAAGATTTACCCGCCACAGAAACAAGTTTTAAAAAATATCTACCTGTCCTTTTTTTACGGCGCTAAGATCGGCGTCATCGGTTTAAACGGATCAGGAAAATCTTCCCTTCTAAAGATCATTGCCGGACTCGATAAATCCTTCCAGGGAGAGGTTGTTTTTTCTCCGGGATATAGTGTCGGCTACCTGGCACAAGAGCCTATCCTGGATGAGAATAAAACCGTCCGGGAGGTTGTGGAAGAAGGTGTTTCCGAGATCACAGCTATATTAAAGGAGTACGAGGAAATCAACGAAAAGTTCGGTCTGCCGGAAGTCTATGAGAATGCCGATGAAATGGACAAGTTGATGGCCAAACAAGGTGAGTTGCAGGACAAAATCGATGCTTCCAACGCCTGGGAGCTAGACAACAAACTGGAACGCGCCATGGATGCACTTCGTTGCCCGGATCCGGAGGCAAGAATCGGTGTCTTATCCGGCGGAGAACGTCGCCGCGTTGCCATGTGCCGCCTGCTTCTGCAGGAGCCAGATGTTTTGCTTCTTGATGAGCCAACCAACCACTTGGATGCGGAAAGTATCGATTGGCTGGAACAATTTTTAAAAGACTATAAAGGTACGGTCATTGCAGTAACCCACGATAGGTACTTCCTGGATAACGTAGCCGGCTGGATCCTCGAACTGGACCGCGGAGAAGGTATCCCCTGGAAAGGTAATTACTCATCCTGGCTGGACCAGAAAGCCAAACGCCTGGCTCAGGAAGAAAAAACGGAAAGCAAACGTCAGAAAACCCTGGAGCGGGAGCTGGAATGGGTGCGTATGGCGCCAAAGGCAAGACACGCCAAGTCGAAAGCCCGTTTGTCCAACTACGACAAACTAGCCTCTGAAGATTCCAGAGAACGTGAAGATAAACTGGAACTCTTTATCCCGCCAGGACCAAGATTGGGTAATGTGGTTATTGAAGCCAACAATGTAACCAAGGCTTATGGAGATAAGATCTTATTCGAGAACCTGAGCTTTTCTTTACCGCCGGCAGGGATCGTTGGTATTATTGGCCCCAATGGCGCCGGTAAGACGACGTTGTTCCGCTTGATCACCGAGCAGGAAACGCCTGACATGGGTACTTTCCGTGTCGGAGAGACCGTTGAGCTAGGGTATGTAGACCAGAATCACAATGACCTGGATCCGGAGAAAACCGTTTATGAAAACATTACCGACGGACTGGACAATATTCAACTTGGCAATAAAGCGGTTAATGGACGTGCTTACGTATCTAAATTCAACTTCAACGGTGGCGATCAACAGAAAAAGGTTGGCGTTTTGTCTGGAGGAGAGCGGAACCGCGTGCATCTTGCAATCAGCTTGAAAAAAGGCGCAAACGTATTGTTGCTCGATGAGCCAACCAACGATATCGACGTAAACACCCTGAGAGCTTTGGAAGAAGCTTTAGAGAACTTCGGCGGATGTGCGGTAGTAATTAGTCACGACCGCTGGTTCCTGGATCGGATCTGTACGCATATCCTGGCTTTTGAAGGCAACTCTTCTGTCTACTTCTTTGAAGGAAACTACAGCGACTATGAAGAGAACCGCAAAAAACGCCTGGGTGATGTCACACCACATCGTATTAAATACAAAAAACTAGCCTAGAAAGATTAACATTAACCTCCAAATTGCTGGAGGTTAATGTTTAAACTGAGTTGCAGATACCGGGTGATCTGATTATTCCGGCTGTCAATGATTGCATTATCTGCCACGTTCCGGATCAGGTAATTGCCTTGCTTCAGAATATCATAGGCCTGAAGTTTAATCGTTCCCTGCTCCCGCTTCAGGAATGACTTCTCCAAACTCATATTTATAATAAGCGGATTCTCCGCAGCAATTGCATATCCAATGTTAATGCGTTTTAGCGCGTCAAATCCTACCATTAAGCGTTTTACCAACTGTGCTTTCATGCTTAGATTAAACTCATAGACCTCAATGTCGCGCAGATTGCCGTAGGCCAACGAATATCTGTTGCTGTAGAAATTATAGCTGGCATCACCGGTAATGGTCAGGATCTTCCTATTCATACGGATCATGACCGCCTGGGAAAGGTTAAAGCCTTTATTTTCATTTAAGACATCATCCGAGTAGGATATCGTGTTTGCAAAGCCGACACTACCTCTGAGCTCCAGATTCAGAATATTCTGGACAAATGGCTTGGACCAGGAATAAAGACCATCAAAGTTGTAGCCCCCATTCGCATTTAGAAAAGTCGTTTCCTGCCGCAAACTGTTTAAGGTATCCCGCCTTAACATGACGTTACTGACGACCTGGTTCTGGATCACACTCCCATTTACCCCCAACATCAAGGCTCGCCCGGTTTCCAGATTGCTGTTTTGAAAGGAAATACTTGCCGTCTGGTTAAAGGTTGATTTCAGGTTCGGATTTCCGATGATGATGTTCTGCAGATTACGCGTGTTCGGCACGGGTTGCAGCTGGCTAAAATTGGGCGCAACGCTGCTGCCATTATACATGAAGGTTAGGCTGGTCTTTTCGGAAAGGTTATAGCTCACGTTCGCTACCGGTGTCAGGTTAAATCCCGTATGGGTGATGACACTCCGGGGCTGCTCATTCAGTACTTTCAGTAGGTTGGGTTGCGCTGTCACACCCAGGCTGTAGCTTAGGTCATCAGATCCGTACCGGAAACTAACACCGAGTAAATGTGAGGTAAATCGTGATGTATAAATTGTGCTCAGCGAGTCTACAACCCGGCCTATCCGAAAGGAGTTGTTAACCCTGGTGAGCAGGTTATTTGAATTCTCTTCCATCTCAAATGCATAATAAACATCCAGGTTCTTGCTTACAGAGGAGTCTCCGCTCGTGGATAAAGGTTCTGAGAAGCGCATAGTACCGGAAAGATTCCGCACCCGGTTCCTGGTGTCAATCAAACGGTTTAAAGTAGAGTCTTTAACCGGAAATCCTGTATTGAGATCATAATAGCCAATGCGACTATCCAGGTCTTCAGCGGTCTCGCTGATTCCATTCTTCACCGCCAGGCCAGCCGATAAATTCCGGCCGGCTTTCTTCAGCCGCCTGGAATACGCCACATTACCATTAAACTCCGGAGAGTATAGCCCGGTCCGGTTGTGGTTGAACAAATCCTGCTTGATCAATCCAGTCTGGGTTGACAGGGCCTGATACGTGCTGTTGCTGTTTAGAAACGAACCCGAAATGCTGCTTTGTACATAGGTCTGTTTGCCGATAGACTGCAAATTCCAGTTCAGGTTGTGCCTGCTGCTGTTTGTCGTTCTATAATTATCATTGATCGTGTTTAAAGTACCAACCGTATTAATGGCCTGAATAAAATCAAGCTGATGGTTTTCATTTTTGTTGTTGTCGAAACTATAGCCCAGGCTGCTGGTCAATGTTTCACTTAGCTTCTCGCGGTAATTTAAGCCCGTCGTAATGGAGCGGTTTAGTCCTGCTGCATTGTTTGTACTGCTGACATTCCCTTTTATCCCCAGTTGCTTTTTCTCCCGCCAGAGGTTTGCGTTGGTTTGTAAGCCATAGCGCTTGTTTGTCCCTGTACTCAGCGATGAATTTCCGAAGTTCCCTTTCCCCCGGCCAGGTTTGGTTACCAAATTCAGCATCTTCTGTGACTCGCCGGTCTTTATCCCCGTAAAATTTGCCTCATCACCATAATCATTGATCACCTGAACCTTGGCGATCATGTCTGCCGGCAGCTGACCGATAAAGTCTTTCACATTATTGGTAAAGAAATCTTCGCCGTCGATCCGCAGCTTGTTCATGGGTTTCCCCATAGCCAGCGCCCGCCCTTCCCGGTCAAAAGAAATACCTGGCAATTGCCGCAGCAACTCTTCCACACGGTCATTTTCCCGTACCAGGTAGGCCGCGGCATTATATTCCACCGTATCTTTCATCACCCGGATCGGGATTACCTGGGTGGTGATCACAACTTCTTTTAACGTGTTTTTGTCTTTCGCCAGGAAAATAGGCAGGTTTACCAGTCGGCGGTTTGCTGGAAAGGTGACGGTTTGCTCATGGGGCATAAAGCCCATGCTTTTCACAGTAAGTTCAACGCGGTACGTCCGGATACCCGATAGGCCGAACTTACCCCGAAAATCCGTCACACCACGCAAAGTATCCGCACCGGAGACCACAATGATGCTTGCACCGGTTATGGCTTTATTTAAAGAATCTTTAACGGTACCAGTTACCCTGTTGTTTACCTGGGAGAACGCATTTCCAGCTAATAACAGGTTAAATAGTAGAATGAGATATATCCGCATAAAGAGCCCTTGCTATACGAACATACTGAAAATTGAGAAAAATGACTAATTCTGTTCGGATTATACGCTAAACAGTACCTGCCTCTTTTGGCGGGCGCGGACCGCGTTTATAGATCACCAGTCCGTTCAAAAAGTTACGAAGGATCTGATCACCACAAGGCTTAAAGTTCGGATGATCCTCACTTCTAAAGAAAGAGCCAAGTTCACTCTTGGTCATTTTAAAGTTCACCAGTTCCAGGATTTTGATGATGTCTTCGTTGTTCAGCTCCAGCGCAACCCTAAGCTTTTTTAAAATATCGTTGTTACTCATATTACATTGCCACTTCTATTTTTACCTTTTTATTTTTTATACGTTCCTGAGCCAGGGTAGATAATACTTGTCCGACCATCTTGCGCTTAATTGCTACATAGCTGGTTTGATCCTTCACTTCGATCAGGCCGACATCCTCTTTCTGCAAGCCACCTTTCTTTAAAAGCAAGCCTACAATATCAATCTTGTTCACCTTGTCTTTCTTGCCTGCGGCAATATACAAAGTTTGCCATTCGCTATCTTTCGGTGACGGATAGGAGGCCTTTAAGGTTTCTGTCTCGATATCCGCCTTCAAGAACGGATATTTCTCGTCTTCGGCCATAATCAGGTAAGCCGTTCCTTTAGCGTTCATCCGTGCAGTACGCCCGTTCCGGTGCAAAAATGCATCTTCGGTATACGGCAGTTGGTAGTGTATGATGTACTCGACCTCGGGAATATCTAACCCACGAGCAGCCAGGTCCGTTGTGATCAAGATCTTAATACTTCCATTCCGGAACTTCAGCAAGGCACGCTCCCGCTCATCCTGCTCCATACCGCCATGAAATATGTCATGTGCCAAATCCATATCAATCAATAGATCACTGATTCGATCTACGGTTTCCCGGTGGTTACAGAAGATTAACATTGTCTTGCTGCCAATCTTACAAATCAGCTTAAATAACGTTTCCAACTTGTCTTCTGCAGTCGTCATTACTTTCTTGAGCTTAAGATCAGGAGCCACCTTGGTATCCTTCAGGAAATCAATCTCTATAGGGTTCTGAACACCGGTAAATTCCGGAATAGACTCCATCTGTGTAGCAGAGGTCAGTAACCGCTGCTTTAATGACAAAAGCTTATGAATAATGTAGCTCATGTCCTCCTGGAAGCCGAACTCCAAAGCTTTATCGAATTCATCCAGCACCAGGCTGGTAATCGTAGACTCATCAAAGTTCTCGTGTCTGAGGTGGTAGGCGATCCGCCCTGGGGTACCAATAAGCACGGCCGGCGCCTGCGCAAAGTTGTTACGCTCAGTTTTAACCGGATGACCGCCATAGCAGCAGTTCACCTTCAGGCCAGTGCTCATTTGTTTGAACACCTGTTCGATTTGTAAGGCCAGCTCTCTGGAAGGCACGAGGATCAGCGCCTGAACGCCGGGTGTATCCACATTGATATTTTTAAGCAACGGGAGCAGAAAGGCCAGCGTCTTGCCGGAACCTGTTGGTGCCAGTAAGACCACATCTCCTCCTTTTTCCGCAGCCGCAATGGCAGCATGCTGCATATCATTCAGCGCAGGTATGTTGAGGTTCTCAAGAATTTTGTCTACCATAGCTGGCAAAGATAGCAATTAAGCCCGCAAGCAGCTGATAAACCAGCCGCTTAAAACTTCAGGTATCGCTTACGCAATTTGCGTATGGATCTGTTCATGCGTGACTCCAAATGCATGAGCATCTGGCCGCGTTTACCCACCCAACTATTTACCTCGGTATTCGCCTTGCGGATCGGTTGATATATATGATCGTCCATCAGGTCGATATACTTCCGATTGGATCTGCTTGCCTGAAGCAGATAAAATTCATTCATCAATTCTACATTCATGGTGATGCCCTTTAAGTAAAAACCTGTATTGACCGTATCAATAATTTGATATAAACAACAAAACTCAAAGATTCTTGTTCTTAAAATAAATCCAATTCTAAAGCCCAATTATTAACAACCTAGACTAAATGGATAGACATACCTATCAAACCGGAATTATCGGCAACTGCGCTTATCTTGCACATATAAATAAAAACACGAATGTCGACTGGCTCTGCTGGCCTCGATTTGACAGCTCTTTTGTCTTTGGCGGTTTACTGGACGACGAAAAAGGTGGTGAGTTTTCCATACGCCCTGCCGGCGAATTTGTCTCCAGGCAATTCTACATGGAAAACACGAACATCCTTTGTACGGAGGTGACCAACGAGGAAGGCACCTATCAGATTACAGATTTTGCACCGCGCTTCTATCAGTATGAACGCTATTACAAGCCGCTGATGCTTATCCGCAAGATTGAAGTCATTGAAGGAAATCCCAGGGTAAAAGTCACCTGCAAACCGGTTTATTCGTACGGCGATGAGCAATTTCATAGCAGAAGAGGCAGCAACCATTTGTTGTTTGAATCCGCCGAAGAGACATTGCAGTTAAGCACCAACATATCGTTAAGCTATATTGAAGACGAGCGGCATTTTGCGCTGCACGAACCCAAATACCTGATTATAACCTTTGGTTATAAGCTCGAAGCTCCCATCGCCAGTACGGCCGAGCGCTTCCTGGCCAACACCATTTCTTACTGGAGAACCTGGATCAAGCACTCTTCTATCGGTAGTTTCCAACAAGAAACTGTAATCCGCTCTTCGCTCGTGTTAAAAATTCATCAGTATGAAGATACCGGAGCTATCATAGCCGCCAGCACGACCAGTTTACCAGAACATCCGGGAAGTGTCCGAAATTGGGACTATCGCTATTGCTGGATGCGAGATACCTATTACGTAATCACTGCATTGAACCATATCGGGCATTTTGAAGAGATGGAACGTTATTTCAACTATGTTAGTGATATCTCCTTCCGGGATGAACCCCGATACCAGCCACTATTTGGTATTGCCGGGGAACGGACACTAACCGAGCGTATTCTAACGAATATAAAAGGGTACCAGGGCAATCAACCTGTTCGCGTGGGTAATCAGGCTTTTGAACATATTCAGAATGACATTTATGGGCAGGTGCTGATTTCCATGTTGCCTTTATATAACGATACCCGGTTTATCTATGATGAACGCCAGGGTTCAGCAGCCTGGCTGGACTCACTGTTATCGAAAATAGAACGCACGATCGATGAAAAGGATGCGGGGATCTGGGAATTCAGAAACCTGGCGAACATCCATTGCTATACCAATCTGTTTCAATGGGCGGGCGCAAAGGCAGCTTTGAAAATGGCAGAGACCATCAACCATGATGAGTTTAAGCAAAGGGCACAGGTATTGATCGACAAAGCAGCAGCTCATATCGAAAACTGCTATGACCCGGAACGAAAGGTTTATAACCATGCGGTAGGAAGCCACCATCTCGATGCAAGTACGCTGCAATTGATCCTTATGAACTACCTGGATCCAAGCTCCCAACGAGCGAAAGATCACTTGATTGCACTCGAGCAGGAACTCAAAGCGGAGAATGGGCTCTTTTACCGCTATAAACACTCCGATGATTTTGGAAAGCCCAAGAGCACGTTCCTCATTTGCGCTTTCTGGTACGTAGAAGCGCTGGCTTGTGTAGGTCGGGTAGACGATGCCATCCGGGAATTTGAATCGCTATTAAAGTTTGGCAATCATCTCCAGCTCTTTAGTGAAGATGTTGACGAGCGGGATGGCAGTCAGTGGGGCAATTTCCCACAGGCTTACAGCCATGTGGGATTAATGAATGCCGCTTATCGCATCGCAACGAAACTAGACAAGCCTATATTTCTTTAGCAGCCAGCAGTTTTAAAAGGGATCTGACATCGGTCGGATTCCTTAAATAATAATTTGCAGCAGAGATGTTTCCCCCTACTTTAATCGTAAAAGCTTCCTGCGGCAGCGCTTTAAAGATGTCTTCGTCTGTATGGTCATCACCGAGTGCCATAATAAAATCCGGGTTCTTTCCATGCAGCCAAATCAAAGCAGCCTTACCTTTATTCACTTCTATATTTTTAAACTCAAGTACTTTGTTGCCGGGCATCAGCTGCAAGCCTTTATTAGCTACAATAACTTTCAAATGGTTGATGATCTCATGCGCGCGAAGATCGCCCAAGCCTTCTTCCACTTTACGGTAATGCCACACCAGCGAGTAGCTCTTATCTTCTATGAAAGATCCCGGCGTCCGGTCTGTATAGGTTTCCAGTACGGCACGGATATCCTGCTTCCATTGATCCGTTAACAACGGCAAGCTTCTCCAGTCTTCCCCGTTATGCTTTTGCCAGGCACCATGCTCGGCAATCATATCTATTTTCAAGTGGCCGAACCACTCCTGCAGGTTTTCATGTTTACGCCCGCTGATAATCACCACCCGGTTCAACTCATCCCCGGTTAGCTTTTCCAGTATGTCATACAATTCCTCGTCTGGAGTAGCCTTGTCTATATCACTATTAAAACCGACCAGCGTACCGTCGTAATCCAGAAACAGGTAACGCTCTGTAGATCCCGCATACTTGTTAGCAATTTGATCCTTGATTGCCCCGTTTGCATATTTGGTCAGCAACGCTGCCTGCATGTCCTTAACTTCTTCCAGTTTATCCATAAAGTTTTTGACCCAAAGGTGAATATTGAATTTTTTAACAACCTCACGCATACTCATCATGCGGGCTTGTTGTTCGCGTTCCGGCATATTGATCGCCCGCACGATCGTATCCATGATCTGCTCAATATTATTCGGATTTACGATCAAGGCATCATTCAACTCCTTGGATGCACCGGCCATTTCACTTAAGATCAGCACTCCATCGTTACCGGTCCTTGATGCCACATATTCCTTACTAACCAGGTTCATGCCATCACGCATCGGCGTGACCAGGCAAACATCAGCCGTGTTGTATAATGCCGATAAGGTCTCGATCGGGAAAGACCGGTAGAAATAGTGTATAGGCGCCCAGTTCAACGTACGGAATCTGGCGTTGATGTTCCCTACCAGCTGATCGATCTGATCTCTCAACTCCTTGTACTGGGGTACAGTATCCCGTGAAGGAACAACGATCATGTACAGGTTAATGGTCTCAATATATTCCGGATAGTTCTGAAGCAGCAATTCGAAAGCAAGTAGCCGCTGCAAAATGCCTTTGCTGTAGTCTAGCCGGTCAATAGATAAGATGATCTTTTGATCCTGAAAGCTTTCTCGCAGATTTTTGATGTTATCCTGAACAGTTTCCTGCGATATCAGGGATTCGTATTTCTGATCGTCAATCCCCATTGGGAAGGATTCCACAACGATCTGCCTGTCGTTGTGCAGGATCACGTTATCTGCAAACTTAGACAGCACTATCTTACTTGCCGCACTCAGGAAGTGCCGCACATCATCAAAGGTATGAAAGCCGATCAGGTCGGCGCCAAACATTCCTCTAAGGATCTCTTCCCGCCAGGGAATCAAGCGGAAAATTTCATAGGATGGAAAGGGAATATGCTGAAAAAATCCAATGGTTACATGAGGTTCCTGCGTCCGAATCAATTCTGGCAGCAACAACAGTTGATAATCGTGCACCCACACAGTGTCACCATCCTGCACCTGGTTAATTACAACTTCAGCGAATTTGTTGTTTACACTTTTGTAAAAATTCCAGTAGTTCTGCTCATAGTGGGCATAAGTCACCATGTAATGGAACACAGGCCAAAGCAC
>Ga0157371_10003715_pt1 | contig 13684 bp, 12 predicted proteins | sample C45metaG_FD_113462 | JGI IMG/M metagenome (GOLD analysis project Ga0157371, IMG submission 113462) | Corn rhizosphere microbial communities from Kellogg Biological Station, Michigan, USA - C4-5 metaG | ecosystem: Host-associated > Plants > Roots > Rhizosphere > Soil | place: USA: Michigan...
ATCAGCAAATTTTTCTCATCCTCTAATTGCAATTTTTCAAACATTGTTTGGGACATAATTGAGGCAATATTTTAAGATTAAAAAATAGTCTTTAAATACCTGCACGACTTTTTTCGAAATAGATCGAAGAAACGGTAAAATAATAGATATGCAGTCAAGACAGGTGCAAAATTACGAAAAAATTTCTTTTCTTCTGTAAAAACCCTGCTAAACAGATATTACCTCAATGATGTTCTTCCCGGATCTTAAGAATTTACCGGGTGATAATATTTTAATGCCTCATTCATATAGCTTTTCAACTGCGCGATCCTCTTTGAGTCCAAAGGGTGATCGCTCAACAGTTCAGGAGTTTGATTGCCCGTATTCAACTTCGCCATTCTTTCCCATAAAGGAATTGCCTCTCTTGGATTGTAACCGGCCATAGCAGCGAAAATCAACCCGTAGTGGTCGGCTTCGTATTCCTGCTGGCGGGAGTTAGGAAGTAAAACGCCGATTTGTGCGGTTGGAGCATAAATCGCATTGAAAATATTATTAACTTTCGGATTGCCTTGCGTAAACAAGTCCGCTCCCACTCCAATACCTTGTGCAACCAACGCTTCGCTGATTCTTTCTTGTCCATGATGCGCCACAGCATGAGTAATTTCGTGCCCCAAAACGATCGCCAATCCTGCTTCGTTCTGTGTTATTGGCAATAAGCCGGTGTAGACTACTACTTTTCCTCCAGGCATGCACCAGGCGTTCACTTGCGGACTTTCCACAAGGTTAAATTCCCATTTGTAGCCAGCCAATTGATTGGATAAGCCTTTAGATGCATAATATTTTGTAATCGCATCGGCAATTCGACTTCCTACACGCTTTACCATTTCCGCGTCGCGGTTGGAGCTACTGCTTACCACTTTATTTTGGGAAAGAAAAGTTTGATATTGGGATACGGCTTCCTGCTGAAGAGTGGATTCGGGAACAAGAGACAATTGATTTCTGCCCGTAATGGCATTTTTCGTACAGGCTGAAAGAAAGAGGCCCGAACTTAGAAGTATAATGAATAACTTTTTCATACGTATTAAATTTAATAGTTCAATAAACAATTGATGTACCAAAAATATTTTGGATAAAACCGAGAGACAATTTTTAGACTGAACTAAGTTGAAAAAGTTAAACGCTTAAAATTCTTTGCGCTGGGATTTTTTTCGGTCACGATGCTTTAAAATGGGAACACGACCTTCGTTGCCTTTTAACAGACGACTAATATTTTTTTGGTGAGTGAGCAGGATAAGGCCTGCCACGGCCACGGCAAAAACACGATAAAAGACTTCCTGTTCATTGTATATCCATAATACACAGATCGGAAGCGCAACGCCCGCAAGGATTGAACTTAGCGAAACGTAACGTGTTAAATAAAGTACCAGAAGAAATACGCCCACACAATTAATCGCTACAATCGGTTGGATCGCCAGTACCATTCCGAATAAAGTCGCAACACCTTTGCCGCCACGAAAATCCGCCCACACCGGGTAAATATGTCCAATGACTGCGGCAAGCCCGAGGCCTATCATTAAATTCGTGCGATCCAATTCGTTGGTAAGATAATAAGGAAGTAAATTATAGAGGGACACAGCCAGTATGCCTTTAAGCATATCACCAATCATTACGATGGTACCGAATTTTGGTCCCAAAACCCTGAAAGTATTGGTGGCGCCCATGTTTCCGCTGCCGTATTCACGAATATCGATGTTGAAAAAAACTTTACTTATAATTAATGCTGTTGGTATAGATCCAATGAAGTAGGCCAGTATAATTAAAATAAATTCTTTCATAAATGGTGTATCGTTCAAATCATGGGGAAGCAAATATAACATTAAATTGATCCGTTCCGCTGAGAATTTTCTTAAAAATTTATATCATGTCTTATCGAACAAAACAGCCAGCCAATTGTCAAGTTGACGGCTCTTATCTTTAACAAATCCTCTTTCTAAAAAAATATTTTCCATTGCCTTTTCGTCAGAAATAAGAAAACCAGAGACCAATAAAAGCGATTCCTTTTTTGTGATTTCAGATAAAGAAAGTGCCTCATTTCTAAGAACTTTTAAGTTAATATTCGCCAACACGATATCCACTTTCTCAATTCCTTTCAGGTCGCTTTGTTGTTTCAATTCGATCCGGTGACATTCATTCGCTTGAATGTTTTCCAACGCGTTTTCGACACTCCATTCGTCGTAATCAATTGCCACAACTTTTGCTGCTCCACACTTTTCTGCCAACACAGCCAAGACGCCGGTTCCGGTTCCAAAATCAACGACGGTTTTATTTTTAAAATCGATCGTCTCCATTAATTCAATCATCAAATGTGTGGTAGCATGATGGCCTGTGCCGAAACTCATTTTCGGAGTTATAATCAGTTCATGTTTCACATTCGTTATTGGTGCAGAAAAGGAAGGGCGAACAGCAACAAAATTGTTTATAATCACAGGCTGCACCTGGCTTTCCCATTTTTGATTCCAATTTTCTTCTTCAATAATTTCCTTTGCAAAGCCGGTTTTCGGAGGCAAAATTTCTTTTAGTTTTTCTTCATCAAAATCCTCTTCATTAACGTATGCATTGAAGAGATTATTTTCTTCTTCGAACGCATAAAAATTAATTTCTGAAAGTTGTGCAGTCAGTATTGCAGTTTCCTCTTCAGAAGTCCCTTCTATTTGTATTTTTAAAAATCGTTTCATAAAAAAAGCCTGTAAAATTTTACAAGCTTTAGTATCAGTTTATTTATAAAAAATTAACGCTCATTATTGCGAGACTGTGGGGCGCCTTGTCCCTGTTCAGGTTTTGGCAACAATGCTTTTCTGCTCAGTTTGAACTTGCCGGTTTTTGGATCAACGCCGATCAATTTCACCTTCACTTTATCGCCTTCCTGGAAAACGTTATCCATGTTTTCCAATCTCTTCCACATGATCTCAGAAATATGCAATAATCCTTGTTTACCAGGTAAGAATTCAACAAACGCACCAAAATCTTTAATTCCTTTAACCGTTCCTTCATACACGTCTCCCACTTCAGGAACCGCAACAATGCTATTTACCCAGGCTACTGCCTGGTCAAGACTTTCTTTGTTTGCCGAGAAGATACTCACCTCGCCGGTTTTACCAACTTCTGTAATATTAATGGTTGCGCCGGTAGTTTTTTGAATTTCCTGGATGATCTTTCCGCCAGGGCCGATTACAGCACCGATAAATTCAGAATCGATAATAAGTTTTTCCATTCTCGGAGCATGAGGTTTCACGTCAGGATTGTGTTCAGGAATACATTTGTACATCGCATCCAAAATATGCATCCGGCCTTTTTTAGCCTGATCAAGCGCCTGCCTCATCACATCCATGCTCAATCCATCCACTTTAATATCCATCTGTACGCCACAAATTCCATCGCGCGTACCCGTAACTTTAAAGTCCATATCTCCCAAATGATCTTCATCACCCAAAATATCAGAAAGAATGGCAAATTGATCTCCCTTAGAAATCAATCCCATCGCAATGCCGCTTACATGCTTTTTAAACGGTACACCTGCATCCATCAGCGCCAAAGAACCCGCGCAAACAGTTGCCATTGAAGAAGAACCGTTACTTTCTAAAATATCGCTCACCACACGCACTGTGTAAGGATAATCGCTTCCCGGCATTATTTGCTTTAAAGAACGCATCGCCAGATTTCCATGTCCTACTTCACGACGACCAACGCCACGCATCATTTTCACTTCGCCTGTTGAGAACGGCGGGAAATTATAATGTAAGATGAACTTTGAATAATTGCTTGTAGCGGCACTTTCAACCAACAATTCATCGAGCGGAGTTCCTAGAGTAACTGTAGTTAAAGATTGCGTTTCACCACGGGTAAAAAGTGAAGAGCCGTGTGGAGTAGGAAGAATATTTACTTCCATTGTCAGTGGTCTTATCTCTTCCAAACCACGACCGTCCAGCCGTTTTTTGGTTGAAAGAATCATGTCGCGGACAACATGATATTGCAATTCACCAAAATAATATTTTATTAAAGCCTTGTCTTCATCAGGAAGTTCTTCACCAAGGTGTTCGGTGGTTTCTTCCAATAATTTATCATAAGCTTCCTTTCTTTCATTCTTGGATGTAGCAGACGAAGAAATTTCCAACATTTTGTCTTTGGCAAATGCTGTTATCTTTTCGTCTAATTCAGAATTTCTGTAGGGTTTAGTGTAATCGCGTTTAGTTTTTACGCCCACTTTATCCCTTAATTCTTCCTGTGCTTTTACCTGCATTTTTATAGCTTCGTGTGCCACTTCCAAAGCCTTTACCAGATCTTCTTCCTGGCATTCTTTTCCTTCACCTTCCACCATCATGATATTTTTATCAGTGGCAGCTACAAGAAATTCAAGGTCGGCCACTTCTAATTGGCCACGTGTTGGATTAACCACAAAATCACCGTCGACTTTTGCAACCCTAACTTCAGAAATAATTTCTTTAATAGGAATATCTGAAACAGCCAAAGCTGCAGAAGCTGCAAGGCAAGCCATTGCATCCGGCATAATTTCAGGATCGCTTGAAATCAGCGAAACCAAAACCTGCACATCACATAAATAATCATCAGGAAATAAAGGCCTGAGAGCCCTGTCTATCAAGCGGCTGGTTAAAACTTCATAATCATTCAGTCGCGCTTCTCTTTTGAAAAAAGAACCGGGAATTCTTCCGGCAGAAGCAAATTTTTCCTGGTAATCTACTATTAATGGGAAAAACGATTGTCCTTCTTTTGGTTCCTTGTTGGCCACAACCGTTGCCAGAATTATGCAATTTCCTAAACGCACTGTAACTGCCCCATCCGCCTGGCGGGCAAGTTTCCCTGTTTCGATTGTAACCATGCGGCCATCGCCGATATCAAAAGTTACATTTATTGGATTTGGAGTATTCATCTTTTTATTTAAATATTTTAAAAAAAAGTATTCCCAACCGTATTATTCAGTTGGGAATGCTAAAAGTATCATTTATTGGTAACAAATTATTTACGTAGTCCTAATTTTTCAATTAATTCACGATATCCACTTAAATTATGTTTGCTTAAATACGCTAATAAACTTTTTCTTTTACCAACCATTTGCATCAAGCCGCGTTGGCTGCTAAAGTCCTTTTTGTTAGTTCCTAAATGTTTTGAAATATGATTGATTCTTTCGGTCAAAATTGCAACCTGTGCTTCAATAGAACCAGTGTTTTTAGCGTCTCCGCCATATTCTGAAAAGAATTTTGCTTTACTTTCTGAAGTTAAATAAGACATCTTTTTTGAAATAATTTTAATAATTGGCTGCAAATGTACTATTATATTTTGATTTTAATAAACGACAAATCTTATTTTTTTCAAAATGTTTGCGCCGGGATAACTTAGGTTTCAACAGCCTTTCCATTCATCGCTTTAAGGTTTAAAGCATAAAGAGCGATGAAAACCAAACCGAAAAAATTATTGAAGGATGTGGCTCCCACCGCTATCATGTCATTACCAAAGAGATAGAAAGGAACCGTCAGACCAATAACGACTCCAATTATGTAAATATAAAAGCCGGTGCGCCGCAGTCGCCACATAAACAAAGCGCCTCCTAAAGTAAATAACGCGGCGACCACGTTGGCTACGGCCAACTTCCGCATATTATCCTTATCAAGGATTTTACTAAATGACGCTTTTATCTTCTCCGAAAACACTTCTTTTTCATTATGAACAGCGCCGGTCGAATCCCGATAAAGTGAGTCGCGTGCTAAAGGTTTTTGTTCAGAGAGAATGTTTGCATACTTCTCTGCCGAAACGTAAGTATAAACGCTGCTTATGATGGTCCAACTACTTCCTATAAATGTAAGAATGCACAGCCAGGTAAGAAAGGAAGGCCTGGCTGCGGGCTCAGTTTCGTATTCGTAACTGTTTTTCGACATTAAGATGCAAAATAACACATTATCAAAAAAAATTAATCATTTTTGTTCAATTTACCTCAAAATCGAAAGGCTTAAAATTGAAATCGATTAATTTCATCGTTCTTTCACTTGGCAGATAATCGCTTTTTTCCTTTCTGTAAAAAGATCGGAAAAGCTCCTAACACAACAAGTGTAAGGCCTGAAATGCAAACTCCAACCCAACCTCCCTTATTCCAGGCAACTGTTCCCACTGATGAGCCGATTGTGCCTCCTATAAAAAAGAACGTCATATAAATCGTATTTAGCCTGGTGCGCGCTTGCGGCAATAGCGAATAATTTCGTGAAAGATTAGGAATGTGGGTAGACTGTAAACCCATATCAATCAGGATAATGCCAACGATCATGAGCCCGATGCCGCTTTTGGCAGCCAGCAAAAGGAGGTAACCTGAAAGCATTAAAAAAATTCCGGCACGCATCGGCTTAAACGGACCGTACTTATCAGTAAACTTCCCGATAAAGGGCGCAACCAATGCGCCTCCTGCACCAATAATCCCAAACAAACCAATTACAGAAAGCGAATATTGATAAGGAGGTTTTTCAAGAAAAAATGCCATGGTGGCCCAAAACGCAGAGATGGCTCCAAACAGGCAGGCTCCTATCCATGCACTTTCCCTTATCACATTTTGCTCTTTAAATAGACTGAAAAGGGATCGCATCAATTTCCAATAGCTTCCTTTGAAAGAAGGCTGTTCGCCGGGAATAAACTTCCAAATCAAAATTGTCATTACCACCATAAAACCCGCACTAATGAAATAGACGCTTTGCCATCCAAAATTATCCGCCACAAAACCACTAACCGATCGCGATAACAAAATACCTGTCAACAATCCCCCAAGAATAATTCCTAAAACCTTGCCGCGCTCGTTGTCAGAAGCAAGATGCATTGCAAGCGGAATAAATACCTGGCAGGCTGTACTGGTAATGCCTACAGCAACACTAAAAATATACAGCCAATGAATGTCAGGAGAAAAACCAACTCCGATTAGCGATAAGGCCGCTAACAAATGCATCCAGATTAATAATCCCCGCCGCGCTAACATATCTCCCAGCGGAACAATAAAAAACAATCCCAATCCATAGCCCATTTGTGAACAAATATTGACAAAAGACGCCGCCTCTTCTGAAACATGAAAAGAACGTGCAAATTCTCCTAATAAAGGTTGGCAATAATAAAGATTAGCCACAATTACCCCGCAACCAATCGTTATGAGGTATTTAATAATCGGAGTCAGCACTGCTTTTTCTGCCGGTTGCGACATAGATATTTTTTATCAAATGGAAATAAAAATCAGAAGAATTTGTCGGTTTACTGAAAGATGATCGAGTTATTGACGATACTTCTCAACTCCGGCCGCAGGTTTCCAGCCATAGTGAGGTTCGAAATAATTCCATAATAATCCAGAAACGTCACGCGCCAGCTGCCATGCTTCATTATCAGTTACCCACCGCTGGTCTTTGTTGTTTTTGGTGGCGATATAAAACACATAATCGCCATGAGGCGCATTTACCAACACTGCTTCCGATCGCGAATCGTTTACCATTCCTTGTTTGGAGGCAGCCTGTACATAAGGAGGTATTTGCGAAAGCGCATATTCATCCCAGAAAACATCGGTAAGATCACGGTACATTATTTCGCTTGCCGCTTTGCTTACCGTTTTTCCTTCACGGATCATAACCATCAAATTAGCCATTTCACGAGGCGTTGTTTGTCCCCAACCGAATTCTTTATTAGCCTTTTCTCTTCCCTCTGTACGGGCATTTACACGCGTAAATTGAAATCCATGATCGCTCAGCCAGGAATTAATTGTTGCCCCTCCACCTGCTAACTTTTCACACCAAACAGCCGCTGTATTATCACTGTGAGAAAGCATTAAAGAAATAAGTGTTCTCAAATCGGTTGGTGTTGAATCTTTAAAAAATTGCATCAACCCTGAGCCGCCGCGCGCAATGCTATCACGATAAGTTAAAGGCTGGTGATACGTATAAACGCCTTCATCAATTTTTTTGAAAATGCCCACAAGGATCGGAACTTTCACAATACTTGCCGTAGGGAAAATGGTATCAGCATTGATGGCCACTTCTTTTCCCGTTTTTAAATTTCGCACATAGACACCGGCGGTTCCATGAAATGAATCGAGCAATTCCCGTAACTGATTTTCAAGATTTTTATCCGTTTTATATTGGCAAAAAGCGGTGGAAGTTGAAAGTGTCATCAATGCAAATAAGATTAGAGGGTAAACAGGTCTTTTCATTTATTAAATTTTTCGAAAAATACGGATTTATGATCGAAGATTGGAAGGCAACAAGAAATTTGCTATTTTAGTTACATAGACAGAAAAAAAAATTTTCGCCATTAAACCTTTTTGGAAATATTTCGTCTTACTAACGGTTATTTTTGGAAAATTGGGTGGAAAGTACATTTAACAAAAATTGCCGGACAAATAAATTAAATTTGGTAAATCATCTCTTAACACATTAACTATCAATAAATGAAAAACATCTTCAAGGTTTTTTCGCTTTCAATTTTCTTTGCGGGTTTGCTGAATAGCACTTACGCGCAAAGATCACGCGAATTCAGGGGAGGCGGCAACTCGAGGCCATCCGCAAGTATCTCCCGTACACCTTCCGCACCCAGGCAAATGGAACAAAGATCGGCTCCCGTACGATCTTTTGATAATAGCCGTAGCTATAGTTCACGCGTTCAAAGCCCTCAGCCTTCAAGCCAGATGACTGTTCGCGAGGCTCCGTCCCGAAACTTCAACGAAAACAGGGTTTCTGAAACAAGAAATTTTCAAAACTCAACCAGCAACCAGCGTGTGTTTCCCCAGAGAAATAATTCAATTGCTTCAAATCAAAGAGTGATTGCGTCCCGCAACAACAATAACCGGTACGACAGAAGCGGTAATAATTTTGACAGGAACCGCACTGTCTCCCGAAATGTTTACGGAAATAATTATCGCTATGATCGTAGATACGATCGTGATGATCATTATTACGGATATGTATATGGCCGCAGAACGACATTTATGTATGGCACCCGCTACACCGTAATTCCTCATAATTTCATTTCGATCCACTTTGGCGGTTATCCTTATTACTACTACGGTGGTTATTATTATGGATATTATGATGGATATTATTGTCCTATTTTTCCTCCTTTCGGTTTGCATATTAGCGTTCTTCCGTTTGGTTATTCAAGATTATTTATCGGCGATGTCCCTTACTATTATTATAACGGGATTTATTACCGGCAATACGATAATTCATATCAGGTCGTTGACGCTCCAATGGGCGCAACGGTTTCGTCCCTTCCGGAAGGCGCGCGTTCTGTTATTATCAACGGAGAAAAATTGTACGAACTGAACGGAACTTATTACAAAGCAGATCGCGACCAAAACGGCAACGATGTTTTTATCGTGGTTGGTAAAAACGGAGTGATTAATAACACTCCTGTTGATCAAACTTTCGTTCCTGATGTTCAATCTTTACAAGTTGGCGATACGGTTTCACAATTACCTGAAGGTTCCAAAATTGTAACCATCAACGGCGAGCAAGTTTATGAAACTCCTGACAATGTTTACCTGCAGGAAGAAAGCAAAGATGGTGTAGTTCAATACAAGGTAGTAGGCAAATAAATTTTAGATTTTTTTATTTTACAAACCGGCGAAAGCCGGTTTTTTTGTGCTTACGATTCTTTGACGCGATCTATTTGCAAGTGGTTTTTCCCCTGACAAAAGTATTATATGTTAAAATTTGACTTGTAAAAAAGTTTAAAAGTATGAACGGTATAATTGTAGTGGCATTTAAATTATATATTAACGCGATTCAAGTTTTACACTGCATTTGATCACCACTATTTGTTTTCGTTTGGTGGAATGCATTTTGTTGACCGACCTTTTTACATGATGAAAAATATACTTTTAGCTTTTTCTTTTTCTCTGTCCTGTTTCCCTTTGTTTGCACAAATTGATAAAGAACCTTTGCCCACTACCGATGCGCCGGTGTTGCAAGTGACTAATTCGAATAGCTTATTCGGTAAAGTAGTAGACCTTCAAAGTAATAAGGGAATCAGCGGTGCAACGGTACAGTTGTTTGCATTACAAAATGATTCACTTTCCGCCCAAAGCCGGGATTCGCTTATCGCCGTAATGCTCAGCAAACCTAATGGCGATTTCCGTTTTACAAACATTCCCGAACTACCTCGTCTAAAACTCGAGATATCAGCAGTCGGTTATTCACCCTACAATCATACTTTCCGTTTCATTGATAACACGTCCCAAAATCAAAAGGCAACTCAAAAAGACCTTGGCAACATCGTAATGGCGCATGTAAGTGAAAAATTACAAACCGTAACAGTGATTGCTGAAAGGCCGGCTCTCAAAATGGGTATTGACAAAAAGATTTTTGATGTTGGAAAAAGTATCACTTCAAAAGGCGGAACTGCAATAGATGTGATGAAAAATGTTCCTTCTGTGTCTGTGGATGTAGATGGAAATGTACAATTGCGAAATTCCAGTCCTACTATTTTTATTGATGGCAGACCTACCATTCTAACACTTGACCAGATTTCGTCTGATGATATTGATCGGATAGAAATAATCACGAATCCCTCTGCGAAATACGACGCATCAACAACAGGCGGAATCATCAATATTATCCTGAAGAAAAACAAAAGACATGGATTAAACGGACTTATTTCTGCAACTGCAGGAACGCCTGAAAGGTATTCCGGTAATGCGAATCTGAATCTTCGGCAAGGGAAGTTTAATTTTTTCGTATCCGGACATTACAACTACTCGAACAATGACGCGCACGGGAAAAGCTTCAGGCAAAATAAGACTAATGGAATCGTCGACAATTATTTTATTCAACATTCCTTGAATAATCACACCCGCCGATTCATTGGCCTTAGAGGCGGAGTTGACTTTTTTATTGACAACCGCAACACCATCACTTTATCGCAGGGATATGTAAACGGCCGTTTCTCAAATATTCAAACGCAGGACCAGGAATATTATGACAACAATGACGTACTAACGGAGACCGGTATACGCAATTCAGATGGACATTTTCAATTTAAAAGAAACAGTTCATCAGTTTACTATACTCATAAATTTCCAAAGGAAGGAGAAACAATTGATGCAAGTGTCAAAATGAATTATGGAGGAGTTAATGACCATGATAAAATTGTAAATACGTTTTATAACCCGGGCGGCTCTGTGGTTGGTGATCCCAGCATTGTGCAGGATGATGGGGCAAATACTAATAACCAGGTTACTGCTAAAATCGATTATGTAAATCCTTACGCAGACGATAAAAAATTAGAAGCAGGCCTGCGCAGTTACACCAATAATTACAGGAGTTATTTTAATTCCTATTCAATGAAAAACGGTGAATCGATCAAATTGCCTTTAAGTAATAATTACAAATACATCGAAAGCGTTCAGGCTGCATATATCACTTATACAGGAAAAATAAAAAGCATTGGGTACCAGGCAGGCTTGCGTGGCGAATACTCAAAATTTACCGGAACACTTTTAGACAGCGCAAAAAAATTCGGTTATGAATATCCATCACAATTGAAGAACATTTGGAATGCACTTTTCCCAAGTCTTTATTTGTCTAAAAAACTGAATGAAACAGATGAAATACAATTGAATTACTCAAGAAGAATTCGCAGACCAAATTTCTGGCAGTTGAATCCTTTCATTGATATAAATGATCCATTGAATATCCAACAAGGAAATCCTGAACTAAAGCCTGAATACAGCAACTCGTTCGAATTTAATTACAGTAAATCTTTTAAAAACAACAGCAATTTTCTTGCTTCCGTTTATTATAGAAATACGACCGGCGATATAACGCGCTACAGCGATACACTAACAGCAAATCAATATAACAAACTGCAAAACGCAGGCGTAGATCCAAATGCCATTCTAAATACTTTTATTAATTCAAAAAGTACAAATCGCGCAGGTTTGGAACTTACACTGCAAGAAAAATTTGGAGATAATTTCGACATCACGCCAAACGTAAATGTGGGTTACAGAAAAGTAAATGCTGATCAGAATTCATTAAATCTTAGCAACGAAGGATTTGATTTCAGCGCTAAATTAACCGCTAATTACAAAATAAAAACTGAGCAACAATCTAATGTTTTTAATAATCTCAGTTTTCAATTAAACGCCGATTATCATTCGCCGAGAGTAATTCCGCAAGGAAGAAGATTAGAAAGATTTAGTTCTGATTTTGCGATGCAAAAAGATGTTTTTAAAAACAATCGTGGCTCAATTATTTTTAGTGTGAATGATATTTTCAACACACATCGTTATGGAGTAATTTATGACACACCAACTTTTTACCAGGAAACCTTTAACAGGCATTGGGTACGGAGTTTCAGGTTGACTTTTAGCTATAAATTCGGCAACTCTGATTTTTCTCTTTTCAGACAAAATAATGAACGCGGAAATGATTAGAGATTGAGCAGTGAACCGACAAATAAAAAAGATTTTTATTTTGCTTCTTCTTTAGTTCATAAAGTGATCCTGCAAAAAAAGGTAAGGATCAATTGAAAAATAAGAATCAATTTCTGATGGAAGTTCGCCTAACTCGATTTCAATGCCGGATTTGTTTTCACGAATTTGCCATAAATAAAGTTCTTTATTTTTCCCAACTACTTCCGGCAGCATTTCTTTTAAAAGGCCGTTCCAGCAAGCGTCCTGTAATTGATCGGCTTCAGAACCGATACGCTCGTTTTCATTTAGTTTTTGCCAGCACTGCCTTGAAGAAAAACGAGTGCCAGTAAAGAGAAATATTTCCTGTTGTATAATTTTTTCCATAATTGACAATTTTTATTTCTATTACTAAGACTAAAAATTGATTTCAGGTATTAATCCGGAAAAAAAATCTTTTGTTAAAAGGAAAACGAAAAACAGCAGTAATTTATTTCAGGTGTTGCCTGAACTTTTTCAGTTCAGAAACGTCGGCAGGAGAAAGGACTTCGTTGTTGTCGTATTTGGATTTTAAAAACAGCACTCTTTTATGTTGAGGATATTTTGCTAATATCTCTTCAATCAATTGTCCCGCTTCTTTATCCTTTTCAAAAAGTGGCGCGTTTTCAGGAAGCTCAGATTTTTGTCTTGTAGGCATTTTTTTTATGATAGATTCCAATGCAGCCAATCTCCCGGGAAGCACGCCATTAATTTTTGAAGCTTTATCATACAAACCCTGCAACTGCTTCTTGCTGAGCCAGCCGCGACGTTGATATTGCTGGTAAATACTTATTACAAAAGATGAAACAGGAAACGCCATGATGCAATCTTCGAGCAACATGTTGATGATGTCCAGCTTCGGTTTGTTTTGCTGCATAAATCAGGTTTAGACAAATGTAAATAAAGAGAGTAACTATCAAAAAATCGAAAACCCACCTTTCACAAAGTGGGTTTTATGATTTTTCCTCAGGAGAACCTTAAGTATTAATATCTATACATTTCAGGTTTGTAAGGACCTTCTTTTGGAATGTTTAAATAAGCACTCTGCTTGTCAGAAAGTTCATCCAGTTCTACACCAATTTTTTTCAAATGCAAACGCGCTACTTTTTCATCTAAATGTTTTGGAAGCACATACACTTTGTTTTCATATTGATCAGAATTTTTCCAAAGTTCAATTTGTGCCAACACCTGGTTGGTAAATGAATTACTCATTACAAAACTTGGGTG
>Ga0157371_10003716_pt1 | contig 13684 bp, 11 predicted proteins | sample C45metaG_FD_113462 | JGI IMG/M metagenome (GOLD analysis project Ga0157371, IMG submission 113462) | Corn rhizosphere microbial communities from Kellogg Biological Station, Michigan, USA - C4-5 metaG | ecosystem: Host-associated > Plants > Roots > Rhizosphere > Soil | place: USA: Michigan...
AGTAAGATTGGTAAAAGAAAATCTAGGTTTTGATCCTGATAAAAGTTTCCAGGTTTCTGATGAAGTATTGGATTATTATCGTGCAAAAGGAAATGCAGGTGTAAAAAAAGAACAGGATTGGAACGATCTTTATGCAAAATACAAAGAAAAATATCCGTCAGAAGCTGCAGAGTTTGAACTTTTAAGCAGCGGAAAATTACCCGAAGGATGGAAGGATAATTTACCTGTTTTCAAACCTGATCCAAAAGGAATTGCAACCCGCAAAGCTTCCGGAAAAACATTAAATGCAATTGCAGATAAATTGCCATTATTGATTGGTGGTTCTGCAGATCTTGCTCCATCTACTGACACAGAACTCGATTCTTTCCAATCATTTTCTGACGAAAATCATGGAGGCAGAAATTTTCATTTCGGAATCCGTGAGCATGCAATGGGAGCGGTTCTTAACGGAATGGTTCTAACTAAAGGAATTATTCCTTTCGGCGCTACTTTCCTGATATTTTCAGATTATATGCGTCCTCCGGTAAGGCTTGCTGCCATCATGAAAATCCGGCCCGTTTTTATTTACACACATGATAGTATCGGTTTGGGAGAAGATGGAACTACGCATCAACCCGTTGAACAATTAATTGGTTTGCGGTCAGTTCCCAATATGACTGTGATTCGTCCGGCAGATGCCAACGAAACTGCGCAGGCGTGGCGAGTAACTTTAGAACATTCCGATGGTCCCGTTGCATTGGTTCTTACCCGTCAAAATATTCCAATTATTGACCAGGAGAAATACGCAAAAGCTACTAATCTTGAGAAAGGCGCTTACATTTTATCAGATAGTCAAGGAGAACCGCAAGTAATTTTAATGGGGACGGGAAGTGAAGTTCATCTGCTGCTGGAAGCTCAGGAAAAATTGAAGCAGGAATCTATTCAGGCACGTGTTGTAAGCTTTCCTTGCTGGGAACTTTTTGACCAGCAAAGCAAGGAATATCAAGAAAAAGTTTTTCCAAAAAATATTCGGAAACGTTTGGCAGTTGAAGCTGGTTCACCAATTGGTTGGCTAAAATATGTAACCGACGACGGCGATGTGATTGGCATTACAAAATTCGGAGAATCGGCTCCCGGTGACCAGGTAATGAAAGAATATGGATTTACGGTTGAAAATGTTGTTGCAAGAGCAAAAGCATTGCTGCAATAGCAATTACTTTAAAAATAAACCATTTCGAAATGAAAAAAATTCTGATCGCTATTGATTATAATCCGACGGCACAAAATATTGCGCAGACAGGATATTCTTTAGCAAAATCAATGAACGCCCAGGTTACTTTGTTGCATGTTGTGGCCGATTATACTTATTATTCTTCGCTTGATTATTCGCCGATCCTTGGTTTTGATAGTTTTAGCAATTTGGGAATGATACAAACAAATACAGTCACAGAACTACAAAATGCAGCGAAAGATTATTTGCAAAAAATAAAAAGCTTTTTGGGAGATGATGCCATCCAGACAATGATCAAAGATGGCGATTCAGGAGATTCAATTTTAGATGCAGCAAAAGAAACAAATGCAGACATCATTGTGATGGGAAGCCACAGCCGGCATGGGCTGGACAAAATTCTGATGGGAAGCGTTGCCGAAAAAGTTTTGAGAAACAGTCGTATACCTTTATTTATAATTCCCGTAGTGGAAAATGAGAAATAATAACAGTAAACCGACAAATAATTCCCTTTCCTTATTTCGAAATTCTTCCTGTTAGAAAGCTTTTTACGATCCAGGGAATCTTTTCACATTAGCGCAATTTTTATAGTAATTTTGATTGCATCTGTTATTGTAACTTTTGCTGGAGATATTTACTCTAAAGAATGCAACCTTTGTTGCAGGAAAATGTGCGATCACATTTTCTGAAATTATTTTAATTTATTAATTATGGAAAATTATCCCGACGAAGAGCATGTAGTAAAAATCCTGGATGCAAAAAATGTAACACACAACGTGAAACGCTTTACGCTGAGTAAACCCGAAAATTATTCTTTTACTCCCGGGCAGGCAACTGATATTGTAATTAATTTACCGGAATGGAAGAATGAAAGAAGGCCGTTTACTTTCACAAGTTTAAACGATTGGAATACGCTTGAATTTACCATCAAAATTTATGACGATCATAATGGCGTTACCAATGAATTAGGAAAATTAAAAGCTGGTGACCAACTGATCATTCATGATGTATTTGGCGCTATTCATTATAAAGGCGAAGGAGTTTTTATAGCTGGTGGCGCTGGTGTTACGCCGTTCATCGCCATTTTCCGTGATTTGCACGAAAAAGGGAAACTGGGAAATAATAAACTTCTTTTTTCAAACAGAACTACTAAGGATATTATTTTGAAAGATGAATTTGAGCAAATGCTCGGCGATAATTTTATCAATACTATCACAGAAGAAAACACTTCTGAATACGATCATGAAAAAATTGATGAAGATTATTTGGCAAAAAAAGTAGTTGATTTTGATAAATATTTTTATATCTGTGGTCCCGATCCAATGGTAGAAGCCATCCATAAAGACTTGTTGAATCTGGGAGTAAAAGAGGAAAAAATTGTAGTGGAGCAATTTTAATTGCCAAATGCTTTATTGATTTTTTGAGAAATTTGAATAATTCCGGGAATATATTTTTTGATGAATAAAAAGTTTTATTATGGCAAAAGATCCTTACAAAATCAAGAAACTCTTAAATACCAAGAATGGGAATTTTACTTACTACAGTCTTCCAGAGTTAGAAAAGCAGGGACATAATATCAGCAAGCTTCCATTTTCAATCCGCATTTTGCTGGAAAATGCATTACGAAATTTTGATGATTTCGCTATTACGAAAGAAAACATAGAAACGTTATTAGGATGGAAACCAACCGGCTCTGATAAAGACATTCCTTTTAAGCCGGCTCGTGTTCTGATGCAGGATTTTACAGGCGTTCCGGCTGTTGTTGACATTGCTTCTCTTCGTGCGGAAGTGGCGCGCAAAGGAAAAAATCCCGATGAAATCAATCCGTTGATTCCTGTTGATCTTGTGATTGACCATTCGGTTCAGGTAGATTATTTTGGAACAGAATACGCTTACAAAAGAAATATTGATGAAGAATATAAGCGCAATCATGAGCGGTATTCTTTTTTGAAATGGGCACAAAAATCTTTTAATAATTTCAGTGTAGTTCCTCCCGGAATGGGAATTTGTCACCAGGTAAATCTTGAATTTCTTTCAAAAGGCGTCATCGAAAGAAATGGTGAAATTTTTCCGGATACTTTGGTCGGAACCGATAGTCACACTCCGATGGTAAACGGAATTGGGGTGGTTGCGTGGGGCGTTGGTGGAATTGAAGCTGAGGCTGCAATTCTTGGACAGCCGATTTATTTTATCATGCCGGAAGTGATTGGCTTGAGACTTACCGACGAGCTTCCTCTTGGTTCTACTGCAACCGACCTGGTTTTAACGATAGCAGAACTTTTGAGAAAGCGCGGTGTCGTTGGAAAATTTGTAGAAGTGTTTGGTGATGGATTGAATACACTTTCGGTTCCCGACAGAGCTACTATTGGAAATATGTCTCCCGAATTTGGATGCACCATTACTTATTTTCCGATTGATGATAAAACACTGGAGTATATGCGTAAAAGCAATCGCTCCGAAGAACAGGTGAAACTGGTGGAAGATTATTGCAAAACGAACCTTCTGTGGAGAACAGGAGATGAGCATATTGTGTATACTGATATTTTAGAGCTAGACCTTTCAACTATTGAGCCAAGCGTTGCAGGACCAAAGCGGCCACAGGATAAAATTTTACTGAAAAATTTTAAGGATAGATTTTTTGAACTGATGGAAAAAAATTATGGCCGTCATTATATAAAACCTGTCGAACAATTGTCGCGTTGGTATGCAGAAGGTGGAAGCCAGCCTGACGAAGTAAAATTGAATATGCCACCCGGAACCAGGATTGAGGAAAAAGACAAGAACGGAATCAAAACCGTTTGGATCACTCTTGGAAACGAAAAATTTGAATTGCGTGATGGCTCTGTTGCGATCGCTGCCATCACTTCTTGCACCAATACTTCCAATCCGTATGTAATGATTGGTGCTGGTTTGGTTGCGAGAAAAGCTCGTGAACATGGATTGGACAAAAAACCGTGGGTAAAAAGTTCTTTGGCTCCTGGTTCAAAAGTGGTGACTGATTATTTGGAAAAAGCAGATCTTTTGGATGATTTGGAAGCATTGGAATTTCATTTGGTTGGTTATGGATGTACTTCCTGCATTGGAAATTCGGGTCCGTTGCCGCCTTACATTTCAAAAGCTGTTGAAGATTATGATGTCGTAGTTGCTTCGGTTCTTTCCGGCAACAGGAATTTCGAAGCGCGTATTCATCCGCAGGTGAGAATGAATTATTTGATGTCCCCAATGTTAGTCGTTGCTTATGCAATTGCCGGCCGCGTGGATATTGATCTCCTCAACGAACCGATCAGTTATGATCCGAATCAACAGCCGGTTTATTTAAAAGATATCTGGCCAACAAACGACGAAATCAATGAGGTGATGAGCAAAGTTCTTTCGCCGGAAGATTTTAATAAAAATTACAGCGAAATCTTTGAAGGAAATGAGATTTGGAAAAAATTAAATGTTCCGGAAGACAAATTATATGTATGGGATAAAAGCTCGACTTATGTAAAAGAAGTTCCATTCTTTTATAACATTTCCGATAGAGCTGAACCAACTCAAAACATAGAAGGAGCAAGAGTTTTATTGATGTTAGGTGATAGCGTAACTACCGATCATATTTCTCCCGCAGGTTCTTTTAATGAAAATTCTCCTGCCGGAAAATATTTATTGAGCCAGGGAGTTGAAAGAAAAGATTTTAATTCTTACGGTTCACGTCGGGGGAATGACCAGGTAATGGTTCGTGGAACATTTGCGAATGTGCGCATCAAAAACGCATTGGTAGAAAGAGAGGGCGGATTCACAAGATATTTGCCGACCGGCGAAGTAATGTCTGTGTTTGAAGCAGCGGTGAAATACAAAGAAACCAATACACCGCTCATCGTTTTGGCAGGAAAAGAATATGGAAGCGGATCATCCAGAGATTGGGCAGCAAAAGGCACTTTTTTATTGGGAATCAGAGCAGTTATTGCTGAAAGTTATGAACGCATTCACAGAAGTAACTTAGTGGGAATGGGCGTTTTGCCGCTTCAGTTTAAAGAAGGAGAATCTGCTGAAAGCCTTGGTCTTACTGGAAAAGAAGTATATACCATTACTGGCCTGGCAGATGATCTAAGGCCTTTGAAAGAAATGGAAGTGATTGCTAAAAAAGAAGACGGAACAGAAATAAAATTCAATGTCATTTCAAGAATGGATTCGCAAATTGAAATTGAATATTACCGCAACGGAGGCATTTTGCAATATGTATTAAGACAGTTTTTAGATAAGGCGGAAGCCGGCGTTTAGCAGAATACAAATCGCCATTATTTGTTTTTTTACTGCAAATATTTTTTAAAACCATTAAGAAGCTTAATGGTTTTATTTTTTAATGATAGCTTAACTGCTCATTTACAATTTTTGCCGGCGAGGTATAAGGATGTTCTTCCTCTTTTTCAATCGCCATAATATGCATCACTTTCCATCCTTTTGATTTTAAATAATCAGAAACCATTGAGCGATGACAACGCCACCAGACTGCTTCTGAACACATATATGCAGTTCTTTGCTGCTGCGCTATTTTTTCCAATTCCTCAATTCCTTCTTTAAAATCCGACGTTTCCATATAATCTGCATAAGCGCGAAAAGCAAGATGTCGCCAGGAAATATTTTTTGAAGCAGGATTTACTTTTCTTCTTCCTCCCAGCTTTTTTAAATGAACATATTCAATTCCGTTTTCCGGAAGCGATACTTCTAAATTCTCTTTATTGAACTGCGGAAATTTTCTTGATCCGGGAAAACTTCGAATGTCAGCCAACAATTTTATTTCAAATGAATTCAACATCGCCACTAATTCTTCCAAAGTATGAGTTGAATGACCAATCGTCCAAATGGTTTTATGTTCCAAAATTTTTTTCATGATTCTGCGCGGGAAAAATGATGATTTTCGGGCCTCATGATTGCAATTACTAACACAAATAAAATCAGTACCAAAGGCAACACCGGCAAAAGTGTATCTCCGTGATATTCGATCCAACCTGTCAAAACCGCTGTTAATCCATAAGCGAAAAAAACCAGGATCTGCAATTCTATTCTATGTTCCAAACTTTTGGCAACAGGTAATTGTGTTGGCCCATCTTTTACCTTTCTTTTAAATCCATTTCTCAAACCGTTTACAGCACTCATTCCTATGCTCGTGATGGTTCCGGTGATAAATGTCGTAACCACTCCCGGAATATTCAAATGGCGCACCGTAGCACTTTGCATTCCCATTGCTATTGCCGAAAGCAAAATAGAAATGTAAAGAATAGTTGTATCAAGTGGACCACTTTCTTCAAACCAAATCAGCGCCAAAATAAAAATGATCAAAAACTCAAAGGAGAGACTTAAGATGATGTAATACGACCATGATTTTTTGGTGTTCTCCACGATCATCGCTCCGATAAAAGCACCTGTTATAAATCCTGCCAGCGCGACTAATGAATGAAGCGAATTAGCAAGTTTTCCCTGGCCAATTGAAAGTCCGAGCAGGATCGTATTTCCCGTCATGTTTGCAGTGAACACATGATCCAACCGGTAATAACTCATTACATCAACACTTCCGGCCACACTTGCTAATAATATCAGCATTATATCAAACCAAATGGAAGAATGTTTGCTTTTCATGATCGCAATACGTCAATTTTGAAACCAGTAAAGGAAGAAATAATTTGAAATTTTATTTTTAAAACAATGAATTATTTATCGGGTTCTGCGGTAAAAATTATACCAGAAATTCAATATATTGTTGGAAGAAAAAGTAGGGAAAATTTATTTTTCAGGAACAAGATCAACCTGATATAAATGTGCGCGTCCTTATTGCAAATATCTCTCCTTTATAAAAGTGACTTTTATGCAAAGCTTTTCTTTCTTCATCAAGATATCTTTTTCAGAAATGATCGATTTAGCAATTGCTGACATAACAGCTGTTTATTTTGATAAAATTAAATGGTTTTCACAACACTTTTTTTAATCAAAATTGTCAACTTAAGGATGTCCTTCTTTCCTCGCCAATTCTCCTTCATCAAGATCAGCATTTTCGCCAGGTTTCATGTCAGGATCTTTTTCAATATCCTGTTCAGCCTGTTCAAAAGCTTCTTCTGTTCTTTCATGTTCTTTTTCAGATGGCTTATTCTGCAATCCTTTATTTTCAAAATTTTTATCAGGCATAAAATTGATTTTATGGTGTTACATCCTTCCAGTATTAAATATTATGCCAGTATCGCGTTTAAGAAAAAGAAAAAGCGAGTTGAGAAAAAGAAGATTTTTTGTTTTTCAAAACAGGAATTTCAGATAGAGCGGTTTCGGCCGAAATGTGGAATACTTCTGTTTCGTGATCTCTTGAAGCGACGATGACTTTTACATTTCCTGAATGTTTATGAAACAATTGCTGCACTAATTCAGGTCGATTGTTGTGTTTGGAAAGATGAGATAAAAATAAATGAGACATAAAATGCGGTCGGTGATTCAAAAAAACTTCCAACGCTTGTTTATTGCTCAGATGGCCATTTCCGCCGCGAATGCGCTTCTTTAAATGATAAGGATAATTTCCTTTTTCCAACATTTCTTCATCATAATTGGCTTCGAGAAATGCCGCATGACATTGTTGAAAATATTTTTTCAAATGCTGACAGGGAGCGCCAATGTCTGTAAAAACTCCAACACAAATTTTTTGAAAAGAAATTACAAAGCTGTAAGGGTCGCTGGCATCATGAAATTTTGGAAAAGCGGTAATTGATAATTCTCCGATGTTCACCGCTTCATGCGCATTGAAAACTTTTATCAGTTGTTCGTCAAAAGTTAACCGGCCAAATCGCATGGTAAGCGGAGTGATATAAACAGGAAGTTGATATTTTTTTATTAAAACAGGTAGACCTTTGATATGATCAGAATGTTCGTGAGAAATAAAAACTGCTTTTATATTTTCAATCTTCAAACCCAATCTTTTCATCCTCTTTTCAATCTCGCGACACGAGATACCAGCATCCACCAAAACCGCTTCTGTGTTGGTTCCTATGTAATAACAATTACCGTTGCTGCCAGAATTTAAAGATGAAATGAATAAAGACATTGCAACAAAGGAAAGAATTTTGCGGGAAGCAAAAACAATTTTTTTTGCACTTATTAAAATATTTTTTTGCGAAATATTTATCACCTTTATTAAAAACAAAAAATGAGTCTTTTATTAAACAGAAATACTTTTGGTGAGACAGAAAACTCCGGAAATGTTCTTTCAAAAGAAGAAGCCAATCAATTATTGGGCAAATGGGTTCCAAACGAAAGATTGCGTTTACATATGTTGCAGGTTGCAAATCTGATGAAATCATGGGCAGCAGAAAAAGAACATTTGGATGAAAAAGATCAGTGGCGTTGGGAAATGGCAGGATTGCTTCACGACGCAGATTGGGATCAATGGCCGGAACTACATTGTAAAAAGATTATAGAAGAATTAGAAACCAGAAAAATCGATCCTGAAATTATTCATGCGATTGCTTCTCATGGGCCGAATCATTTCGGTGTGGAACCGGAAACGAAAATGGATAAAATGCTTTATGCTTTTGATGAATTATCCGGATTGATCCATGCTTATTCTTTGATGCGTCCCGGAGGATATGAAGGAATGGAATTGAAAGGAGTGAAAAAAAGATTGAAAGAAAAATCTTTTGCTGCGAATGTTTCAAGAGAAGAAATTCAGGATGCATGCAACAGGGCCGGAGTTCCTTTCGAAGAAATCATTCAGTTTATTATTTCGCATCAGGGAAATGTTCAGTTGTAAAGTCGCTGTTAACGAAATTTTCAAAAGTTTATAAGTATATTTATCCAAATCAAAAATCACAACTATCAATATTTATCATTCAATAAGAAAAGCGTTTGGAAAGCTAAGTAATCTTGCTGAAACCCTTATCGGCAGTGAGATTGTGCGCCTTGGTGCTGATATTAAAGACAAAATAAAACAAGGCGAAAAGATCTACAATTTTACCATCGGAGATTTTGATTCTTCCATTTTTCCTATTCCAAAAAAGCTGGAGGAGGAAATCATTGAAGCGTATAAAAATAAGTTTACAACGTATCCGCCCGCAGATGGAATTCTGCCTTTAAGAGAATCTGTTTCAAAATTTATTAAGGAAAGAGAAGGGCTTGATTTTAATACCAATGAAATTTTAATTGCAGCTGGTGGCCGTCCTTTGATTTATACTTTGTATCGTGCACTTGTTGATAAAGGCGATAAAGTGATTTATTCAGTGCCTAGTTGGAACAACAATCATTATGTTCATTTTACCGAAGGTCGTCATGAATTGATTGAGGCAACGCCCGAAAATAATTTTATGCCTTTGGCAGAAGACATCAAACCGCACATTCAGGACGCTGTACTTATAGCTTTATGCTCTCCGCTCAATCCAACAGGAACAGTTTTTAAAAAGGAAGAATTGGAAAAAATCTGCGACATGGTTTTGGAAGAAAATGACAGGCGCAGTGATGAACAAAAGAAATTATATGTGATGTACGATCAAATGTATTGGATGCTGACTTACGGCGATACCGTTCATTATAATCCTGTAAGTCTTCGACCAGAAATGAAAAATTATACCATCTTTATTGATGGAATCAGCAAAGCATTTGCAGCCACAGGAGTTCGTGTGGGATGGGCTTTAGGACCAGAACATGTGTTGGCAAAAATGAAAGCGATCAACAGTCATGTCGGTGCCTGGAGCCCGATGGCCGAGGAACATGCAGCTGCAAAATTCTTGCTAATGAATGACGCGGTTGACGAATATCTTTTCAATTATAAAAAAGAACTGGAAGAAAGATTGCAACTGATTTATGAAGGTTTTCAGCAATTAAAATCTGAAGGTTTTTCTGTAGATGCCTGTGCCCCGCAAGCTGCAATTTATCTGACGATTCAGTTGAATCTTGTCAGTAAAACAACAAATAATGGTGATTTACTTTCTACACAATCTGATGTTACTTCTTATATCTTAAATGAAGCAAAACTTGCAGTGGTGCCTTTTTACGCATTTGGTGCGCCCAAAGATTCAGATTGGTACAGGCTGAGTGTTGGCACTTGCAAAAAAGAAGAAATTCCGGCAATGCTCGCGCAGTTGAGAGAGGCGTTAGAGAAACTTCATTAAATAAAATTAAAGAGGCATCAACAAATTGAAAACTTATCGATACCTCTAATTTTATGAAAAAGAAATTATGCTTCTGTTGATGATAAAGATTCAGCAGCAGTTTTAATCAAGTTATTTTTCAGCAAATATTCTGCGATCTGAACTGCATTTGTAGCTGCTCCTTTTCTCAGATTATCACTTACGATCCAACAGTTTAAGGTGTTTGGCTGTGTTTCATCGCGCCGGATTCTTCCTACAAAAGTTTCATCTTTTTCATGCGCGGTCAAAGGCATCGGGTAGATGAAATTTTGCACATCATCTTCTACTACTACTCCTTCAGCATTCGATAAAATTTCTTTTACTTCATTCAGATCAAAATCATTTTCAAATTCAATATTTACACTTTCGCTGTGACCGCCAACAACAGGAATACGAACACACGTTGCTGTTACATTAATGGAATTATCACCAATAATTTTTTTGGTTTCGTTCACCATTTTCATCTCTTCTTTGGTGTAGCCGTTTTCCAAAAAAACATCAATGTGTGGAAGCGCGTTTTTATCAATCGGATATTTATATGCCATTTCGCCTTTCACATTATTTCTCTCATTTTCCAATTGCTGAACGGCTTTTACGCCAGTGCCAGTCACACTTTGATAAGTAGAAACCACCACTCTTTTGATGTTATATTTTTTATGAAGTGGATTTAAAACCAACACCATTTGAATGGTTGAGCAATTTGGATTGGCAATAATTTTATCTTCTGTGGTTAAAACATCAGCATTTACTTCAGGTACCACTAATTTTTTTGTTGGATCCATACGCCATGCAGAGGAGTTGTCAATGACCGTAATTCCTGCTTCAGCAAACTTTGGAGCAAGAGCAAGCGAAGTGCGACCGCCGGCTGAAAACAAGGCTATATCAGGCTTTACAGCAATTGCGTCGTCAGCAGATACGACTTTATATTTCTTATTTTTAAAAGTAATTTCCTTTCCAATTGATTTTTCAGAAGCCACTGGAATTAATTCTGTCACCGGAAAATTTCTTTCTTCGAGCACCTGTAGCATTTTGCTTCCTACAAGTCCGGTAGCGCCCACAACTGCAATTTTCATTTTTAAATTTTTAGGGTGCAAATTTATTCATTCCTTTTTTATCATACGCTGTTATTCAATAAATATTCCTTAAATGAAAAGCCGTTTCACAGTAAACGAAGAAATAATTGTGATTCTTTTTTTAATAAAAGAATGATATAATCAGATTCGAAAAAATGTTTTTCAAATATTATTTGGCAATATAATTACTAACCATTAGATTCGTTTTCGCTGCTTTTGTGAGATAAGATCACCATTCAAACGAAACAAATGAAATCCTTTACCGGTTTTTTAATTGCTTCCGTAATTTTCTCTTGCATTTCTTCCTGTAACAAAACTCCCGATAACCCCAATCCTCTAAAAGTGGATTCAGCAACAATTATGGGATTTAAAGATTCGACTCTGTTAATCAAAAGTATTGCAGAAGTAGATTATGATAATAATGGCAATAAAATTGATCAAATTCCTCCTTTCTACTTTTACTATGATACAGTAAATAAAAAAGTATATACGGCTTTTCAGCCAATTTCCTCGCTTCCTGTATCAAATTACTATTTCCTTCTGAGCTATAATCATGCAGGGTTAATCTCTAATATGACAGTCAGCTCGAATCCTGATGATCCAACTATTGGTGGTTCTACGGATTATTCTTATGATGCAAAAGGAATTCTTAAAAGTCAAATTACAACTTCTTCTGATGGCAGTATTGAAACAGATTATATTACAAAAGTTGATCTTCCTTCTGGCGGGTACAGATTAAGTGAGAAAAGTTCACAAACAGATTTTCAATATGATAGCACCCTCAGTACACAGAATTTCGATGCTAATGGAAGAATGATTTCAAAAAGCGATCTTGGCCTGCCGCTGCTAAACAATGGGTACAAGGATTCGATTATATATGATGCAAATGACAATATAAGCAAAGTGATCGAAGCCCAGATATTAAACGGAACGGTTCTTAAAACTTATAATAAGTTTGAATTTATTTCCCGTGATACCAAAGGGGATCAGTTTTTTAATTTCAATGAAATTTTATTTAATGGCATTGCCCAGTTACCTGGTAATGCATTCATTGACTTGGGAAGCCCGTTTGGTGGTTTTGATAATTGGTATTTATATCAATTTACAAAATATCCTTCTTTAAGTACAAAAGTTTATGATGAGCCTTCTGATTCATATATTACATTCAATCCAAGTGCCGAATATGACAGCAAAGGCCGTTTGACAAAATATAAAATGTACAATGGAGATGGAGATTACTTTTATAAAGAACTTTATTTCACGTACTATAAATAGCAACTTTTATCTAAAATGAAGTAGGTGTTTTTTAATGCAAAATCTGCTTTTATGAGAGAAAAAATTATCGTTTTCTTCTGCTTGCTGCTACCTCAAACCTTTGCTTCCGGCCAGTTAGTAGAAGATTTTAATGATGAGGATTTTAAAAAAAATCACAAATGGGTTGGCGATACTGCTTATTTTAAAATCAATAATTCTTTTCAGCTTCAAAGTGACAACACTGTTGCTAACAGTAGTTTTTATTTAAGCACTGCAAACGAACTTAGCACTTCTGCACAATGGGAATCTTGGATGCAAATCAATTTTAATCCTTCATCAACAAATTACGTAGATGCTTATCTGATGGCTTCTTCCGAAGATTTAAAAGCAGTTTCCACTGTTGGTTATTTTGTCAGAATCGGAAACACGGATGATGAAATTTCTCTTTATAGAAAAGATCCGGATGGAACCATAAAAAAAATAATTGATGGAGAAAATGGGATATTAAATCATAGTAGCAACGTAATCAAAATAAAAGTGATTCGTAATGAATCGAGTCAATGGATGCTTCAAAGAGATTTGAGCGGAACAGGAAGTTCTTTTGTAACGGAAGGAACGATAGTAGATTCTACTTACACAACTTCAAATTTTTTTGGGTTTTTAATCAAACAAAGCACTTCTTCTTTTTTCCAAAAACATTTTTTTGATGATGTAGAAATCAAAAAATTTATTCCAGATATTACTCCTCCAAAAATTATTTCCATGACTGCGATTTCTTCTACTGAAATAGATATTTTGTTTGACGAACCGATTGATGAATCAACAAATACTTTTTCAAATTATTTTGCGAATGATGGTTTGGGAATGCCTTCCAATGTCAAAATTGATCCAAAAAATCCTGCAGTTGTTCATCTTTCTTTTTCAAATCCTTTTACTAACGGTCATGCATATACGTTAACTGTAAATAACATAAAAGATGTTGCAGGAAATGCAATTCAAAATGCAACTGC
>Ga0157371_10003722_pt1 | contig 13669 bp, 11 predicted proteins | sample C45metaG_FD_113462 | JGI IMG/M metagenome (GOLD analysis project Ga0157371, IMG submission 113462) | Corn rhizosphere microbial communities from Kellogg Biological Station, Michigan, USA - C4-5 metaG | ecosystem: Host-associated > Plants > Roots > Rhizosphere > Soil | place: USA: Michigan...
AAACCCTCTAAATTGTCAATCGTCACGATCAGCTTCTCCCTTTGATTAGACAGCCTGTTCAGGTCTTTGATCTTCTTTAAAGTCTGCTCCAAATTCAAACCGGGTTTCTGCTCTGCCAAACTAGCCTTAATTTCCAGTTTACTAGGCTCATTCGTTGGTACTTCCTGCGAAGCCACCACAGGAATTTTTGTTTCTTCCTCCTTACCCTCTACCTTTTGTTCCTGAGCCTTTGCCACCGCATTAACCGGATTACCTGCCACGAATTTTGGGGTTTTGTCTTCCTGAACTGTGTTGACTACTTTAGCCTTTCCGTTGTTTTTCACATTAGTTTCCATTTTAAAAATGATTAAGTGTTTAAACCCTGCTTACTACCTTTCGGCGGGAGCCATTCCTGGCTTTTTGTTAAACACCCTCACCTGATTTAGCAGGGAAGACAGACAAGGCTTTTGGAACAAAAAATACTACCCAAGCGAAGCGCAGGTGTGGAGATTATTTTTCCAAAACCAGCGAAGCAAAGCGAAGCCGCCTTGACCGGCGAAACTGCGGATCAGAAATTTGTTGCGCAAACAGCCTAATCCTTCCCATAACAAGAACCTGATCCACACTTCATTCCGGAACAATCAAAAAACAGCTCAGTTACCCAAATCAAAGAAACCTGGCGGACGGCCCGGCTTTTTATAGAGATATACTGTTTTGTACCTTACGGGTGTTGCTGCTGACAACCGCAAGGCCAATTCCATCGCCGCCATCACCGTACTGGATTTGGCCATACCCATTCCCTTAAACTGGCAAAGGTCAACTTGCGACATAGAAGCCAAATTTTTAAGACTCCTTCCTGCTCCATCCAGTATTTTTTCAGCCAGCATAAGCGCAGACTCATTTGGGGAACCGGAACCAATCAGCATCGCCAGCAGTTCGCTATTCTCCATTTCCACGCGGCCACTGGTAGCCATCTTTTCCCGCGGCCTTAACTCAGGAGGCATCGCTTTAATACCAACCCCACCCTTAAACTCTTCGTGCAGCTGCTTTACCGTCACAAATCCCTTCCCCTGATAAGCAGCAGAACGAAACAAAGAAGCAAAGGCAGAGATAAAAGCCTCGAACTGGTTCTCAAAAACTACAAAAGACCAGCGCTTATAACTACCATCCTCCTGCTGCTCACTACGGGTAAACTGAACATAATTACTATTGTTAACAGCAAGCTTAAAATCCAAAAAATAATGCCGTTTGCCTGAAGAGAAAGACTCCGATGCTAAGATTTCTTTTTTCATGATGCTATAGATTGAATTACTCCAAAGTTCGTATCCCAAACCTCAAATATTAGGTGCAAAATCACATTACCCGATCAGTACCAGCACGATCCGATCTAAATTTTGCTTACCCGATCTTAAATAGATTTACGATTTAATTCCGATATTACTTAAATCATTCTAACAGCATGAGCATGTCATCAACCGTTAAAACCTGTGAGCTGTGTAAAAAACCACTTCACGGACGCATCGATCAACGATTTTGCAACGACACCTGTCGCAACAACTATAACCGTTCAAAACAGCAATATGAAAAGGTAGCACCACATCCCAACACAGCAGAAATCTTCAGGATCATCAAAACCAATTATGAGATTTTAAAGAAAGGTATACCTGGTCAGATCCCTGAATATAACGGCGTGATATGTGACACAAAAGAATTCATGGCAAGCGGGATAAACACAAAATTCTATACCAGCTCATTTAAAAGCGGCAAACAGGAATGGCATTGCGTGTTTGATTACTGCTATTCCTTTCAAAGCGAAGGCACTACTGAAATTGTCCAAATACGCGAGCGGGCCGAGATTTAGAATTACCTTTCCGAAATATTACCACACTTGTTAAGCGCCAAAATAATGCCCTTAGAAATATTTATTGAAATAAATTTTGTACTGTCAGGAATATTTATTAATATTGCATCATAGTTCTTTGAAAGAGTTTTTAAAACTAATGTAATTAATTCAAATCGTAAAGTGTAGCAATACACAACCTATTTTAGGTCTTTGGGTGAGCATGACTTTTCACAACACAACCCGACACCGAACGAGCCCACTCGTGAAGCTGTCCCTGGCAGTGTTGTCGTCAGCCTTAATGAAGTGAAGCACTAGCTGAACCTTTATCTGGCTCTTGACTTGTGAAATTGACTGAAACTAAACTGAATAAACTTGTAACAACTGGTATAGTCTGTAGTGAAATCATCTCTGTTTTTGATAAGGAAGCAGGATTCTGTAGGAGTGAGTAACGATCAACGTTTGTGAATTTAATTACAGCATAATTGAAAAAAGGAAGGCAATAATGCCCTTTAATTAAATTCAAGATTATGCAAAGACATAGTTTAAAAAACAACGATGAGCTTATACAAGGTATAAGAACCATCCTTTCAAATGACCGTTGCTCGTTCTCAGATGAAGAACAAGTTCTTTTAAATGATTGTATTAACAAACTGGAAGAGTCCAGAACAGAGCCAGACCCTCATGTTCAGAAACTCACGTTTGTTAAAGTATTAGAAATCCTCTTACGGATATTTACTTTTATCGATCATGTTAAGGACTTATTTTAATCTGGCGCTCCTACTTTTATCAAAACATGTTTTATGGACATTGGAAGCACAATTAAAAGATTAAGAATAAAAAAAGGGTTCAAACAGAATGAATTTGCCGAAAAATGCGACATGACCCAGGCTTACCTTTCCAAGATAGAAAGTAACCAGAAAGAACCGGCATTATCTGTTTTAAAAACCATCGCAAGTACTTTACAAATTCCATTGCCAGTATTATTTTTCCATTCCTTAACCGAAGATGATATTGATCCAAAAAAGCGGGAGTCTTTCAAGATCATTTTACCCTCGATTCAAGGTATGATTGAAAGCTTTTTTTAAAGGATATGCTGGATGTAAATAAACTCTGCAGGATTTTACAGATATCGGAAAAGGAACTTAATCATCTTTTAGATAACATTGATAAATATTATTACCTGATCAGTAATCCCAAACTGGATAAAACTGGTAAACCTTTAATCGGGAAAAACGGGAAGCCAAGAACCAGAGATTTATATCCCAGTGTAAAACTGCTCAAAGATGTTCAAAAGCGGATCTACAACAACCTTTTAAAAAAAATCAAGCTACCGGATTACGCCTTTGGAGGAATTGCCAAAAGAGACAATATTTTAAATGCTAAAATGCATCAAGGCAATAAATTCTTTTTTAATACAGACTTAAGGAATTTCTATCCTGGCATAACACATAATCAGGTCTTTGATATGTTTATAAAAAGAAAATTCTCTCCCACAATTTCCAGCATTCTTACTAAACTGACAACCTACAAGGGCAGCCTTCCACAGGGGACTCCAACATCCCCCTATCTGGCCAATCTTGTTTTTTATAGTGCTGGTATCGAGATTGATATCTTAACAAAAGCCCATGGACTTAAGTTCACCACATTTGTAGACGACATCACCATTTCTTCAAAAACGGACTTTCAACACCTAGTCAATGAAGTAATGGACATCATTATTTCCAAAGGATTTAAGATTAGCCATAACAAGACCTTTTATCAAACCAAACTTCCGAGAGTAACAAATATCATTGTCAAAAATAACGGTCTTTACCTAGCCGAGAGCTATAAAAGGAAGATCGATGGTTTTGAAGACAAAGAAACACCAGAAGCGAAAGGCACTATCAATTATTATAAACGGGTACATAAGATCAGTAAGACCAAATCATCAAAATTAAAAGAGAAGGTCTTACAAAAACTTTAGATGGTTATTTTAAATAGCAAAACAAATAAAATCCTTCTAAAATTTCACCCCAAGTTTGGTTTCGGTGGATTCCCAAAAACTGTATATTTAAACCGAAAACGCTTTTAACAAACTCATGAACATATCCTCTGATGCCATTACCACAAACGATGTATTAGGACGTGAAGATTTTGCCCGGCAAATGGTAAATAGCCTGACCACTGCCTTTGGCGGTGAACAGGAAAGTCTGGTAGTCGGTATTGCCGGCAGTTGGGGCTCCGGAAAGTCCACTTTACTAGGTTTCATTAAAACACACCTGGAAGCAGCGTACAAGGACAAAACTGAAGATTTGAAAGTGGTGGAATTCAACAGCTGGGGAAATGCCACAGAAGACGATCTGGAAAGAAATTTTTTAAAGACAATTCTCAATTCCCTCCAGGATCCGAAGTGGACAAAACCTGCAGAAGAAGCCGACAAAAAGTTAAAAGGATACCTGAAACACCTTCAGCGTGTACAATTCCTTCGACACGTCCACCCCATCGCAAATAACTTATTCGACGGGCTCGATGATTATTTAAACCAACATGAGATGAGTTCCGCTGAAGATATCAAATCCGCAGCAAATGAGTTACTCCTTAAGAATGGCGGAAAACTTTATATCTTAATTGATGACCTGGACCGGCTGACACCAAAAGAGATCACACAACTCTTCAAAGTACTCAAGGTAAATCTGAACCTGAAAAATACAGTCTTCATCATTGCCTACGACAAAGAAGTGGTCATCAATGCGCTGGAAAATGAATATGGTTTTAATGGAGAGAAATACCTAGAAAAGATCATACAGGTTGATTTCACCATGCCAAGTGTACAAAGCAGTCAACTTGAGCTGCTGTTTTTCAACCGTCTAGATGATTTAATTGAGCGCCTGAATTTGAGCATTGATATGGGTGAACTAAAATCGATCTGGAACCTTTACGGCTTCAGGGAGTTTTTCTCCTCCATACGGGATCTCAACAGGTATTTTAACAATTTGATTTTTACGCTTCCAAATATAGTCCGGAATGTATATCTGTCCGATTTCTTATTATTGGAAGCAATCAGGACCTTTGATCATAATGGCTATACACAGATCTATAACGGATTTCTACTCACAGCGCGCAAAGGGATTTGGGAGAGTACAAATTTCAGCAGTTTTATAAGGGAGTCAAATTTCAACGAAACGACAGCATCTATGCTAACGGTACTGTTTGAACGCACCTATGGCCAGGATAACATACCCGATAATCGGCGGCTGAGGGATCCGGAATATTTTGAGCGGTATTTTTCGCTGTCCTTACCAGTTACTGATGTCGACGAGGCACATATTTACCAGTATTTCGCAGCCGGATCCAATAAAAAAGCAATTTTGAATAGTGTCAACAGGAATGGAAAAATGAAATCTTTTCTGAGCAGAATTTCCAATCCAAAACTACCGGTTAACTTAACTGAAAGCAGCGATAAGTACCTGGAACCCTTAGTACACTTCTGGAACACCACTACAACAGCGATCGACAAGGATATCTATAAGGGAATTGCCTCTGCATTTTATCAGATAATTGAGCATTCCACAGACAAGTTCGCAGCTGCACGCGCAGCTGTCCGGCTACTGGAGCTGGATCCAAAGAATAGTAATCAAAATGGCTCATTCCTGCTAAATATTGCCATCAGAGACGATGCTGACAGATACCCGGCTTCAAAAATACTCAATGAACACCTTGCGCTAAAGCCCGAATTTGAAGATATTTTTAGTACCTACCTCGAATTTGCTTCGGATGGAGCGACCTTCCTGATACAAAAGGAAACTGGCAACTGGATGGACAATTTCCATTTATGTGCCCTGAACCGTTACCATAAGGACAAGTACGAAGAAATCTTGTCAAAAAATATAACGAAGGGCTGGTTTCTTAATTTCTTTGTGGACAGGAATTTTCTGGGAAAAGATGAAAAAGGAAATGCCGGCTTTGTGAGCCCGGATTCAGTAACACGGCTCCTTCCAGGCGAATGGCTACAACGGGCAGTCGTTGCTATCGATGGATTACCTGATGGCTCTTTTAGTGAACAAGAGCTGAGAAACCTAAGGTTTTTTGCAGCTAACTGCCGAACTGAAAAAGATATTACCGCCATGTAAGGAATAACACAAACAGGCAAATTCCTATCAGTTAGGAAAAACATCGAAGGGTTATTCTCTTCTATATAATTCAACTTCAGGGAATGGTCATATTAGCTTCAGGAAAGTAACATATTTGTCTTTCTGCCTCTACCAATTCCCATTAACAGCTCCGAATATAGGGTTAAACAATTCGCGGCTAAATTGTTATATTTGATTGACAGGTAAATCTTCCTGTTAATATTAACGTCTCATGAATATAATTCCGAAGATTTTTAGGATCAATAAAACGCATCGGCTATTGAAGGATATCTCCAATTCCGAGAACATCATAAAGAAAATTATACGGACTTCATATGGAAAGCTTGGCTGGAAACTCCAGGAAGGTGATTTGGTATTCCCACAGTTTGCGAAACAAGACTACACCTATTTTCTCTATTTATACTCTATTGCCGATAAACAGTCAAAATGGGCAGCCTTCCTTCCACAAGAACTCAAAACAAACCCTGATATCTTCAACCAGACAAAACTAACCTTAATTCTGTTTGTGGAAACTGAGCATAATCTCTATGCTGTCATCGGTGGAAATGCTTATCCCATCGTTGTAAGTTTTGTGGATGATTCCTTCGGACTTGACATATATGACAGAATCATATCTATTGAGGGCGATGAAGCATTTTCTACAAAATCCCGCAGGATTATCGGACAGCAGGTGGGTCTCAGCGAGCAGTTCAGGGACAATTATAAAATGATCAATTACCTGCAATTCGGAAAAATACCAAAAGAGCTTCATATAAAACTTAATGTGATCTCAAGTAACGAATATTTTGGTTTTTTGCTAAAGAAGGAAACTGATAGGCTAAAAATCTCTGCAGGTAGAGCTCTCAGTATTCACAGGGAGGTTGATTTCAACGACCTGGACAGAATTATAAGGGGACTTTGTACGATAAACGAACTTGCACCTCAGGAACTTCTGAGTTCTTACACGCAAGTCAAGGACGAAGAGATAATTGAAGAGCTGCAAATAGCGCTAAATAGCCGGATTTACAACTACATTCCAATCCTGGAGCGAACCGCAAAAACACCGGCACAGCATTTTGAATTTGATTTTTGCAGTCCGAATAATATTGAGGCATTCTACACTGCTGAATCCTATCAGTTGAAAGAAAAAGTTGAGGATAAACACGAAACCTTTGCCACCCTGACCGATAAAGACGACATCTTCAGGACAGTTGTACTCAAAGCATACGAAACTCATGGAGATAACGAGCGTGCAATACTCTTCTATTTACGCGGTGTCAGGATACTTTGTTACCGAGGCACCAAGGTTGTGACATCCAGCAGCTTTCTTTACCATCTGAATGCAGAATTTAACTACAAAAGCACCCCAATATTTTTGATAGATACAAAGTGGTACAGACTTAAGGATGCCTTTGTAAAAAGTCTTGAGCATCAAACGGCAACTATTTTCAAAACTACCAAATTGCCGTCTGAGATTTTAGAGCATCCCTGGAACCTCAAAACGCAAAGCAGTCATCTTTTAGATGAAGGTGAATACAATATGCATTATGATGGAAAGCCTGGTTACTTTGTTCTTGACACGATCACACCAGATGGAGTAGAATTATGCGACATAATATATTTCACTGAAAATGAACTTTACCTCATACATGTTAAACACAGCTTTACGGCAAGAGTAAGAGAACTGACCAACCAGATTCTAATCAGTGCAAGGAGGGTTTCTGAGGCAGCGGCCACGAAAAATCAAGCCTTTTTTGATAAGGTCCATAAAAGTATACTCTCTAAGGGGCGAGCAACTAACAACTTGTCTGCGGAAGAATTTGCTAAACTTTTTTATGACAAGAGCTTAGTATATGTTTTTGCGACGGCGTCTCAGTTCTCAGACGACCCACTAATCTCAGAAAATATTGAAAGGTACAACTCAAATATAGCCAGATTCTCAGTTACAACATGTTCAAGCGAAATCAGGACAACCTACGGAGACTTCAAGACCTGCCAAATTAGGCGGGGACAATAAAAGTTACAAGACTTACTGGACTGATTAGTAAACTACCTATATAATATTTCATCTAACGCTGCTTTATCCCCTAAAATATCCAACCAGTGATTAAACACAACCAGTGCTAATTTCAAAGAATGTTATGCCTGCTTATAAATTCATAAATCCGTACAGTTAATTTTTTACTTTCTTAAGAAACATCGCTCTAAGATTTCATTATTTCTGTTGCTGTTAAAGTAAAATCAGCTTTATTGAGTAGTTTAGAGACTGATTTTTCGAAGCCCTGAACAAATTTCTTAACGCATAATTTATATAAGTTTCCGATTACTAGCTCAAGCCAGAAATTGATTCAATTATCTTAGAAATATTGTAACTATTCTAGATTACATCGCAACGGTTGGCACTTTTATCTTATTTAGAAGGGATAATGACACAAAAGAACGAGTTAATTCGCTTACTAAGCAAATCTAAGTATAGAGATACGCAGGATTCTGGGTCAACAAATTAAGCCAATATTTTTAGCATTTTAGATTTTAAAATCCACAAAAAACAGGTTTGCCTAGATCCTTCAAGATAGTTAAGCCAATTTTTCCGGATTCAAACAGCGAATAAAATAGGCACGACAAAAAAAGGATGTCTGAATAAATGTGGAAAAACCTATATAAATAGCTGATTATTAAAAAATTACTTACTTAAATATTTGACATGATGAAACTTTATGCTAAATTTAACGTTAATAACAACAGCTGACTGGATGTTTTGATAACTTGCGACGCAATTATTTTTGACATAATTTCATTTTCGCCTCAAAAACCTCTAAGTTTGCAAACGTAAAATTTTACTAAATAAATTAGTATATAATTTTAGACCTTAAATCGCTCATGAAAAACATAAAGGATGTAAGCAATTACGTGATCTTCAGACTAACCTCTGAAGGTGGCGGCTCGCTGAGCCATCTTAAGCTCCAGAAGTTACTTTATTACATTCAGTCATGGAACCTTGCCTATGAAGGTAAGCCTTTTTTTAAAGGAACTTTCCAGGCCTGGATTCACGGACCTGTGAATCGATCCATCTATAATCAATTTAAGGACACCAAGTATATGTATTCGTCGATCAACTTAAAGGATTTGGAGGGTGTTGATTTTAGTTTTCAAGACCTTAGTAATGATGACAAGACTTTCATTGATGGGGTGTTGGAAGTATATGCTCCTTTCAGCGATGTTCAATTGGAAAAAATGACCCATGATGAAACTCCATGGATTGAAGCCAGAGCAGATTACCCGGCATATGAGAGATGTGAAAATGACATTTCAGAAGAAACAATGGCGTCTTATTACGGCGAGCGTCTGAAATAATATTCTCCATTGAAAAATAAACCGATACTAATCAATCAACCTGCGTCAAAGAAGGTGATTAAACCGGGGAGCATCCCTGATCAGCCCAAAAAGCCGGTTTTACAGCGAAAAGAGTTTTCTGACAACTTTACATTCAGCTTTCAATATTTCAAACAAATCCAATATTTTGAAATTGGTGGTGTTAACAATTCCTGGTATATCTCACTTATTGAGCGACTCAAAGAATTATGTAGCAAAAACTGGCAGGACTTCGAAAAATCCGTGTTGGAAAAACGTAGCCTGAGATACCATGAAATCAATTGGGGAAGTACTAATGTACCAATAACGCGTGGTGACCTCAACTGGATAGACAAAGCCTACTTGGAAAATGAAGATGATTTCCCCATCATCCAGTTTCATGTATCCCGTGCACTCGGGCGCGTTGTGGGTTTTTGGGATGCTTATCATGTCTTTCAAATTGTACTACTTGATCCGAAACATAATATCCAACCCTCAAAATACAACGATTATAAAGTAGATGACACCTATTTTATGAGTTGCGAGTATTCTTCGTTATTGATTGATCTGAAAAAAATACAAAATAAGATCAGTGCAGGCTGTTCCTGTCCAACCTGCCTAGAAGTAAAAAAGCTGCCATCGAAACTGAACCTTACAAACCTATTGATAGCACACTTAGACGATTCCTACATACAAAGAATGCATGAACTCAATGTCAGTCCTGAACATGTTGTTGAAATAGGTTTACTAAATATCTGATTCAAGACATTTAATTATCTTACATATTTGCCATCAAAAGCATGAATGAACTCAACGTAAATATTGATCATTCCCTCCTAGCCCTCACCATACTGGTTGACCTCAGTAATTTCCCCCGGAATAAGATTGATCAGATGTTTGGTGGTATTATTTAATAGGTGATCATCTTTTTCGCGGACGAATAATTCCGATTTTGATAAGTCACTATTAGAAAATTGTATGGGATAGAAGATTTAGTTGAGCTATACTAAAACTTGAGCCATGGCACTTTTTAGTTAATTTTCTTTTGTGTATTTTCAGCCGATACTTTCATTTATGGAAGTACTTATATACCTAATCCCCAAAATTTAATGACCAAAGAACAAGAACGCGACGAACTACACCGTGCCATATGGCAGATTGCCAACGACTTAAGAGGAAGTGTAGATGGATGGGATTTCAAGTCTTATGTTTTAGGAATGCTTTTCTATCGCTTCATTTCCGAAAACTTAGTTAATCATATTAACAAAGCAGAATGGGAAACTGGAAATATCAATTTCGATTATGCAAAAATTGCTGATGCCGAGGCAGAATTTGGAAGAACAGATACCGTACACGAAAAAGGATTTTATATCCTACCTTCTGAATTGTTCCAAAATGTACAACAAAACGCAAAAAACAATCCGGATCTTAATGAGACTCTTCGTGAAGTATTCAAAGATATAGAAGCATCGGCGAAAGGAACCGAAAGTGAAGATGATGTAAAAGGGTTATTTGATGATATCGATGTGAATAGCAACAAACTAGGTGCAACAGTTCATAAAAGAAATGAAAAACTCATTAAAATTCTTGATTCGATTGCCGGATTAAAATTGGGCGATTTTCAAGACAATTCTATCGATGCTTTTGGTGATGCCTACGAATTCCTGATGACCATGTATGCGGGTAGTGCAGGTAAATCTGGAGGAGAATTTTTCACTCCACAAGAGGTTTCTGAATTATTGGCTGAAATTACCGTGGTAGGAAAAACAGAAGTTAACAAAGTATATGACCCAGCTTGCGGCTCAGGTTCGCTGTTACTAAAATTTGCTAAAGTATTAGGTAAGGAAAATGTACGACAAGGGTTCTATGGACAGGAGGTAAATATTACCACCCACAACCTTTGCCGTATAAATATGTTTTTACACGATATTAATTACGAAAAATTTAACATTGCTCACGGTGATACCTTAATTGACCCGAAACATTGGGACGATGAACCTTTTGATGCCATCGTTTCCAATCCTCCTTATTCTATTAAGTGGGATGGCGATGCTAACCCCTTGTTAATAAACGATCCACGTTTTTCTCCAGCCGGTGTTTTAGCACCAAAAAGCAAAGCCGATTTAGCATTTACCCTACACATGTTGCATTGGCTTTCTACCTCAGGTACGGCTGCCATTGTAGAATTTCCAGGAGTGCTGTATCGTGGAGGCTCGGAACAAAAAATTCGTAAATACCTGATAGATAACAACTACATAGATACTGTTATCCAATTACCACCAGATTTATTCTTTGGAACTACGATCGCCACCTGCATTATTGTACTTAAAAAAAGTAAGAAAGACAATGCCACTTTATTTATAGATGCATCTGCGGAATTTATAAGAGGAGGGAATAAAAATAAATTGAGCGATAACAATCGAAAGAAAATACTCAATGCTTTTATAGCTCGTAAAGATGATAGCTACTTTGCAAAGCTAGTATCCAATGGGGATATAGAGGCCAATGATTATAACATAGCTATAAGTAGTTATGTAACACAGGAAAATAAGCAACTAGCTACTAACATTATAGAACTAAACCAGCACATTGCCAAAATTGTCGCTAGCCAAAATACTTTGCGTATAGCCATTGATGCCATAGTTGAAGATTTAGAAGGAGAAAACAATGAGTAAGATAGATGATTTAATAGCACAATATTGCCCGAAGGGTGTTGAGTTTAAAGAATTAGGAGAAGTTATTTTATCTTTAAAAACAGGACTAAATCCTAGGAAAAATTTCACACTAAATACAATTGACGCTAGGAATTTTTATGTAACAGTTAGAGAACTAAAAGGTCTTGATATTGCATTTCATGACAAAACGGACAAGGTCAATGATGAAGGATTGAAGTTGATAAGCAACCGCTCAAAGTTAGAAAAGGGAGATGTATTATTTTCTGGAACAGGTACTATTGGTCGAACTGCTCTGGTAAGAGAAGAACCAAAAAACTGGAATATTAAAGAAGGTGTTTATGTAATAAAGCCTAATCAAAATTTAATTTTACCACTTTTTATTCTTTACACTCTTTACTCTCCTGACACAGTTAAGCAAATCAAAAATAAGATTGTAGGTTCTCCAGTATGTAGTATACCAATGATGGAGCTCAAAAAAGTAAAAATTCCTATTCCGCCATTATCAATTCAAGAAGAGATTGTGAATATCTTAAACAAATTTACTTCGCTAGAGGCGGAGCTAGAGGCGGAGCTAGAGGCGGAGCTAGAGGCAAGAACCCAGCAGTATGTATTCTATCGAGATAAATTATTGAGATTTGAGGGTAAAGATGTGAAATGGAAAAGTTTAGGTGAAGTTGGAACATTTTTAAGAGGAAAGAGATTTGTTCGGACTGATATGATTGAAGAAGGTTTTCCATGTATCCATTATGGAGAAATGTACACACATTATAATGTTTTTGCAAAACAATCCAAATCATTTATCAGTGAAGAGTTGGCATCTAAACTGAGAGTAGCGAATCCAGGAGATGTTATAATTGTGGCAGCTGGTGAGACTATAGAAGATATTGGAAAAGGAACAGCGTGGTTGGGTGATACTGATGTGGTTACTCATGATGCTTGTTTCTCCTTTAAAAGTCCTTTAAATCCCAAATATGTTTCCTATTTTTTGAGAACAAAACTTTTTCATAATCAGATTAGAAAACATATTTCTTCCGGCAAAATTTCAGCAATTAATGCAATTGGTTTAAGCAAAGCTAAAATCCCCGTTCCCCCTCTGGCAGAGCAAAATAAAATTGTGGCTATTTTAGATAAATTTGATGCTTTGGTAAACGATATTTCTACAGGTTTACCAGCAGAGATAAAAGCCCGCAAGAAACAGTATGAGCATTATCGTAACAAACTATTAACCTTTAGTCCGATCAATTAAGATGAGAGAATATAAGCTGGTAGCCGAAACCCCTGAAAGTACAGTTGTGGCTGAATATGAAGTCGAAAACAGAAAAGAAACTGCTTTTCAAAGTGAAGCGGAGTTGGAAAAAGCCTTTATTCAACTTTTAGAAAAACAGGCTTATACTTTTTTATCTATCAAAACTGAAAAAGATTTGGTTGATAATCTTCGCAAACAATTAGGCTTGCTTAATAACTATCAGTTTACGGATAATGAATGGAAAACATTTTTCAATAATAAAATCGCAAACGCTAATAGCGGAATTGAAGAAAAAACCACCATTATTCAGGAAGATTTTATTCAGTTGTTAGATTGTGAGGATGGTTCGGTAAAAAATATTCGATTAATTGATAAGGATAATATCCATAACAACCAACTTCAGGTTATTAACCAGTATGAAACCGAAGATGGTAAAAGAGCTAGCCGATACGATGTTACTATTTTA
>Ga0157371_10003723_pt1 | contig 13669 bp, 16 predicted proteins | sample C45metaG_FD_113462 | JGI IMG/M metagenome (GOLD analysis project Ga0157371, IMG submission 113462) | Corn rhizosphere microbial communities from Kellogg Biological Station, Michigan, USA - C4-5 metaG | ecosystem: Host-associated > Plants > Roots > Rhizosphere > Soil | place: USA: Michigan...
CGGCGTCCTGCTGCTCGTCTTCGTCGTGCTGCACCTCCTGCATTTCACGTTCGGCACGATTCATCCGGCCTTCGACCGGAAGGACGTGTACGGCAACATGGTCGCCGCGTTCCAGATGTGGTGGGTCGCGGTGCTGTATCTCCTCGCCATGATCGGCCTGGGCTTGCATCTCTACCACGGGACCTGGAGCAGCATCCGGACACTCGGCCTAACGAGACCGTCCGCGGATCCGTTCCGGCGGCGCGTGTCAGCGGTGCTGGCGTGGGCCATCTATCTTGGCTTCTCCATCATTCCGATCGCGGTGCTCGCGGGGATCGTCAAGTAACCCCTGCGTTAGCGCGGTTGCTTCAAGCGAACGACATCGATGGAACTGCGTTCCCGAATTCCTTCCGGTCCGATCCAATCGAAGTGGGACACCCACCGCTTCGAGATGAAGCTCGTGAACCCCGCCAACAAGCGGAAATTCACCGTCATCGTGGTTGGCACCGGGCTCGCCGGCGGATCCGCGGCGGCGACGCTGAGTGAGCTCGGCTACAACGTGCTCTGCTTCTCTTTTCACGACTCGCCGAGGCGCGCGCACAGCATCGCGGCACAAGGCGGCATCAACGCGGCCAAGAACTATCAGAACGACGGCGACAGCGTCTACCGCCTGTTCTACGACACGGTGAAGGGCGGGGATTTCCGCTCGCGCGAGGCGAACGTGTATCGACTCGCGCAGATCTCCGTCAACATCATCGACCAGTGCGTCGCCCAGGGCGTCCCGTTTGCGCGCGAGTATGGTGGGCTGTTGGCGAATCGATCCTTCGGCGGCGCGCAGGTGTCGCGAACGTTTTACGCGCGCGGACAGACCGGCCAGCAGCTGGTGTTAGGCTGCTATCAGGCGCTCGAGAAGGAGATCGCGCGCGGCGGTGTGAAGATGTTTTCGCACACCGAGATGCTGGACGTGGTGCTTGTGGACGGGAAGGCACGCGGCATCATCACGCGCAACCTCAGCACCGGGGCGATCGAGGCCTATGCGGCCGACGCGGTCGTCCTCGCAACCGGTGGATACGGCAACGCGTTCTACCTGTCGACGAACGCCAAGAACTGCAACGCGACGGCCATCTGGAGAGCGCACAAGCGCGGAGCCGCCTTCGCCAACCCGTGCTTCACGCAGATCCACCCGACGTGCATCCCCGTGAGCGGCGACTATCAGTCGAAACTCACGCTCATGAGCGAGTCGCTCCGCAACGATGGTCGCGTCTGGGTGCCGAAGACGGCCGGGGACAAGCGGCGGCCGAGCGAGATCCCGGAAGCGGAGCGCGACTACTATCTCGAGCGGAAGTATCCCAGCTTCGGCAATCTCAGTCCGCGAGATATCTCCTCCCGTGCAGCGAAGGAGGTGTGTGACGAAGGCCGCGGTGTAGGTGAGACCGGGCGCGGTGTGTATCTCGATTTCGCGGATGCCATTCGGCGCCTCGGCGAGGACAAGATTCGGGAGCGCTACGGCAACCTGTTCGAGATGTACGAGCGGATCACGGATGAGAACCCGTATCGCGTGCCGATGCGCATTTACCCGGCCGTGCATTACACCATGGGCGGGCTCTGGGTGGACTACAATCTCATGAGCACGCTGCCAGGGCTGCACGTGCTTGGCGAGGCGAACTTCTCGGATCATGGCGCCAATCGGCTTGGTGCCAGCGCGCTGATGCAGGGGCTCGCCGACGGGTACTTCGTGATTCCGTACACCATCGGCGACTATCTGGCGAACGCCAAACTGGAGAAGGTGTCGGCCGAACAACCGGAGTTCGTGGCGGCGAAGGCGAGCATCGAGTCCATGACGAAACGGTTGTTAGGCATCAACGGCAAACGTACCGTCGATGCCTTCCATCGCGAGCTCGGCGCGCTTCTGTGGGAGGATTGCGGCATCGCGCGGAACGCGGCCGGCCTGCAGCGTGCGCTCAGCCGAATTCCGGAGATCCGTGAAGAGTTCTGGCAGAACGTCAACGTGCCCGGCAGCGATGTAGAGCTCAACCAGGCGCTCGAGAAAGCCGGCCGCGTGGCCGATTTTCTGGAATTCGCGGAGCTCATGTGCACGGATGCGCTGCACCGCGACGAGTCGTGCGGCGGCCACTTTCGTGAGGAGCACCAGACGCCTGACGGCGAAGCGCTGCGGGACGACGCACGCTTCGCGTACGTGGCGGCGTGGGAATATTGCGGGGCGGGGAACGCACCGAAATTGTCGAAGGAGCCGTTGGCGTTTGAAAATGTCCCGCTGTCGCAGCGAAGCTATAAGTGACCTAACGATGCGATTTACTCTACGAATCTGGCGTCAGAAGTCGACGAGTACACCCGGGAAGCTCGTGCAATACGACGCACCGGATGTGAGCCCCGACATGTCGTTCCTCGAGATGCTCGACGTCGTCAACGAGCGACTGATGGAGCGAGGTGAGGAACCCGTCGCGTTCGCGCACGACTGCCGGGAGGGCATCTGTGGCACATGCTCGCTCATGATCAACGGCGTCGCACACGGCCCTGTGCGAGGCGCGGCGACGTGTCAGGTGCACATGCGCAGCTTCTCCGACGGCCAGACGATCGACATCGAGCCGTGGCGCGCGCGTGCCTTTCCGATCATCAAGGACCTCATCGTCGATCGCGCGGCGCTCGACCGGATCGTCCAGGCCGGCGGGTTCATCTCGGCCCCCACGGGCAGCGCACCCGACGCAAACGCGATCCCGATTCCCAAGCAGGACGTCGACGACGCGATGGACGCGGCGGCCTGTATTGGGTGCGGCGCCTGCGTGGCGGCATGCCCTAACGCGTCGGCCTCGCTATTCACGGCCGCCAAAGTCAGCCATCTCGGGCTGCTTCCGCAGGGTCAGCCTGAGCGATATCGACGCGTCACCCGCATGGTTGAGCAGATGGACCTGGAAGGCTTCGGCGGATGCACACTCTTCGGCGAATGCCAGGAGGCCTGCCCCAAGCTCATCAGCATTGATACCATCGCGCGCATGAACCGGGATTATTTCAAGGCAACGATGCGGTTGCGCGAGGAGGCGAAACCCGCTGGTTCAGGGTGAACGCGCTGCCGAAGGTTGGGCGCGTGTGATGGCGCGGTTGCTGCACGTGCCAGTCGCCATGGAGCGCCCACCCGACACGAATCCGCCGAGCGCCGTCAACCCGACGCCGAACCGGAAGACCGAGCCCTATCTGGGAGGAGCGGATGCCGTCGACAAGACGAGCACCCTCGGCGACGTTCACGGTTCCGACGTGAACGAGCCGACAGACAGGTCGGTCGAGACGACCGCGACGGTGCCGCACACCGGCGGACTGGGCGCGATTGGCTGGATCCTGCTCGTCCTCGCGATACTCGTCGCGGTGGCCTACACCGCGGGGCTGTTCACCTAACGCGAACGCGTGCCCCGCTAGAGCTTCGGCAGAGTGACGCCCTTCTGTCCCTGGTATTTCCCCTGCTTGTCCCGATACGACACCTCGGGCGGCTCGTCGCCCTTGAAGAACAGCACCTGCGCGATCCCTTCGTTCGCGTAGATCTTCGCCGGAAGCGGCGTCGTGTTGGAGATTTCCAGCGTCACGTAGCCTTCCCATTCCGGCTCGAAGGGCGTGACGTTCGTGATGATGCCGCAGCGCGCATACGTGGACTTGCCGACGGTCACGGTCACGACATCGCGCGGAATGCGGAAATACTCGACGGAGCGGGCGAGGGCGAACGAGTTGGGCGGTACGATGCAGACGTCACCCTCGAACTCGACGAACGACTTCGGATCGAAGTTCTTGGGATCGACAACGGAATTCAGGACGTTGGTGAAGATTCTGAACTCGCGCGCGACGCGCATATCGTAGCCATAGGAGCTCACGCCGTACGAGATGACGCCGGATCGCACCTGACGGCCCTCGAATGGTTCGATCATCTGATGCTCGAGCGCCATGCGAGTGATCCAACGGTCGGCTTGAATGCTCATCGGGAATCGGGAATCGGGAAATCGGGAATCGGGAATCGACCTACCTGAGAGGCGAGATCGACGCCGCGGCGTGGCGGCGGGAAGATAACCGGAACTGTCAGCCGCGGCAGTTCGCCACGCTCATCTTTTTCGCTCGCGATTCCCGATTCCCCATTCCCGATTCCCGACGTGTTCGCGCGAAGCGCGAACACGTTGACACTACTTCCAAGCGCAGGATAGCTTACCACCTGCGAAGCAAGTGAATTATTTCACGAAGTCGGGAGCGTGATGGATCGCACGTATCTGCCGATATTGCTGCTGATGGGCTTCGTGGTCGCCAACGCGATTCTCATCGTCGCGTTGTCCCACCTCACGATTCGCCGTCGCGTCACGCCGGAAAAGAACACGCCGTACGAATCCGGCATCCCTCCCCTCGGCGACGCGCGCGAACGCTTCTCGATCAAGTTCTACATGGTCGCGATGTTGTTCATCATCTTCGACATCGAGACCGTGTTCATGATCCCGTGGGGCGTGTTCTACCGACAGCTCTCCTGTTCGGTGCCGCTCGTCACGATCACCAACGCCTGCCCCGCGGGAAAGCTTACGTTCTTCGGCCTCGGCGAGATGCTGGTGTTCATGCTGATTCTCGTCGTCGGCCTCGCCTACGTCTGGAAGAAGGGAGCCTTGCAGTGGGACTGACGCCTAGCCCTGACCGTCGCGTGGTCGAATACAGTCCGACCTCGCAGGAAGGATGGGTCGCGACGAAGCTCGAGTTTCTCGTGAACTGGGGTCGCGCGAACTCGCTCTGGCCCATGCCGTTCGGCACGGCCTGTTGTGCCATCGAATTCATGGCGACCGCCGCGAGTCGGTTCGACCTCGCGCGCTTCGGCATGGAGCGCATGAGCTTCTCGCCTCGTCAGGCAGACGTGCTGATCTGCGCCGGCCGTGTGCCGTCCAAGCTCGCACCCGTCATTCGACGAATCTGGCAGCAGCTGCCGCAACCGAAGTGGGCTATCGCCATGGGCGCGTGCGCCTCGAGCGGCAACATCTTCGACAACTACGCGGTGGTGCAGGGCATCGACACGATCATTCCGGTCGACGTGTACGTGCCGGGATGCCCGCCTCGGCCGGAAGGGCTGATGTACGGCATCATGCTGCTGCAGGAGAAGGTGAAGCGCGAGCGGATGAGCGACAAAACGATTCGCGCCGAGATGGAGCCGGACCCGAAGAGCCGGCTTTACATCCCGGCGCCCGTCATCGACGAGCTCTCGGAGCCGTTTGGCAATTCCGTTCACCAGACGCGGTCCGGCCTGTGAGCGACGGGTTCGAGATTCAGTACGCGGGTAGCGCCCTCGGTAACGCCGCACCCGCACCGGTCACGCCGCGCAACGTGCCTAATCGGGGCGGAGAGCAGAATCCATCGGCGGCCGCGCTGCGCCAGCAGTTCGGCGACGCGATCGAGCGCGTGGATGTCGTGTGGGGGGTGACGAACGTCTACGTGCGACCGGAGCGTGCCCTCGACATCGTCCGCTGGTTGCACGACGACAGCTCGCAACGGTACGACTACCTCTCTGATGTAACGGCCGTCGAGTATCGGGACCTCGAAGCCCCGATCGAAGTCGTGTGGCACCTTCGGTCGCTTCCATTCCGGCGGGAGCTCCGGCTCAAGGCGCAACTTCCGAAAGACAAGCCGCTCGAGGTCGCGAGCGTCTGGTCTATCTACAAGGGTGCCGACTGGCTCGAGCGGGAATGCTTCGACATGTTCGGCATCCGGTTCATTGGGCACCCCGATCTGCGTCGCATTCTCATGTGGGAGCAGTACCGCGAGGGCTTCCCGCTTCGCAAGGACTTCCCGCTGCGCTGGCGATTCATCCGCGCGGAGCAGCTTCTCCAGGCGCTCGCCGCAAACCCCTAAGCGCGCTATTCGATGGAGGAGCTCTCCATCGCCGACGCGTTCGAGGATCTGCCGACTGACATGCGCAAGCGCCTCAAGGGCGGCGAGCGCACAGGAGAATAGCCGTGGCCACGCAGAAGCGGACGGTCGAAGTCGCGCTTTCGACAACCGGAGTGGATGCAGAGGGACGGCCGCAGCGTGTCCCGCTCGTCATCGCGGATGATGGGTCGCCGGTCGCCGTCGAGGCGCCACCGATGGTGGAGCCCGATCTCGCGGGCGAGCACATGCTGATCAACATCGGACCGCAGCATCCGGCGACGCACGGCGTCCTCCGTCTGGTGCTCGAGCTCGATGGGGAAACCGTGGTGCGCTGTATCCCACACATCGGCTATCTGCACTGCGGCTTCGAGAAGCTCGGCGAGTACAGGCAATACAACCAGATCCTGCCGCTCACCGATCGCGAAGATTACCTCAACGCGATGGGCAACAACGTCGGCTGCGCGATGAGCGCAGAGCGGCTGTTCGGCATCGAGATCACCGAGCGATGCAAGGTGCTGCGCGTCATCGCGTGCGAGCTCTCGCGCATTGCGTCGCACCTCGTGTGGGTCGGGACGACCTGCATCGACATCGGGGCCTTCACGCCGTTCCTCTGGGCATTTCAGCAGCGCGAGTACATCTACGACCTGATCGAGCGGTGGGTGGGCGCGCGCCTGACGCCTACGATCACGCGTGTGGGTGGCCTCGCTGCCGACATCCCCGACGGGTGGATGACCGACCTTCGCCACTTCACCAAGGAGTTCCCCAAGACGGTCGACGAGATCGACAAGATGCTGACAAAGAATGGCATCTGGGTCGGGCGCACGATCGGTCTTGGCGTGATGACGCCGGAAGAAGCGACCAACTGGGGACTCTCGGGTCCGATGCTTCGCGCGTCGGGGGTCGCGTACGATGTGCGGAAAGATTTCCCGTACTACGACTACGAGACGTATGACTTCGACGTCCCCGTCGGCACGAACGGCGACGTCTACGATCGCTACCTCGTGCGCATGGAGGAGCTGCGGCAATCCATCCGCATCCTCGAGCAGGCCGCCAACCGGCTGCCGGATGGCCCGATCAACGTGGACGATCCGCGGGTGATCCTGCCTAACAAGTCGAAGGCGACGAGCGAGATGGAATCAATGATCCATCACTTCAAGCTCGTCATGGAAGGCCCGCGTCCGCCACTCGGCGAAGCGTACGTGGCCATGGAAAGTCCCAAAGGCGAGAAGGGCTACTACATGGTCTCGGACGGCACATCCAAGCCGGTGCGCTGGCGTATCCGTCCACCGTCGTTCGTCAACTTGGCCGCGATCCCGAAGATGGTGGAGGGGCACTTGCTGTCCGACGTCATTGCGATCAACGCCAGCATCGACATCGTCATGGGAGAGATCGACCGCTGATGGCCATTTCCAAGGAGATGGGTGGCGTCCACGCCGAGTCGCATGCGGCACACGGGAGCGGCGCGCACGCGCACGGTGAGCCGCACGAACCGGTCTTCGTTGGCGAACGTCGCAAGCAGCTCGACGAGCTGCTGACTCGATACCCAACGAAGATGGCGGCGCTGCTTCCCGCACTCTGGATGGTGCAGGAGGATCGCGGCTGGGTGAGCGAAGCGGCGATGGCCGAGGTGGCAGACGTTTTGGCGCTCACCCCGGCGTACGTGAAGGGCGTGGTGACGTTCTACACCATGTACCATCAGCACCCGGTAGGAAAGCATTTCGTCCAGGTGTGCACGACGTCGCCCTGCAACGTCTGCGGCGCCGAGGACGTGGTGAACGCGTTCCTGAAACACACGAAGTGCGGTGAGCTCGGCGTCACGTCCGAGGACGGCCGGTTCACCGTGATCGAGGTCGAGTGCCTTGGCGCCTGCGGCTTTGCGACGCCGGTGATGATCAATTCCGACTTCATCGAGTCCGTCACCCCCGAGAAGGTGCCGGATCTTCTCTCCAAGCTGACCTAATGGGATACCCGCACGCCCCGCATCCGCGGGAGACGACCGTTCTCTCGAAATACTTCGGCGACCGCGACGCCATCAGCCTCGACGGCTGGCGAAAGCGTGGCGGCTACGTCGCCCTCGAGAAGGCGTTAGGCATGACGCCGGCCGAGATCGTCGGCGTGGTGAAGGATTCCGGGCTGCGCGGCCGCGGCGGCGCCGGCTTCCCGACGGGCCTCAAGTGGTCGTTCATGAAGCCGGGCGACGGCAAGCCGCACTACCTGTGCTGCAACGCCGACGAGTCCGAGCCGGGCACGTTCAAGGACCGCGAGATCATGCGCTGGACGCCGCATGCGCTCATCGAGGGATGCGCAATCGGCTCCTACGCGATCGGGGCGGAGACGTGCTACATCTACATCCGCGGCGAGTTCACCGAGCCGCTGGAGCGGATGGAAGCTGCCGTTCGTGAAGCGCGAGCGGCCGGCGTCATCGGGCCTAACGCGATGGGGACGGGGAAGCGCGTCGACGTCTGGATCCACAAGGGCGCTGGTGCGTATATCTGCGGCGAAGAGACCGCGATGATGAACTCCCTCGAGGGGCGACGCGGCAACCCGCGCATCAAGCCGCCGTTCCCGGCGGTCGCCGGTGTGTTCGGGCAGCCCACGACCATCAACAACGTCGAAACGCTGGCCGCGGTGCCGCACATCCTGAACAACGGCGCCGACTGGTACAAGAAGATGGCGCGGGCGGACAATCCGAAGAGCACCGGCACCAAGCTGTGGTCGGTGTGCGGGAATGTGGCACGTCCCGGTAACTACGAGGTCGAGATGGGATTTCCGTTCAAGGATTTCCTCTACGACCTCTGCGGCGGGCCTCCGCCGGGCCGGAAGTTCAAGGCGGTCATCCCGGGCGGATCGTCGGTCCCCATCATGAATATGGAGGAGGCCGAAGCCGCACTCATGGACTACGAGGGCATGGTCGCGAAAGGCTCCATGCTTGGCTCCGCGGGCTGCATCGTCATCGACGATGCGCAGTGCATGGTCAAGCAGATCGCGCGGCTTGCTCGGTTCTACGCACACGAGAGCTGCGCCCAGTGCACGCAGTGCCGCGAAGGGACGGCCTGGGCGACGAAGATCATGGAGCGCATCGAGGCGGGCGAGGGCACAATGGCCGACCTCGACACGCTGCTCGAGATCGGCGACAACATGACTGGCAAGACGATCTGCGTGCTGTCGGACTCGTGCGCGGTCCCGGTCGCGTCCGGCATTGAGAAATGGCGCGACGAGTTCGAGGCGCACATCAAGGGCAAGCGGTGTCCGTTCCGCGCCGCCGCCGCGGCCTGACGGCCGCCTGAGCTCCAAAGCCTAACGACGAGTCAATGGCTGACGTCAAGACGATCAATCTGACCATCGAGGGCAGGCCGGTCGCGGTTCCCGAGGGCACGTCGCTGCTCGAGGCCGCGCGAACGGTCGGCGTGCTCATTCCGCACTACTGCTACCACCCGGGACTCCCGGTGGCCGGCGTGTGCCGGATGTGCCTGGTCGAAGTGGAGAAGGCGCCGAAACTCGCTCCCGCGTGCGCGACGTCGGTTGCCGACGGGCAGATCGTTCACGTGCACTCCGAGAAGGCGCGCGAAGCGCGCAAAGGCGTGCTCGAGATGCTGCTCATCAACCATCCGCTCGATTGCCCGATCTGCGATCAGGCCGGCGAGTGCGAGCTGCAGGACTACACGTTCCAGGAAGGGCGCAAGGACTCACGGTATAAGGAGCCCAAACGGTTCAACCCGGTGGAGGACTTCGGCGGCGACGTCGTCTACGTCCCCAACCGGTGCATCCTCTGCACGCGGTGCGTCCGGTTCATGGACGACGTGGCGCAGGAACCGGTGCTCAACGTCAGCGAGCGTGGCGACCGCGCATACATCGGGAAGTTCGAGGGGAAGGACCTGACGCATCCGTGGGCCGGGAACGTGGTCGAGCTCTGCCCGGTCGGCGCCTTGCTCTCGAAAGACTTTCTCAACAAGGCGCGCGCCTGGGAGCTCGACCGCACGGCGTCCATCTGCCCCAACTGCACGCAGGGTTGCAACGCGATCATCGAGACGCGCGACAACACCGTGGTTCGCATGCGACCGCGCGCCAACGCCGACGTCAACGACTACTTCCTCTGCGACGCGGGTCGACTCGACTATCGCTGGATGAACGGGCCGAACCGGCTGGAGCTGCCGCAGGCGCGTCGGAACGGGTTGCTCGCCGAGGCCGACTGGGATATCGCGTTAGGTGCGGCCGCGGCGGCCATCCGGGGCAAGCGAACGCTCGTCCTCGCATCGCCGATGCTGTCGAACGAGGCCCTGCACCTGCTGTCCCGCCTGGTCCGAGCGACCGGCGGCAGTGGCGCCTTCCGCGTGGCCCACGGCCCCGAAGCACCGCTGCCCGGCGTGAAGGACCTTTCGCTTCGCAGTGAGCGAGCCGCCAACGTAATCGGTGCGGAAAAGCTCGGCTTCAAGAAGACCGATACGCCGCTGGCCGGGCTGCAGGCGACCGATGTCCTCGTCATCGCCGACCACGCGTTGACCGATGCGGAGATCGAGGCGGCCAGTCGCGCGTCCGCGGTCGTTGTGATCGGGACGACGCTGGTCGCCGGGCTCTCCAACGTCGCGGCCGTGCTTCACATTACGAACTTCGCGGAGGAGGAGGGCACGTTCACGAACCTCCGCGGCAGAGTCCAGCGCTTCCTGCAGGCCAAGGCAGCCCCCGGCCTCGCGCGCCCGAGCTGGTTCGTGCTCGCCGACCTGCTCGGTGCGTTAGGCGAGTCGGCCAACTACTTCCTCCCCGCCGACGTCTTCGCGGCGCTCGCGGCGAGCCATGCCGAGTTCGCCGGTCTGACCTACGACCGGATCGGGCTGCGTGGCCTGCCGGTCGTCGGTGCGGCCCAGCCGGCAGGAGTCGCCCAGTGATCCCGTCGCCAGTGTTCGCCGCGGTCCACGTCCTCCCGGACCCGCCGCTGGCGTGGTGGACGTTCATCATCTCCACGGTCGTCAAGATGATCGTGGTGTTCACCGTCTACATGGTGGGCGTCGCGATGCTCACCCTCGCCGAGCGCAAGATCTCGGCGTGGATTCAGGGCCGACTCGGTCCGAATCGGGTGGGCGGAACGCTCGGCCTGCTGCAGCCCGCGGCCGACGGCGTGAAGAACATCATGAAGGAAGAGACGCTGCCGGCACACGTGAACAAGCCGATATTCATGCTGGCGCCGATGCTGGCGTTCATTCCAGCCCTCATGGCGGCGGCCGTCATTCCGTTTGGCGCCCCGTGGGACTCGCGGTGGGGCCGCATTCCGATGGTCATTGCCGACCTGCCCGTCGGCTTCCTGTTCATCCTGGCGATCACGTCGTTAGGTGTGTATGGCATCGTGCTCGCCGGCTGGTCGTCCAACAACAAGTATGCCTTGCTCGGCGGCCTGCGATCGAGCGCGCAGATGATTTCGTACGAGATCGCGATGGGCATGTCGCTCATTCCTGTCCTGCTGCTCGCCGGCAACGTCACGCTGAACGCGATCATCGACCAGCAGGCGAGCATGCACATCTGGAACGTGCTGACCCTGACGATTTCGTTCTTCATCTTCATGGTCGCCGCGTTCGCCGAAACGAACCGCCTGCCGTTCGACCTCCCCGAGGCAGAGTCGGAGCTCATCGCCGGCTATCACACCGAGTACAGCGCGATGAAGTTCTCGATGTTCCCGATCTCGGAGTACGCCAACATGGCGACGTCGAGCGCGATGATGGCGACGCTGTTCTTCGGCGGATGGGACATCCCGTTCACAACCCAGGACAACACGAGTGGCGTCGGGCTTTTGATGGTCCTGCTGTCCATCCTCATTTTCGCGGTGAAGACGGGGTTCTTCATTTTCGTCTTCATCTGGATCCGATGGACGCTGCCGCGGTTCCGCTATGACCAGCTGATGTCGCTGGGTTGGAAGACGCTGCTGCCGCTGGCGCTCGCCTACATCGTGATCATTGCCGCATTGCTCCTCGCGCTCGACTACGCTGGGCTCCAGCGTGGCTGGCTGTATGGCCTTTCGATGCTTGGCGTCAACGCGGTGCTCGTGTTCATCGTGTTCTTCATTCTCGACCGCGGGCGCATCATCAGCCCAGCATACGGCAGAGCGACGCCGCAGCAGATCTCGCGGCTGCGCGCCGTTACGGCGGCACGCTCTCATCTCTCTGCCCAGTCAGGAGACTGATGGCAATCAACGTGAAGGTGCTCGCGCGCCCCGTGGAGGAGGTCAGCTACGTCCGGGCGACGCTCAAGGGTATGGCTCGAACGTTCAAGCACCTCTTCGACCCCGACAAGGTCACGATTCAGTATCCGGAGCAGAAAAAGGACATCTCCAAGAGGTGGCGCGGCACGCATCGCATGCTCACCGATGAAACGGGGAAGGCGAAGTGCGTGGCGTGCGGGTTGTGCCCCACGGTGTGCCCGTCGAACTGCATCAAGCTGGTGCCAGGCGAGGACGAGCAGGGCAACCGCTATCCGCTCGTGTTCGAGATCGACGAGTTCCGCTGCATCTTCTGCGGCTACTGCCAGGAGGTGTGTCCCGAGGAGGCGATCCACGTGGGACGGCACTATGAGAACTCGGAGTACAGCCGCGAGGGGTTCGTCTACGACCTCGAGCGGTTGACGGCCCAGACGCATCCCGTGTGTGAGATGTGGGACCCTGCCGATCCGAAGGGCGAATAGCCGCGACTCATGCCGAACTTTTTCTACCAGGTCAACTTCTACCTGTTTGGGCTGATCGCGATCGCCTCGTCGATCGCGTTCGTGACGCGGAAGAGTCCTGTCGCGGCAGTGCTGTGGTTAGTGAACACGATGTTCTGCCTCGCAGTGCTCTACGTCATGCTCGAGGCCCAGTTCATCGGCGTCATTCAGGTGCTCGTCTACGCCGGCGCGATCATGGTGGTCTTCCTGTTCGTCGTCATGCTGCTGAACCTCGGGCAACCGACCGAGATCGCCGACATTCGAGGGAAGTGGGGGAAGCTCGCAGCGGCGTTCCTTGGGCTCGCACTGTTGGCGCAGGTGGCCGCGCTCTCCGGCAAGCGCATGCCGGAGCCGTTCATCCCGGGCACCGGATACGACGCGCAGGCTGTTCGTGATCTCGGCGCGGTAGGCAGTGTGGCGCAGCCGCTGTTCAACGAGTATCTGCTTGCGTTCGAGCTGACAAGCATTCTGCTGCTCGTCGCGATCGTCGGCGCTGTCGTGATCGGGCGCAGGAGACAGATCAATGCTCGCTGAGTCGCTCGCGCTGTCCGCGGTCCTGTTCTCGATCGGTGCGATCGGCGTACTGACGCGCCGCAACGCGATCGTGATCTTCATGTGTGTGGAGCTCATGCTGAACGCGGTGAATCTGACGTTCGTCGCGTTGAGCAAGGTGTACGGAATGGCGGGGCAGGTGTTCGTGGTCTTCGTCATGACGGTCGCCGCCGCCGAGGCGGCCGTCGGGCTCGCGATCATCATCGCGATCTTCCGGCACAAGCAGACGGTCAACCTCGAGAACATCAATCTGCTGAAAGGCTAATGCTGCTTCAGGAAGCGACTCGCGGCGCGCATCCGCTCAGCGGCAGCATCGCCGAGTGGGTGTGGCTCATTCCGCTGCTGCCGTTCATTGGCTTTCTCATCAACGGCTGGCTGTCGATAACCTCCGCCGCCCACGTTGGGCCGAAGGATCCAAGCGCGGCCGGCCACGATCCCGCCGGCCACGGCGACGACCATGGGCACGACTCAGGTGGTGGCGCGCATGGCGACGATCATCACGCCGTAGCTCGGCACAAGTACGCGGGGCTGGTATCGGTGATCGGACCCGCGGTGCTGCTGC
>Ga0157371_10003724_pt1 | contig 13666 bp, 17 predicted proteins | sample C45metaG_FD_113462 | JGI IMG/M metagenome (GOLD analysis project Ga0157371, IMG submission 113462) | Corn rhizosphere microbial communities from Kellogg Biological Station, Michigan, USA - C4-5 metaG | ecosystem: Host-associated > Plants > Roots > Rhizosphere > Soil | place: USA: Michigan...
ATCCTGGCCCGTGACCTTCACGGGCATGAAGGGGCGCATCAAAGACATCATGGACTTCCTCGACCGACACAAGGGGGCGAAGGGCTTCCTGTGGGAGCCGCCCCTGGGTGAGCTTGGTCTATACAAATGCAATGGCTACAAGCCCGTGCACCGCGGCGGCCAGGTTTACGCCATCACCGCGACTTTCCAGCAAACCTTTCATCCCTGAGTAACCGCCCATGGCACTTATCACGGACATCCAGAAACTGGAGCCCGGCGGCGAGATTCGCCTGTTTGAAATTGACGGGACCGAATACGGCGCTGATTACCTGCGCTTCCACGGTCACGCCATTCCGCACACGCCAGAGGAATTGCTGGCCTATGAGGGCTCGGAAGAGGATCTGCCCGCCAAGTCGATTATCTGGCAGGGGCATGAGTACGCAGCCTGGCCGGTGCAGATTGAGGGTATTTCCTCCAGCAGCGACGGCACCGCCTCTCGGCCGACTTTTGCGGCCGGCAACGTCAACGGGCGCGTCACAGCGTTGTGCCTGGCCTTCGAGGACATGCTCAAGTTCAAGCTGACGGTCCGTGAGACGCTGGCCCAGTACCTGGACGCGGCAAACTACCCTGACGGCAACCCAACCGCTGACCCAACTCAGGAGGCACTGGAGATCTGGTACATCGACCAGAAAACCAGCGAAGACGGTGAGGCGGTGGTGTGGGAGCTGTCTTCCCCGGGTGAGATCGATAACCACGGGCTGCCTGGCCGGCAGATGACGACCTTCTGCCATTGGGCCATGACCAATGGCTACCGGGGACCTGATTGCGGCTATACCGGTGCCGCCATGTTCGACGATGAGGACAACCCCACGGATGACCCGGCCCTGGATCAGTGCAAGGGCTGCCTGTCGTCCTGCAAGCTCCGCTTCGGCGAGAACAACGAACTGTCCTTCGGTGGATTTCCCGCCGTTTCCCTGATCGCCCGGAGCTGAACATGCGCAAGCACATCATCGCGGCGATCCAGGCGCACGCTACGGCGGAATACCCCCATGAGTGTTGCGGCCTGCTGCTGGCCGTTGGCCGGGCGCAGAAGTACTTCCCGTGTCGGAACATCGCCACGGAGCCGAATGAAGAGTTTCGGCTTGATCCAGAGGACTACGCCGCGGCGGAAGACTTGGGCGAGGTGATCGGCATCGTTCACTCGCACCCGGACGCCACCAGCAGGCCGTCACCGCATGACTTGGCCATGTGCGAGGCGACGGCTTTGCCATGGCACATTCTGTCCTGGCCCGAGGGCGACATGCGCACGATCACGCCAACGGGCAGCACGCCGCTGCTCAAGCGACCTTTCGTGCATGGTGCGTGGGACTGCTGGCAGGTATGCGCTGATTGGTATTCCCGCGAGTGGGGCCTGTAGTTCGAAGCCTTCCAGCGCACCGACGGTTGGTGGGAGAGCGCGGGCAACGCAAGTCTGTACGAGCAGCATTACGAGGCTGCAGGTTTCGTGCGTGTCGACCGCCCACAGCGTGGCGACATGATCGTCATGCACGTCGGGCGGACAGTTCACCCAAACCATGCCGGGATATACCTCGGCACTGAGCCGGTGTTACCTGGCGAAGAGTCTGGCACGTTCGGGCCAGGCCCGTTCCTGCTGCACCACCTGTACGGCAGGCCGTCCGAGATCATCGTCTACGGCGGGCCCTGGCACGACCGAACACGCCTGATCCTCAGGCACAAAGACGCAAAACAACCAACATGACGCGGCATGGCCGCAGGAGATACTAATGAGCGCTAGCGAAGTGATTGCAAGTGAGATCGAAGAGCTCAGGCGTGAGATTCAAGAACTGAAAGCTCGACTCAATGAAGAGTCGAGCCAGAGAACTTTAGCAGACGAAATTCTCTCGTCTCGAGTTCATATGCTTTCGGCCAGTGCTCGTTAGCAAGTGTGTTCCTTGGCCGCCTCTTCCTTTGCCAACTGTTCAATTTGATCGATGGTCAGGGAGTTTATCGGCGACGTTGGCGTTACCCAGATTTGGGTTTGAGTGCCTGACGCATTACTTTTGAGAGAGACCAGCAGACGACCATCTTCCGCGATACCTACGTTTGTAATATGAAACGACATATTGACCTCCAGGTCATAAACGCGCCGATATTGGCGCAACCGCAGTCCTTGGGCTTGCAGGCGTCGGACTGGCGCAATCCTTTAGCCTTTGGTTTGTGTTTGTACGATCAAGCGCCACCCGATGGAGGCTGCTGAGCCTGGGTGCTGATGCTTGTTCTGTGGTGGGAATTCTGTCCCTTTGTTGGACGTAATCTCATCGCCGCACCCTTCACAGCGATAAATCCCTGATACGGGAACGGTACTGCCGATTGCGTGGATTTTTCCCCACACTGCGCTGCCAAGAATGGACATTGGGGTCTTTTTGAGGTACTGCACTGTTTCGTCAATTACAAGTGCCATGCTTGCGTCTTCCATGATTGTTGAGGGCACAACGCTACTACGGCCGAATCTAGCGTTGCCACTGGCAATTCATCCACGCTGGATGCTTGAACAGACTGGAATCTATTTGAACGTTTGGAGATGATGGCGCTGTGCCTTCCTCAAGGAGTCGAGTCATGGCGTTGCGTATCAGAAAGAGCATAAAAATTGCCCCGGGCCTCAAGATCAACCTGAGCAAGAGTGGCATCAGTACGTCGCTGGGCGGGAAGGGCGCAACTGTCAATGTCAGCAAGCGCGGTACTCGAGTTACTACGGGTATTCCGGGTACTGGGTTGTCTTCGTCGAAGCTCTACAGGGCGGGGAAAGGAGCGGCCGCCCAGACCACGCCAACGCCGCTATGGGCGCATGTAGTTTCCTGGCTACTAATCGCTGCTGTTCTTTGGTGGATCTTCAGCTGACGTCTACGCATCGCTTTTTGCATCCATCCCCCAGTGCTACAGTCTCGCCAAACCAAAGAGGGAACGACATGCGGATTTTGATAGCGGCGATGGCAGTTTCGGAGCGTTAAGATGGGGTTCGCAGCAACGCTATGGGAGTGGTATGGGCAGGGGGAGTACAGACGGGTACTCGCCGCTTGTGAAGCGTTTCCTGCTCTGGAGTTCTTGGCGATGAGTGCAGATGAGCAGCGAGAAACAATTCCGGACTGCCCTGCATGCGAAGCCTGGTCTATGGCAATGCTGCCTTTAAACGATACCCTTATCGCCTGTGACAGTGCGTTGCCAGACGAAGTTAGAGGCGGTTTGCACCGCATCTGGCAGCTATGCAATGGCCTGACTGAAGACTCATTTCATTGTGGCGATCGGTTGATATTCGATCATCAAGATTGGCAGCCCATCCGTGATTCAGCCACTGATCTGCTCGGGCTGATGGAGCATCCGGAGATAAGCCCTTTTCTGAATGATCTGACAGTTGATTGCCATAACGAGGTCAATGGGTACGTTGCAGCTAAGCCCGAACGTTCTTAACAGGAACGAAACAAACCAAGCCCCGCGCTGGCTTTCCGCCGACTTCGCCGTTTGGTGTGACGTTCAGATAGATACGCTGTTGCATGTGGATATCGGGATCCGCCAAGAGTACGAAGGAGCATGTCGAATATTGGACGAGCGTGAAAAACTCGCCAGCGCCCAGGGGAAAGGGCTGGCAGCTTGGCGCTGGCAAAAGCCTGTGCTTGAGCGACGCGTCGAGCATTTGCTGGAGCAGCTTCAACTGACACTGCAGCTCGACGTAGCGTAACCCTCCCGCCAACCCGAAGAACCCCGCCCATGCGGGGCTTTCGTGTTGCCCCCTTGTTGGTGATAAAGTCTCGCCACATATCAACGAGGGAACGACATGAAGTTATTCATAGGGGCGATAGCCCTAGTTGCGCTGGCGGGGTGCTCGACATCTGGAGTGCGGCAGGGGGCGCCTTCGTTTTCCGCCCAATCGCAGAAGACACCACAGCAGTATGCTCGCTGCCTTGGCCCTAAATGGCAGGAATTCAACCCGTCCACCAGCTCCGTAGAAACGGAGAGTGGCTACAAGCTTTCCGCATCGACAGCTTTTACCGGGGTTGTCGCGCTCGCAGTTGTAGATAAGTCTTCGAGCGGGTCGCTGGTAAAGGTATTTCTGCCAATGGACTGGGCTGGAACGGCTGGCTGGAAGGATGCTGCAAAAGCCTGCATTTAAATATTTTACTGTGAAATTAAAGGCCGCCCCACGAGGCGGCTTTTTTACACCTGGAGAAAAGCAATGGCCGCATTCGCTATCGAATATCAACCAATGACTACGATCTTGTTGTATGGGCAGCTTCGGCAATTCGGACGCTCTTTTCGGCTTTCTGTGCGGACTCCGGCCGAGGCGATCAAGGCGCTTTGCGTACAAATTCCTGGCTTTGAGCGTTTTATCTCCAACGCAAAGTCGAGAGGGTTGGAGTTCGCTGTCTTTCGGGGAAAGAATAATCTCGAAGAAAAGGAACTTTGCTACGAAGGTACTGGCGACATTCGTATCGCTCCCGTGATCACGGGCAGCAAACGCGCCGGACTGCTTCAAACCATTGTCGGTGCAGTGATGATCGTTGCTGGTGTTGTGGTAAGCGGCATGTCATTTGGCCTTGCCTCACCTGTCGGCGCCGCTTTGATCGCTGGCGGTATCGGGATGGTCGCTGGCGGTGTAATTCAAATGCTGAGCCCCCAAGCCAGCGGCCTGAAGACCAGCGCCGCGCCCGAGAACACCCCCGGCTACGCCTTCGGTAGCGCCAAGAACACCACGGCGTCGGGTAATCCGGTTCCGCTGTGTGCCGGCCGCCGCCGCTGGGGCGGCGCGATCATCAGTGCAGCCATCTACGCCGAAGACCAGATGTAGCCAAACCCGAAAACTGAAGCCGCCCAGGAGGCGGTTTTTTATGCCTGGAGGAAAGTATGAGCGCAGCACGCAAGATCGATGTTTATGGCGCCAAGGGCGGTTCCGAGAAGCCTAAAACCCCCACCGAGGCCCCTGACAGCCTGCGCTCCGTCGCCATTGCGAAAATGCTTGTTGCTGTGGGTGAGGGCGAGTTTGATGGTGTGCCCACTGCCAAGGACATTTTTCTCGACAATACGCCGCTGCAAGACCCGCAGGGGAACATGAATTTCCCGAACGTGAAGTGGGAATGGCGCAGCGGAGCAGTGGATCAGACCTACATCCAGGGCATTCCGTCGATCGAGAACGAGACCACGATCAGTACCGAGCTGCGCAGTGGTGCGCCTTGGGTCAGGGCTATCAGCAACACTCAGCTTTCCGCCGTTCGTGTGCGCTTCGCGTGGCCTGCGCTGCAGTCCGTGGATGCCAGCGGCAATATCAATGGGTACCGTATCGAGTACAAGGTTGAACTGGCCACTGATGGAGGATCCTATCAGCAGGTGCTGAGCGAAGCTGTGGATGGGAAGACCACCAGTATCTACGAGCGCACCCGCCGTATTGACTTGCCGAAGGCTGCATCCGGCTGGTTGATGCGTATCACGCGAATCACTCCAAACCAGAACAACAACAAAATCTCAGACACGATGCAGATCGCCGGTTTCACCGCGGTGATCGACGCGAAGATCCGCTACCCAAACACCGCACTGCTCTACATTGAGTTTTCCGCCGAGCAGTTTCGTAGCATTCCGGCGGTGACGGTCGAAAACGATGGTAAAAAGTGGCAGGTTCCTAGCAATTACGATCCACGGTCGCGCAGCTATTCCGGAATTTGGGACGGCACGTTCAAAGAGGCGTGGACCGACAACCCTGTCTGGCACACCTATGGCATCACCACGAACGACCGCTTCGGCCTTGGCCGCCGTATCAAACCCTGGATGGTCGACAAGTGGGAGCTGTACCGCATCTCGCAGTATTGCGACCAGTTGGTGCCGAACGGGAAGGGTGGCCAAGAGCCTCGCTTCATCTGCAACCTGAATTTGCAGAGCAAGGCTGACGCATGGTCGCTGCTGCGTGACATCTCGACAATCTACCGGGGCATGACTTACTGGGCCCAGGGCCAGGTGTTCACCCTGGCAGATATGCCGCGGGCTACTGACTTCGACTTCGCATACACCCGCGCTAATGTGATCGACGGCAAGTTCACCTACTCCAGCGCCTCGGAGCGCACCCGGTACACCCGGGCGCTTATCAGCTACGACAACCCACTGAACAACTACGACACCGACGTCACTGCTGTGACCGATGCAAAGCTTCAGCGACGCTATGGTGACAATCCGCTGGAGATCAGCGCGATCGGCTGCACTCGCGAATCCGAGGCCCAGCGTCGAGGCAAGTGGGCGTTGCTCACCAACTCCAAAGACCGTGCCGTCACTTTCAAGGTCGGCCTCGATGGGCGCATCCCGCTCCCGGGCTACGTGATTCCGATCGCCGATGAACTCCTCGCCGGCCGTCCGGTGGGAGGGCGCATCTCTGCGGTGAACGGCAAGGTCATCACCCTGGACCGCGACACCCAGGCCAAGCCCGGCGACCGGCTTATCCTCAACCTGCCCGACGGCAAGTGCGAGGGCCGCACCGTGCAACTGGTCAGTGGCCGGCAAGTCACGGTGACCGTGGCTTACTCCGTGCCGCCTGAGCGCGAATTGGTGTGGGCGCTGGACGCTGACGACCTGGCCATCCCGCTTTATCGCGTGGTCAGCGTGGCGCGGCCGGAGCCTGGCGTGTTTGAAATCTCGGCGGTGCAGTACGACCCGAGCAAGTTCGATCACATCGACACCGGCGCGCGGCTGGAAGAGCGGCCTATCAGCGTTGTGCCGATCACCGTTGTTCCGGCGCCGGCAAGCGTCACGCTCACGTCGAGCTACGCCGTGAATCAGGGAATTGCAATCAGCACCATGAACATCTCGTGGCCGGCCGTCGCTGGCGCGGTCGCGTATGACGTGGAGTGGCGCAAGGACAGTGGCAACTGGATCAAGGTGCAGAGGACGGGCTCTACGAGTGTCGACGTCACCGGCATTTACTCGGGCGCCTATGTGGCACGCGTTCGGTCGGTGAGTGCGTTCGAGATCTCTTCGATCTGGAAAAGCTCCAGCCTGACCAACCTTGAAGGCAAGACCGGCCTGCCGCCGGCGGTGTCGTCGCTTACCACCACCAGCGAATTGTTCGGGATCAGCATCAAGTGGGGTTTCCCACAAGGTGCGGAGGACACCCAGCGCACCGAGCTGTGGTATGGCCCCGCGAACGACCTGGGCGCCGCAACCAAGCTGGCCGACCTGGCGTATCCGCAGGCCGACTACCGCATGCAGTCCCTAGCGGCCGGCGCGCAGTTCTTCTTCTGGGCGCGACTGGTGGACCGGACCGGCAACGTCGGGCCGTTCTATCCGGTTGGATACGGTGTAATGGGGATGGCGAGCGCAGACGCAGATCCCGTGCTGGACTTGATCGCCGGCCAGGTTGGGCGAACGGAGCTCGGCAAGGACATCCTGGACGAGATCGACAAGATCCCAGGGCTGCAAGACCAGATCGATGCCTTGGACGGGCTGAAGGGTTACGACGAGGATGAGACATACCTGAAAGGCCAGATGGTCGTCGAAGGAGGGAGAATCTATCAGGCTGCCCAGGCTGTTCCCATCAACACCCCGCCGCCGAACACTACCTATTGGACCGATGTGGGACAGTCCGTTGAAACGGCCAACGGCCTGGCCCAGCAGGTATCTACCAACACCGCCGATATCACCGAGCTGGACGGCGTTGTCACGGCACAGGCGTCAAGCCTTCAGGCGTTGCGTTCTGCATACCGGGATGACACAGGGGAGGGTGACCTGGCGGATGCACTCCAGGGTTACAACGCTTCAGCCAGTTTTGCCCAGGAGGTAAAGACCCAAGCCTCGAAGAATTCGGCAATGGTGCAGCGCACGACAGAGCTGACTGCCGAGGTGGGCAATGTCAGTGGATCTGTGACTGCGCTGGAAAGTGTTGTTGCCACCGACCGCCAGGTGACCTCACAGGCCATCCAGCAGATCGGTGTGAAGGTCGGCGAGAACTCGGCCAACATTCAAACCGTGAGTCAGGCCCAGGCCGGGACCGACGGCAAGTTGGCGACGATGTGGTCTGTGAAGATACAGCTCAACCAAAACGGCCAATACGTCGCAGCAGGCATCGGGCTTGGCATCGAAAACGTTGATGGTCAGTTGCAGAGCCAGTTTCTGGTGAGCGCTGACAGGTTCGCCGTGGTGAACAACATCAATGGGGTGCTTTCTTCGCCATTCACGGTGCTGAACGGCCAGGTTTTCATGCGGTCAGCCTTCATCCAGGACGGCACCATTACGAACGCCAAGATCGGCGAATACATCAGCTCGACCAACTACATCGCGGGTCAGCAGGGGTGGATTCTCAATAAGGACGGCACCTTTGAGATTAACGGTGTAGTGCCTGGTCAGGGCAGGTCGATCATGACCAATAGGTCTCTTCGTTTTTGGGACGTGAACAACGTAAAGCGAGTTCAGATTGGAGATCTAACCGAATGAGTCATGGCATGCGTATATGGGGGGCTACAGGCAACCTGCAAATCGATGAGAACTCATTCACTGTTAGGGTCGTCTATTCGGCAGTTGTGTCATCAGCCAGCGGTGGTAGAAGTCTCTCTATCACAATCGCTGGCGTTACTCCTGAAACACATTCAGCCGTTTGCATTCCTATTGGCGCATACCCTCAAGACCAAAACGCCCAAGACTATCGCGCAGTGCAATATGAGCCTCAGGTAGTTCCGGGTGGGGTGGTCGTTTGGTTTGGAAATAGAACTCAATCAAGCGGTGTTATTGGCTTGGCCCCTCAGCGCCTGCTTGTTATGAGGTATAGGTAATGTCTTATGGGTTCCAGTTTACCAATGCAAGCAATGTGGTGACGCTTGATTCTGAGTTCTCAAGGCTGGTCGTTCTTCAGACTGGCAGATACTCAAGTGGTGCCGCGTTTTCTCCAGCGATCGCAACCCAAGAGCCGCCGCTTGTATTTGTTCGGCCTGATGCGTCTTCAACTTTTCAGTACGCAACGATAAGCGGTACGCCAGGCAACTGGACCGGGTTCTCGTTCATAAGTGGTGGCGCTGGTAGCTACTTTTGTGCGGCCTTCAAGTCACTGCCCACAGCAACTTACGGGCTAAGGTTGTGGAGTGGGGCAGGGGATTTGCTTTTCGATAACAATACACCTTGCGCTCAGTTTACAAGAACCATATCTAGCTGGACTTACTTGGGGGCATCAAATACCGGCCAAGGGCTAATCCGTTGTAACTATACGGCGGTATCGCCATTGGATACTGGTGACTACATGTTGATTAATAACATTGGTATGGATGTTGCTGGTTCGTCGAGGTCATCAAAGCTATATTGCACTTGGGAGTATAATAACAACCGCATACTCATGTTTGCTATTGGTGTTACCCCTAGTACTAATTTCTTTGTGCCTGTTGTCTTTGCTAAGCCTATATCTTGACTATTAATTTGGTCGATTTCCAAAACTGATTTATCAAACTTTTGTCGTCTGGAGAAAAATATGGTATGGCAACGGGCCGGGACAGTTTCTGTCCAAAACGGCAGCACAACCGTAACAGGTGTCAATGTTGATTTCGCCGCAACTTCCAGGGTGGGTGATTCCTTTATTGGGCCGGACGGCTCGAATTATGAAGTCTCCAACATCGCAAGCGCTACAGTGATTTCGATTCTGCCGGCTTACAAGGGGGCTACTGTAACTGGAGCGGCTTACGCCATCATGCCCGTGCAGGGATATGTCAAAGATTCCGCAGATCAATTGCGCGCCGCAACGAAAGCTCTCGGTGATATGCCGGTTAGCAAGCAGGATAAGAGCGACAACCTGACTGCATTTTCAGGGCTTGCTGGCGATGCTAACAGGCTTCCATATTTCACTGGGGCGGGAGCCCTTTCACTTGCCGTGATCTCAGCCAAGGCTCGGGCACTACTTGGGCGAACGGACACGGCTGGCATGCAGGCTGAACTCGATCTGGTTCCAGTTTCAAGCAAAACGGATGTGAACCCTGGAAGATTGGTCACAGTCGGGTGGCTAGGGTTTGGGGCATCCCTTAGCCCGGCCTTGCCAGGGTCAAACGCTAACGTGGCCATACCCTCTGGACCAGTCTACGCCACACCAGCCACTTGGACTGGAAGTCCCTATGCAGGTACGGACGGACGTAACCAGGGGTATCTATCCGCAATAGTTTGGTCGGACGGCGGTTATATGATTCAACGCTGGGTTGGTCTTGATCCATCATGGGGTAGCTATCAGCGACATTATGTAAACGGAGTATGGCGGACATGGGCCCCTGTCTATAACGCCGACAATTCAAACCTTGATCCAACCAGCTCAGCGCCCGGCTTAATGTCATCCGCCTTGGTTGGGGGCTATTTAGTCAACCGTTACCTTAATGGTGAAGTTGAAATTAGGGGAGTTGCGCCTTTAACACCCCAAGTAACGGCGGGTGAACTTAGAGTGCTTACAATTGCCCTGCCGATTACACTGGTTAATGGATCCCTTGGGTTTTGTTTTTCATCCCTTACGCGGGTTCAGCCTCAACAGACGTACGACTCATACGGGGTAATCGCGGAATACATGTCGGACCCGTCGACTATCGGTATAGTTATAAGGAATGGTGCTACACCGCAAACATTTCAACCTACAATAAACGTTAAAGGTCGATGGAAATGAAAATTAAACTATTCCCCTTTTTGTCCGATTGGCCCCTTGAGGCTTCCATTGATGGTGATGTAATTACCATCAATGGCGAATCTATTGACCTGTCAGGTATTCCAGATGGTTTCAGATTGCCAGGGAGTGCAGTTGGTAACAAGTTCTTCCTCGGGGGTTCTGGCGACTATGTGGGGCGAATTGGTAAGACTTTACACTTTACCTTACGCTTTCCTGTTCAGTGGGACAGTCCGCCGGAAGTAATGAACCCAATTGAGCCTATCGTGATTGATGCGCGTAGTGGTCCGGTTAAATTCCCCGACAGTGCGCCAATCGTAATTGAGCAACCAGTTATTGAACTATCGGAGGTGCCGGAAAATGGTTGATTTGAGCCAGCTTGAGCCGGTAAAATCCGCCCAGGATATTACGGATCAGATTGATCTGGCCCGGGCGCGTGCTTACTTGAAAGAAACCAACTGGCACACTTTTGCCCTAGTCGAGGAGGGCACGCCAATACCGGAAGACGTAAAGGCAGCACGTATTGATGCCAGGGCGACTATTGCAAGGCTTGCTCGACCCGCTATCTGACACGCTTAGGAACAAGATAACCCGCCAATAAGCGGGTATTTTTTTGCCTGGAGAAAAGTATGCCGATCACCGAGCAGCAGCTGCTGCAGATCCTCCCGAACGCCGGCAGCAATGCCGGCGTTTTCTTTCCAGCCCTGAATACGGCCATGAACCGTTACGGGATCGTTGGCACAGCCCGCGCCGCTGCGTTCATCGCTCAGGTTGGACATGAGTCCGGCCAGTTGCGCTATGTGCGCGAGATCTGGGGGCCAACGGCGCAGCAGCTTACGTACGAAGGCCGTGCCGACCTGGGCAACACCGTCAAGGGTGACGGGTCGAAGTACCGGGGGCGCGGGCTGATCCAGATCACCGGGCGGCCGAACTATGCCGCATGCGGTGAAGCCCTGGGCCTGGACCTGATCAACAAGCCAGAGCTGCTTGAGTTGCCACAGAACGCGGCGATGTCGGCGGCCTGGTTCTGGTCGACGAAAGGCCTGAACACGCTGGCGGATCAGGGTGATTTCCCGAAGATCACGCGGCGTATTAACGGTGGACTCAATGGCCTGGAAGATCGCCTGCAATTGTGGGAGCGGGCGAAAAAGGTGCTGGCATGACGCCGGTGCAGAAGCTTGTTGCTCTGGTGGCGCTGGTCGTGGTGCTGATGGCAACCGCCGCCGGCGTGACCTGGCAGGTGCAGGACTGGCGGATGGGCAAGAAGCTCGCCGAGCAGGCCGGCCTGCACAAGGATGACCTGGCCGCCATCAGCAATGCCGCCGCCGCCCAGGCCCGCACCGAGCAGGACAAGCGCCTGGCCACCGAGCAGCAGCTCGCCACCCAAGACCAACAACACACCCGAGAACTTTCCGATGCCCAGCGTACCCAGGTTGCTCTGCGCGATCGCCTTGCCACTGCTGATGTCCGGCTGTCAGTCCTCCTTGCCAAGGATCCAGCCAGTGGCTGCAACGTGCCTTCCACCCCCGGCGCCGTCGGCGTGGTTCATGCAGCCCGTCGAGCCCAACTTGACCCAGCGCATGCTCAACGAATTATCGCCATCACCGACGCCGGTGACCAAGGACTGATCGCGCTGCGTGCGTGCCAGGCGTATGTCAGGGCTATTGCGCGCTGACGGGCTGGATCAGCTCAGGCCCCTTGTTGCGCACGTTGCCCACGGCGGTGTCGACCTTGAACCACTCGAAGGCCTCGGCTGGCTCGCCCTGGTGCAGCAGCATCTGTTCGGCACGCTCCTTGGGTGTAGCCGGGTCCAGCCATTCCCGGGCCAGTTTCGGCGTCAGCACCACGGGCCGCCGGTCGTGGATGTCCATCATGCCGCCGGCGCTGTCGGCGGTAATGATCACGAACCCGTCATGCTCACTCGGGCCTTCGTCGGCATCGGGTAGGTGGCCAATGGCTGCGCACAGAACAGGCGCACCGTCCCGTCGCCGGATCAGGTAGGGCTGTTTCTTCGCCCCGCCTTCGTCCACCCACTCAAACCAGTTATCTATGGGTGTGATTGCCCGGTGCGGCCAGATCGCCCGGAAGAATGGGCCGTGGGCCACCTTCTCGACGCGGGCATTGATCGGCGCGGCGCGGTCTTTCGCCCAGTGTGGCCGCCATCCCCAGCGCACGGAATCGGCGTGCAGCAGGTCACCTTGGATATGGAGGAGTGCGACCTGGGTGGAGGGGGCGACGTTATAGTGCTCAATGGGCTGATCACCCACTGAGTTTGCCAGGGCATTGGGTATGCTCAATGCTGCAACGAGGTCGTGGATACCCCGATACTGTGAAAGTCTTCCGCACATGGTCATGCCCTCTGTCCTAGTGAGCTTAGACAATCGTGGTCGGTCGAGACCTCAATTCATTTACGATCAGCCTGAGGTTATCGGCCTCGCGCTTGCTCACGATCGCTGACGAGGTGAGGTCGGAAATTTGCTTCCTCATCGCCGCAGCTTCACTACCACGTTGTCGGAGATAGCCGGCGAACTCATCTTTCTTCGCCCGGGCCTCATCTAGCATCGAGACCAAACCGAAGATGTCGGCGCGAGCTTTGCTGAGCAGCAAGTTCAGTTCATGGATTTCATTCTCCAGCAGCAGGCAATGCTGTTGGTACATTTCCAGGGGCGAGGGGAGACCGAGCCACTCACAGGTGTCTTCGTCAAGGTTCATGGTGGGTAAACTCAAATGCTGTATGTGCGTACAGTAATCGAGGTTTAAGCGTGGCGCGATTTGAGGCGACGAGCTGTAACTGATTTGGGTTTGGTATTCGTTCGGCAGGACGCCGTGGGGAGAAAAATTGCGGTGCAAGGTCTAAAATTGCGGAGCAGAAACACTAAGGGCCTGCATGAGGTTAATTACGCAAGCCCTTGATATATTTGGTGCCCGAACCCGGAATCGAACCGGGACGCCCTTACGAGCGGGGGATTTTAAGTCCCATGCGTCTACCAGTTTCGCCATTCGGGCGGTAGCGCGGTGTAGCAGGGTTGGGAATATATAGAT
>Ga0157371_10003725_pt1 | contig 13665 bp, 25 predicted proteins | sample C45metaG_FD_113462 | JGI IMG/M metagenome (GOLD analysis project Ga0157371, IMG submission 113462) | Corn rhizosphere microbial communities from Kellogg Biological Station, Michigan, USA - C4-5 metaG | ecosystem: Host-associated > Plants > Roots > Rhizosphere > Soil | place: USA: Michigan...
CGAGTGCCGCTCGACGGTGAAGCCTTGACGATCTCCCCACACCTGAATGAAGCGCCCGGTGGTGTCCTTCCCGGCGCGCGCTCTACCTGTCAGTCCGATTAGACGCATAGTCCTACTTCCTTCGCTCGATGTGTGAACGCCTCCTCCGCAAACGCGGGATCCCAACCGACGGACGCAGGCCACCAAGCTGAATGAGGCGGTTCCTCTACCTTTGAATACTTCTCCGTCCAGCCCGCCCACTCCTCCGGGCCGTAGTGCATCAAAAGCTTCGCCTCAGCCACAAGTAGGCAATCATCAGCTCGCTTGATTTCCTCGTCGTGAAACCAAGTCGGTAGTAGGCCGAACTTATGCGCGATCGCGTCGTCCGCCTTCGCCGCGAATGCCTCGTAGACATTCTCGCCGTCTGCCTTGGCGAATAGAGGCTTGAAGGGCCGCGGGCAATCCCACACGTAGGCCTCGTGAGCGTCGTGTAGTAGGCCGACTGCGGGGATCAACTTGAACTTCAGGAAACTCGGATACCACGCCTCCAGGACGTAGCTGACTCGCACGCAGTGCTCCGCGACGGAGTAAAAACGCTCGACGTGCCCGGCGAAGCGGCAGGCGTTGGAGAGCGCGTGCGCGATATCCCGAAAGTCGATCATATCGACGGTCGGGTTCTCGAAGTCATACGCCAGGCCAGTAAAAGTCTGGATTGCGTTGGAGTGGAAGCGCGGCGCTCTAGAAACCCAACTACTTCGCAGGCTAGGCATCAGTCGCGCTCTCGATCGTAAGCAGCGAAGATCGAGCTAACGGCGATCGAATTGATCACGAAGTCCTCGCGACCCCCGATCCCCGGGATCGTAACGAAGTCCTCCGAGGAGAGGAGGTCGCGCACATCCTCAACGCTGGCGTCCTCGACGACGTACTTGTCTCCGTTGATCATCTTGATGACAGTTCTCAATGCTTCCTCCTACGATTGTGACGGCGGGCCGCTCGCGCCGCCCTATTCTGACGCCGTCGCTTCGCTTTCCGCGCAGCCATCGATGTCTTGGTGTAGTGGTCCGTCTTCCATTCATACGGACGCCCCGGGCGGAATCGCTGGTTAAGTTCGCGAAGACGCTTGAGCAGCGGACGGAACGGTCCGCCTAGATCACGATTTGAGCGATCATCATGCAATGCTCAATCCCCCGTCCTCGTCGATGTCGCCGGTCTTAATTCTGTACACGTAGCCTTGCCCTCCGCGCTCTGGATTCTTCTTACGAATTATACGCTCCTCGTCAAGTAGACCGCTCAGACCGTCTCGAATTTTGCTCTGGGTCTCGTCCAACTCCTCCGCCAACTCCGCGACCGTGAAAACTGAGGAGGGCGATTCCGTGAGCATAATGGAGATCGCCGCGCCAACGCTGTCGTCGGGGACGAGCGAGCAGCGCCAGGTTTCCGGATCCCAGGCGATCCTGAGATTCGGCCGTTCGGGAGCATAGCGGCTCTTCGACCACGCCAGCTCGCGCAGGGTGCCGCCCTTCACAGGCTTGAAGTGCTCCATGACGGCTACGGTGTCCTCCAGGACGACGGAGCCGCGCGCCTCCGTCATGAAATCGCCGTCCTCCGCGCTGGACTTGCGGGCGTGGTGAGCGAGCAGGACCGCACACTGGAACTCCGCCGCGAGCGCGACGATCAAGTCTAGGATCTCCTCGACCTCCGTGGCGCTGTTCTCCTCGCCCTTCCAGAACTTGCGCCACGGCTCCATGTAGAGGACGTCGGGCTGGCGTTCGTCGAGCGCGCGACGGATCAGGTCGTAGTCCTTCTCGCGGTCGAACTTGAGGTTCGAGTACCCCCCGTCGCCCCAGATCATCGCGTTCTGCCGCGCGACCTCGCACTGTTCGTCGTCAAGTTCGGCGGTCTGCTCCAAAAGCAGCTTGAGTTTCTCCTGCATATGCCACGCGGTCCCCTCGTTCTCCGCGAGGAGGATCTTCAGCGGGCGCAGGGGAGTCTGGGACTCCGTTTCCTCCGGGAAGAGCGGCAGCCCCGCACTCCAGCGGATGATCCGGTTCTGGGCGAGCGTGGTCTTCCCCTTCCCGGCGCGGGCGATCATCGCGGTGATCTCCCCGGCGCAGAGCTGGCCATGCTTGACCAAGAACGGGGGCGTAGGGAACTCGTGCGCGAGGTACTCGTCGAGCGTGCGGACAGGCGGTGGAGGATCAACGGACTCGACGGGAGCCTTCAGCTTGACCGCCGCGTTGATCCGCGCGACCGCCTCGCGGCGCTCCTCCGGCCCCAACTCCGCTAGGAAGTCGGCGGCGGCTGTCTCGCGGGAGTCAGGCACCGCGGGGCACCGGGATCACAGGATTGGCGCAAAATTTCTTCGGTCTTTGTGAGCGTCGGTACGGCGAGGCCGCGCTGTCTCGTACCAGTTTCGACCCAAGCATCGTGACAGCGTGAGTGGTCGTCGCTCCGTAGCGGAGCGAAGGCACGATAGCTATCCAATGTAGCCCCGACCGCTCTGCTTCGTCAAGGCTGGCTCTTTGAAAGCGGAAACCGTGGCGCGCGAACTCGCGTTCCCACTCCGAATAAAAGTTGATCGTGTAGTCAGTGGGATCGATAAAGTTAACGCGAATCGGGTGCAGCCCCGCAGCACAGCAGAATGCCTGTCGGAAGCATTCGTAGGGCACCAAACAGCGCGGCGGATCCCAGCCGGGAAAAGGCTTCGCCAATTCAGCGGCCATGAGCGATCGGGCAGTCCGGGGACACGTATGGCTGCATGACTTCTGAGTCGCAGCCTGTTGACGTCCAACCGCCGCGGGCGGCGTTCTCCACCATCTGCTCAAGCTCACGCCGCCCCAGGGGCGCGATGCCCGCATCGTTGTAGCCTTCCAGCACCATCAGGGCGTCAGACTCGTCGTAGTCGCGGCAGTTCAGCAACATTTTGGCGAGGTTGAAGAGGACAACGTGGCGATGCCCGGGCGCTAGAGGGTTGTCGTCCTTGTGCTCCAGCATGTACTCCGCGCAGACATGAAGTCCACCGCGGGTGCCGAACTCAGAGCGGGGCTGCCGGGAACCCGGCGGTTCGGCGCCGATCGCGCGCGCGCGGCGGACCCACTCCTCGGGGTCGTTACGGCGCGGCTCGGCGTCGTGAAGAAAAGCCGCGAGCGTATAAAGCAATTCTCCCACCTTGTGGCCGATTACTTCCGCGGGATCACCGGTTTGCCAGACCATACGCCGCTCCTCCCCGAAGTAAGGGAGGTTTATGTAGTTGCCGACCATCCCCTCGCGCAGCTCGGCCTGCTTGGGGAAAACCTCGACCTCCGGGCGCCCGGCAGCGAAGGTAGCCGCGCGCAGCACGGCGCGCGCCGCCCACGCAGGACAAGCCTCGCGGAAAAACGTCCAGATATGCGCGTTGCCTGAGCGACTGCGCTCGATCCAGATGTGTCCCGGCAGCAGACCCGCCAACTCGACAGCGAGATCGAAGTTTGGTTCGTCGAGATCGATCGCCGCGAACATCACGGTGTTGTCATCGCGGACCGGAAAGATGCCAATACCGCCGTCAACGCCTTCCAGGTGAAGTTCATACATAGCACGCCAAGCGGCCCTCGCATCGGGGGGGATTTGACGTACTCCACCCTTACCGACGCCGTAAGCATCCTTGCGACCGTCGAAGAACGCCGCAAAGCGCAGCGCCAGGCTCTCCAGGGAGGATTCTAGATCAGTTCGCTTCATATCTCTCCAGAGCCTCTACCAACGCCGCATCAGGCAGTAGTAGTTTTGATTCGCCGCGCGAATCAAGATGCTTGCAACGGGATTCTGTAGCCTGACGCCATTCCTTCAAGACCGAAACAAGCCCCTCCAACACCGCCGCTTGGCGTTCGATCTTGTCGGCGGCCTTGCGAGGTATATCGCCACCATCGGTGCGGGTTCCATCTTCGTCTAGTTCATAGCCAAGACCGTGAAGCTCTTCCACCAACGCCTTACTCTCGTCAGGCATGTACGACTCGCTTAATCTTCGTCGATGTTTCCGCCTTCGTAATCTCTATCTCATCTTCCGGGTCTGTGTGTAGAAATCGTTCCGCGAGACCGTCGCCGTCGAAGTAGTCCACTACGACCTTCCCGAACCCGAACGAGACGATGATGTTTTGCGCCTTCGCGCAACGCGTACGCGCCTCCTCTTCCGCCGCCTCTCGGCGCTTCTCCATCGCCTGTTCAAGTCTACTAGGCACATTACTCTCCTCTTTGAAGTTATGCGGGGGCGCCCTCCTGCCATCCCGCGGCCCGCCGTCCGCTACGCTCAATGAGCAAGCCGTCCGGCCCCGTCCAGTTATCGCTAGCGTATCAGTCTACGCTGAGCGCGTCGTCCTTCTGCTTCGGCTTCGCCACACCGGGCTTCGCCTCCGCCTCGTCGCCGGTCTCCTGGATGGCTCCGGACTGCTCCGCGTTGCGGAACTCGGTCGCCAGCTTGACCGCACGCTGCCGGTCCTCCGGGGACAGAGACTCGCCCGCGGCGACATCCGTCGCGTAGAACGGCTTCTGTTCCTTGTTCAGACCGCGACGCACGCGGAGCTGGAACGCGCGATCCCAGGGCGCCCGAAGCGAGACCACGAGGGTCTTGAGCTTCTTCGCCGCAGGCTCGCTGGAGCGCATCAGCGACAGCCGCAGGGGCAGATCGCTGTCGTCCCCGACGACGAAGCCCACAAAGTTGTGGGTCGTCGAGATCGGCGGTCCCTGCCCCCAGGCGCCGCCCTCCGCGTTGGCCTGCAGCTTCCACTGCTCCTCCGCGTCGGGGATGTCCGCAAACGGCTGTCCGGCGTACTCCTCCGGCCAATTGTCCGGGGCGACGTCCCCGCGAGCGACGAAGGTGCCGCGCTCGTCGGAGAAGAAGCGGCCCTTGTAGATGCCGCAGACGACGAAGGGAACATCGTCGCCGTAGTCCTTCTTGGTGAGGCTGTTGATGTAGACGCCCGGACTCACGTCGCCATCCTCGACCTCGCGGGTCAGGGAATGCGTCAGCTTGATCGCAGGCAGTACGAGGTCGGCCTTATCGACTCGACCCTTGACGCCCTGTACGAGCGCCTCCTCCGCGGCAGACAACGGCTCCAAATCCGTTGTTTGCGCGTTCGGCTCCAAATCGGAACTCGTCATGTGTTACCTCCAGAGGTTGTCGGGGTGAATGTGATCACTATTAAAGCGTAGCGCGGACGTCAAGACTTCTTACGTTCTACTCGAATGTGTCGTGAGCTAGAGAAATCGAAGCCATCGGGGATCTCCTCGCCGCGCTCCAGACACTCCCGAATCCACTGATTCGCGGGAGCCTTGCGGATCGTGCGGTCGAACATTTCGTCCAATCGCCCGGAGTTCTTAACAGATTGCAGCGCGACGTCCTTGTCGATGACGCGCGCAAAGACTGTCGGCTTGGGGATCGATAAGTTGATCGTGCCAAGCTCGCCTAGGTCAAGCCAGCCACTTGACTTGTGGTTCAGGTCGTCCATCAAATCCATGACGACCTCTTCCTGCTCCTCGCGGGCGACCTTCGCCTTCTTCGCTTCGCGCTCTTTGCGTTCATGATCCTCGCGAAGGCGGAGAAGCTTTCGGGCAGCGCTGTCTAGTCGATCACTCACCGGAGTTCTGCCGGTCTTCTTCGCGACGCGCGATCGAAGCGTTTACCTCGTCAAGAGCTTCTTGACCGATCGGATCGAGGGTGTCTCGAAGTTCTCGTTGCTCCAGATCACGCATACGCGCGTGAGCGGCCTCCGCGTACTTCTCGCCTATCGCAAGCTTCGTCCACTCCGCGGCGGTCGTCCAAAAGTATGCCGCGACGCCGATGATCGCGGGCGCCGCAAGCAGGGAAACTAGTACGTAGACAATCGGCGGTAGGGCGACAACGTTGGAGGCAACGCCGAAGATCAGCGTCGCAATGAAGAGCAAAATCAGACGCGCTCCAGCTTGATTTCTAACGGTCTCCAGTATGTTCACGCTGATCCTCCTAGGATCGTCTTAACGATGATGTTCTTCGTGGCCTGAGCGGGCGCCACGCGGCCGGTCTCCACTGTACCAGGAACTCGAATGATGTGCCGCTGCGGACGCTGCTGCTGCCCCTTGCGGTCTACGCGGTCGAACGCCTGCTGGTTGATGCCTGGGACGAATTCCTCCTCCGCGAAGCCGCAGTCGCTCGCGCGGAAGAACTCGATCGACTGACCGCCGCTCTTGATCGTCCCCACGATGATGTCGAACTCGCCCGCCTGGAAGGACTGCGCTAGTTCGTCGGGGCGATTGCCTTCGTCGCCCTTGAAGCCGTGCGCCTCGATGCCGAGTGCATTGAAGCGCTTCACCAATAGATCGACCGTCTCCCGGTACCAGGCGAACCACACCCACGGGCGTCCACTGCCGCCGTCGACCACGAGGCGCTCGATTTCGTCTAGCTTGCTCGACTCGTCGGGGCCGCCAAGCAGCGCGGGGGAGGTCGCGATCTGCCGCTGGCGGACCATCCGCGCGGCGGCGTTGGGGATCATCAGTTTGACGGTCTCGAAGTCATCGCGCTCAACGGCCTCCGCGAGATCCTCGCGGTCCTCGGGCTTGATCTCCTGCGCGACCTCCAGCCAGAAGTCCTTGACTGCCGCCTTGTAGAGCTTCTCCTGCTCGGGCTTCATCGGCGGTTCGTAGACGATCGGATCGAACGGCTCCGGGATGTCTGGATGGATTTCGCGCTTACTGCGGCGCACGAGCTTGTCGGCCAACTCGAAGCGGAGGGCGTCGGGGTTCTTCACGCCCGTCACGATCTTGCGATGCCGAGCGCCCTCGTGGTATTCGGTGAACTTGTAGAAGAAGGCCCAGTAGGACGTGTACTGGTCAGGTCGGCACCACTTAAGCAGCGGGAACAACTCGCCCGGATTATTCATAATTGGCGTGCCAGAGATTGCGAGCTGAATCGGCGCGCGGCACTTCCAGAGTGCTTTTGTCCGCTTCGCTTTAGGGTTCTTTGCAAAATGTGCCTCATCGGCAAACACAGCGTCCCACTTGATCTTTGCTAGGTGCTTGACCATCAGCGGAAGCTTCTCCCAGTTGATGATCGTCCAATTCTCTGACTTCTCTAGTTCGCCAAGGCGGTGTTCCTTGTCACCATCAATCACGGTAGACTCGTCGCCGCACCACTTCTTAATCTCGCGCTGCCAGTGGCCAGTAGCTGCGTTCAAGCAGATGACAAGGACTCGCGGTCGCGGTAGTGTCGCAGCCGATGACAATTCGGGCACCGAAGCTCGCATCGGGCCAACTCTTCCGCCATCATTTTCGGACTCGACGCCAGACTCGTCACTCCGTACCGCCGAGGTTTGATGTGATCCAGATCCATGCACTCCGGAGGCAGCCGAATCCCGCAATCTACACACGGCGCTTCCTTGAACTTCCTCAGGACCGCCATCCCCTTCGCTGTTCGTTTGCGCTGCATCCCCTTCTGGCATTCCTTGCAATAGGCCTGGAGTCCGTCCGAGCTGCCGGAACTCCGCCAAAACGCGTGCGCCGGGAGCGTCTGGTGACAACTCGGACAGGTCTTGGTTTGTGTTGCCATTAAGCAATATACTAGCACGTATCAGCGCCTCATAGATCGTCGAGATCGCCTCCGCGGTCTTACCGGCGCCCATGTCATCAGCGAGGATGCAGTGCGGATGCTCCGCCATGAAGTCCACCGCGGAGCGCTGCTTCGGGGCAAGACGCTCTCGCCACGGGATAGCTACCGAAGCGTCATCGGGGAGAATCGTGACAAGTTGGTCGGCCTGCTCCGCGGCGGCGGCCTGCAACCGCTGTTCGAGCGGCTTCGTCATGTCTGGCTCGACGCGGCGCGCAAGTTGGATAAGCGTCTCGTCATCATTGCGGAAGACCCACACCTTCTTCGCCGGTTCCCAGCGGTACCCGGCGATCGTCTTGGCGGCAGCCTTCTGGCGCTGAAATTCGTCGCTGTCTCCACCGAGCTTCAGAAGCAGCAGGTCATCCTCTTCACGAAGGCGGGCGGGCAATGCTCAATCCTTCAAGCGAGCCGCAGTGATGCCCGCGGTGAGCGCGCGGTAATCATCAGAGATACGCGTCACATGCGCCGCTGCCAGTTCTCGCACCAGCTTTGGCTCTGTCAGATCGTGGTGAACTACCTCGATCTCGATAACCGTTGTAGTTCGGCGCGGCTGTACTTCAAAGACAGCAACCCCGCCGGGCGTTACCGCTACGCGCTCGTACCTGGCGATATATGGCTTTAGATCAGGCGAAGGGTGCTTAGACGTATAACGAACAAATACAGCCTCCGGCGCTTGGAAGGTAAAGATGGTCTTGTCTTCCAGTCCAACGTCCTTCTTCTCGCCGTCCCGCGGACCGCCCACTAAAATCGCCGGGCGCGAACCATCGCGATGTGGGGAATCAGGAACCAAGGGGACCAAACTTCTCGTAGTAGCGCTGGATCTCAGCGTTCGCGTCGTCGAGCTGAATCTGGAGCTTATTCGCGCGCTCTTCAGCAGCGAAGCGCTCTTTCGTCAAGCTGGCGATCAACTCCGCGCCAACGTCTGGCGCGCGATCCTCCGGCGCCTCACTACCGGGAACGATGATCTGCTCGTCGGTTTGTCCCGAGATTTCAGCGCCCTCCACAGGCTGATCCTTAACCCGCTCCTCCAGGTCTTCGCGCTCCTCATTGATCCACGCCATCCGCACTGCCATCGGGAGCGCCGCGATCATCGCCGCGCGCTCCTCTTCCGGCATGGATGCGAGCCACTCCTGCCGCTCATCGAACGTCAGCTCCGTCGCCTCAATCACTCCGCCCTCGCGGGCGACCAGCGGAATGACTCCCTGCTGCGTCGCGTCCGCCATCAGATCTTTTCGACTTTCAAGTCTCCCAGGCGATCCTTGAGAATGCGCCCATCTTCGGTGATCACATAATCAGCATCACCGACAATTGAAGCCTGCGCAATCGAATCAGTCGCAAACGAGAAATCAGGACCGCTGGGCGTGACAATCACTAATGTTGTCATGACTTCTCCTCCGCCTCCGCGGCCGCCCTCTTGACCGCCTCCAGGTCGGAGAGATCCGCAACCTCAATACCGCCAGAGAATTCCTTCAGGATATGCTCCTGCAAGTCCTCCGCGAGGACGAGCGTGATCGTCTTCATCGAAGTGATCGGGAAGGTTATCTCGCGTAGACCGTTAGCGTCCTTCTTGCCGACGGCGACGGTCTGAACGAGAAAGCGTCGGTCTTCCATCGCCGTCATGCCGGGCGCCGAGAGCATATCAAGCATCGCGGCATCGATCTGAACAGCGCGGCCCTCTTGCTCCTTGCCCTGCTCCGGAACCTCCGCGGCGCCCTCCTCGCCCGCGACGGCCTCTTCTACTTCGCGTTGCTTTTGCGCCTCCCGCCCCATCAGTCTTGCTCCTCGAAAGAAGCCTTAATCTCCTGGAGCGCGTTGATCAAATCATCGAGTGTAATGACCGACTCCGACTCGTCGTCTAGCTTGTTCCAGATCCAGATTCCGTCGGGGAATCCATGTTGAAATCCTCTTATGTGCTCGATACTCAAGAAAACACTACTGTCGTTATTATCAACATCCAACCTAATCAGTCGATCGTCATCGCTGGCTTGAATGACGATCTCATCGATCGGGTAAGGTGGACGACTTACCTTCACGTCTGCGGGCATGTTTACTCCTCTCCGCTGTACCGAGCGCCGCCCGGTACAAGCAGTTCGTTATTGATGAAAGGAAGAATCGAAATCACGAACTTACCATCAGGGAAGATATCCGCCATACCCATCCCCGGAGTCCAATCGGGATCCGGCTTGTAACCCAAACCGTCCTCCTCAACGCGACAAAGAGCTGGGATCGACGCCGAGACACGAATGTCGAGCGGATCGTGCTTCGTGCGGTAGACGACCTCGCCGCGGTGTAGGTGGCCGTGAACCTGGCTCTTGCCGAAAGTCTCAAGGCCTTTACGCTCGGCATTGTTACCAGTGAGCAAACCGTGCCGCGCTGACAATTCCCGCGCGACCGGGAACTTCGCCAGCTTCCAGTCCTGATCGATCAACTCCACGCCGAGGGTCTCCAACCGATAGAACTTGTTAAAGTGGATCAGTTCCTCCTGTTCCTCGTCCTCGTTCGGAAGTTGAGGCGGACGGAAGCCGGTCAGCTCATCGGCGTGGTCTTCGACGTAGTAGTGAATGCGATCATCGTGATTGCCGGGGATGAAGATGTGCTGGGCGTCGGGGGCGGCGCGCGTTGAGTCGTAGAAGTACCGAGCGACGGCCTCGCAAGTTGTCCGCGTCAACTCGCGGTATCGCTTGTGAGGGCGATGCTTAGAAATGTGACCGTGATTCCCCGCGTCACCTAGATGGATGACTTGCCGCGGTTGTTGATCGCGCAGGAAGGCAAGGCAGGCCCGAAAGCACGGCTCGTCGATGAAGGGATTGTGCGGGTCGGCCAGGAAGGCGACACGATAGGACTCGCCCGGCCGCGGCCCGGGGACGTAGGGGCGCGGCTCAAACTCACTGAGATCGGGAATCCGGAAGGCCTCACTCTTGCGCCGCACGTTGACGCGAACCCACGACTGCTCCGGGTTCGGCCCACCGTCCGTAATCCGGACGGACAGCTCCTCGTAGTCGTCGGGGTTCATGCCGTGCGCCCTGAGAACGTCGTTGGGGGTCTTCCCTAGCGCGGAGACCGTCGTGGAGCCGTCCCCCTCGACCCTGTATTCCCGACCCTCGGTGGTCTGGCGCCCGGAGGCGTTAAACCCACGCTTTTGTAGATGTTCCCCCACAGTCGTGCGAGCGGCGCCGGTTTGGCGGCAGGCTCCTCGAATAGAGTACCGGCCAGATTCGACCAACTCCAGCGCCCTCTCAATAGCACCGTCGCGGGGGGTAGAACTCTTCGTCGGCATTAGATCCAATATAGCAGCGGCGTCAAGGGTTTCCTTCTCGGGTCAAGTGTCGTGTTGGCCCGGCCTGCCTCTTGGCGAGGCCGGAGCCTACCACAACGATACAAGTTGAGTCAAATCGTGCCTGAGAATGAGACCGATGATGAAGCTTTTTGTCGGAGTTAGGGAAGGTTGGTACACTTTATGCTTCAATCGGCTTGGGAAAGCCACTTGCAGCTTTGTATACACTTTCGCAAATTGCATGAAAACGATGATCCCGCTGCGGCCTCATCGCTCTCACGCCACTCATCTACGGATCCGCAGCGATCTACACCGGCCGCCTTGAGTTGAGTTAGGGTTTGCTCCGCGAGGTCAGACAATTGAGCGAGGGCTTCCCCTAATTGTTGGACGGATAGCTCACGTACGTCCTCGGGTTCTCCGTCGATATCGGCGGGCGGCGTGTAGGTCAGGTTTGCGGCCACCCAAGTAGGATAGCTCATACAATTAAACCCCGCAATCCGCTACTCTTCAATCCATGACGCCGCCGTGGCCTGCAATTCCGCTTCCACTTCTTCCGCTATTCGCGGCGTTGACTATCAACGCTCCATTTGTGATGATTATCGGCGCCCTAGCTGGTCCAATTGTCGCATACATTGTCGCCGCGCGCCGATTCAGCGGTAAGATCGAAACTACGGAGGCGCGCGAGCTGTGGAAAGAAAGCCGCGCAATTCGTGAATGGTCACAGCGTAGAATGCGCGAACTAGAACAGCGTAATAGAGCACTCGAAGACCGCGTCGAGCATTTGGAGAACGAAAATGCAGAACTGCGTGGTAGGCTTTCTCTATGAGTCCGACTTCCACACCGGAGGGCGCCAAGATTGTCGAAGAGATCCGACGTACGCTTCGCGGTCTCGTGATAGCCACGCTTATTCTCTATGTAGCCCTGGCTATCTTGGCGGGGTTCTCTTATCACACGTCGCGGCAGAATCAAGAAGCGGTCTGTAATCTTCGCGGCGACCTTCAACATCGAATCCAAGGCAGTGAAACCTTCCTGGCGGACCATCCCGACGCGGTACAGAAGCTTGGTTTCACGGTCGCTCAAGTGCAGAAGGAAATCGACAATCAACGTCGTACGCTTCGGGCGCTCTCTGCTGTCTCGTGTGATTGAAAGGCTGCGGCGGGGCATTCTTCACCCCGCCGCATAACAAGTTCAGTTATCGATCTGGTTTGCGACGCCGCGGCCGCCTACGCTGTAGGTGGGGCCGTCGTCAAAATACACCACCACGGATCGGCCTGCTCGTGCTGGCTCAAACGTGACGGCCTGGGAATCATATCGCTTAAGCAATGATTGAACAGTCTCCGCCTGCTTCGGGGTAAGTCTAACGCTCATTTTTACCTCCTCTCTGGTCTCGGGGTTTTAACCCGCACTGCGGGTTTGAAGGTATGCGTATAGAAGCGCGGCCCTAGGGGCGAACGCGGCGGCCTGCCGCGCGGGAGAGGACTGCGAAGACGTCGATACCAGGGGACCGGTTTTGTGTTCACAAATAATGCTTCCATAAGTTGCTGCGCGGTAGCATTATTTAGGTGGACCGCGGGGCCGCTACTTTTGCGGTCAGTTGTCCAGCGCTGAGAATCGCTACTCATAGCGGCCGCACCCACTCCTCGGATAAGTCCACGTCAATTGTGTGCCCGAAGATCGTGCCAATGGAGTAGCGGCGGATGCCGTCTGCGCCGTGGTCCCAGCCCTTGACAATCTCGCCGTCTCGCTCAAGTAGCCACGGCGAGAACACGCGCCGCTTCGGTTGACCGTCCTCGGAGCTTGGATAGCTGAACACGATTACATCCTCGGCATTGATGGCCGACTCAATCATGGCAGCGGCGGCAGCGATGCTGCCGTGATAGCGATGTTGTGGTATTGCGGCGCGAGACATCAGACGAAGGTACACTCGATCGGCCCGGGTTTCGCCTTGAATGGCGTCAAGATCTGCGGCGGTTGTAGGCCTTTGGGCATTTGTCTGCTCACAGCAATGAAGTCGCCTTCAAGCTGATTCTCCTGCGCGAGCTTTTCAATGTGCTCGTAGAGGCCCAGCCCCGGACGCTGATCGAATATGATCCTCTCTCCCCCTCGGGCTTCGAAGATTGAAACCCAGCGTTCAATGGGCGGTGTTCCTAACTCGTAATCGTAATCCCAATAGGGCGGCATTGATTCCTTTCTACTTCGTTGAGGACTTCCGGTTCCCGCTGGAGACCTTCCCAGAATTGCGGCCTCGCTTGCCGCCGACCTTCCGCGAGCGGTGCCGCTTGACGATGCGGTCGCGTCCAACGCCACACTCTTGGCAGCGCACACCAGGGCCGAATTCCTCTTGGCATCGATTGCAATTCATGAAGCTATTTTATCTTGCTCGTCAAGCCACCGACGACCGTCGCTAGCAGCGCATAAATAGATACGCCGATAATTACGAATGCGGTCCCCGCGGCGATCAGCGCTATGAAAGCGAAGGCGATCAGCAGCGCGAAGACGAATAGGAAGAATGCAAGGAAGATCATCTTCCTCTCCCTCTCGATGCGTTGTCCATCGCGCTCGCGCGTTCCTTGGCGACCTCCTCAGATAGCTTCGGCTCGACCGCCCAACACTTCGCCAGCTCGTCGTACACACCCCAGGGCGCGTTCGCCGCGAGGCCCGCCCGAGCGGCGCGAAATCTTATGCGCCGCTCGGGAATGTCGTATACGAACGTTCCGGTTGTCACGCCGGGACCTCGCTCATAATGTGCTCTACCTCCGCCGCGCGCAACTCGCTTGCGCAGTCCAAGACCGGCGCGATGGGATCA
>Ga0157371_10003728_pt1 | contig 13656 bp, 14 predicted proteins | sample C45metaG_FD_113462 | JGI IMG/M metagenome (GOLD analysis project Ga0157371, IMG submission 113462) | Corn rhizosphere microbial communities from Kellogg Biological Station, Michigan, USA - C4-5 metaG | ecosystem: Host-associated > Plants > Roots > Rhizosphere > Soil | place: USA: Michigan...
CATCAGGAGAAGAAACCATTGTATTGGATCTTAAAAAAAGTTCAGGATGGTATGATTTTTCTGTTGCTGTAAAGGAAAATTCTGCTTTTGCAAAACGTTATGCAGGGCGTGTGGAAACCGGCAAAGAAACGATCAGCGATCCTTTCATGGGAAGAACTATTTGAAAATAAAATCTGTTTTTTTGTTTGTTTACTGGATCTGAAAATTCAAAACTCATAAAAGTTACTCATGAGAATATATAACTTTCTATCATTGTTCTTAATCGTATTTCTCGCTGCCTGTTCGGCAAGTAATTTTCATAAGCACCAAGCTTTCGACAAACAAGCCCATCGCGGCGGTCGTGGATTAATGCCTGAGAATACGATTGCCTCACAAAAAAATGCAATCAATTATGATTGTACTTTGGAGATGGATTTGCAAATGTCGAAAGACAAAAAGATTGTCGTTTCTCATGATGCGTATTTCAACAGTGATTTTTGCCTGACACCTGCAGGAGATTCCATGACGAAAAAAGACGGATTAAGCAGGTTGATTTACGATATGCCGTATGACAGCGTAGCAAAATACGATGTCGGTCTTAAACCATATCCTACATTTCCCAAGCAAAAGAAAATTCACGAAATCAAGCCACTCCTCAGTGTTTTAATAGATTCTGTTGAAGCTTATGCGAAAGAAAAGCATCACATAAATCATTACAACATTGAAATAAAATCGAATTTAAAATATGACGGCAAATATTATCCCACACTCCAAGAATATGTTGATTCAGCGATGAAAATTATTTTGGATAAAGGCATTGCTTCACGTACAATGATGCAGTCATTTGATGTGAGAGCTTTAAGAATGATTCGTGAAAAATATCCCAAAATTCAAACGTCATATCTCGTCGGCGCCAATGATAAGAAAACAGTCCAAGGATATATTGATGAACTTGGTTTTAAACCAGATATTTTTAGTCCTGAATTTTCTTTGGTTACCCCGGAATTGGTAAAAGCATTTCATGAAAAACATATTCTTATTATTCCCTGGACTCCCGATACTTTGGAAGAAATGCAACGTTTAAAAGACATGGGTGTGGACGGAGAAATCACCGATTACCCGCAATTGTATCAGCAATTAAAATAAAAAGCCAATCATTTTCTCATAATCAAACAATCAAATCGTTAGTGATTTTCTAATCGTTGACCTTTTGATTTTTTATTCTCTTTTCTATCTTCTTTCTTTTGACAAATTTACTAAGCTGATTAAAAAAGGAAGCTCCTGTAGACACAGGAGCTGATACCAAAACTAACTGCTTATGAGATGGCAAAAATACAATTAATTGCTTTATGTCATACTTATTTTTTGTAATTTTTTATTTACATTTTGTATGAAGAATTGCAATTGGCACGACCCTTGTCCTTCATTTAAAAAACATTAATTATGTCAGATAATAAAAGAAATATCGGAGGCCGCGACAGACAAAGAATTAGTTTGACCCAGGATTACGAAGTACGTTACTGGGCAAATAAATTTGGCATTTCCAGGGAACAATTAAAAAAGATTGTTAGGCAGGTAGGAGATAATCCGCAAGCTGTTGAGGATTATCTGAAAGGAGAGAAATAGCGTGATTTTGTAAGTGGAAATTCAATTTGTTTAGACGAAATATTTTCAGATAAATAGTTGCAAAAGCTTTTCCTTTTTTGCCTAAATAATTTTTTTCATTTAGCTTTGACCTTTAATGCAACTATCCACCAAACATCTTCTTGGCATTAAAGATCTGCGACTTAGCGATATTGAATTAATTCTTTCCACAGCCACTCAATTCAAAGAAGTTTTACAAAGACCAATAAAGAAAGTTCCTTCGTTGCGTGATACGACGATCGTGAATTTATTTTATGAAAATTCTACACGAACACGAATTTCTTTTGAGCTTGCTGAAAAAAGGCTGAGCGCAGATACATTGAATTTTACTGCTTCGGGTTCTTCGGTTTCAAAAGGAGAAACGTTGCTCGATACAGTTAACAATATTCTTTCCATGAAAGTGGATATGGTGGTGATGAGACATAGTGCAAGTGGTGCTCCGCATTTTTTGGCAAAACATATTCCAGCCGCTATTGTAAATGCCGGAGATGGAATCAATGAACATCCGACGCAGGCGTTGTTGGATGCGTTTTCTATCAAAGAAAAATTGGGCACATTAGAAGGGAAAAAAATTGTTCTTGTTGGAGACATTATGCATTCGCGGGTAGCGCTAAGCAATATTTATTTACTGAAAAAAGCAGGCGCTGAAGTGATGGTTGCCGGGCCGCCAACTTTAATTCCAAAATACATCAAAGAAGCTTTTGATATTCGGGTTGAATACAACCTTGAAAAGGCGCTGAAATGGGCGGATGTTGCCAATGTTTTGCGCATTCAATTGGAAAGGCAAAACCAGGTTTTATTTTCTTCTTTGAGAGAATACAATCTCGCTTATGGCGTTAAGAAAAAATTATTGGACCGTCTTGATAAAGAAATTATTATTCTTCATCCGGGGCCAATTAATCGCGGCGTTGAAATTGATAGTGATGTTGCCGATTCCAAACAATCCATTATTTTGCAACAGGTAGAAAATGGTGTTGCGGTAAGAATGGCGGTGCTATATTTACTCAGCAGTAAACAAACTTTTACCTCGTAATTTTGTTTTCCACTTCAAAAACTTTTTATGGAACGAATCTGCTTATTTCCCGGAACGTTTGATCCTGTTACGCTTGGGCACACTGATATCATTGATCGTGCGCTTCCTTTGTTTGATAAGTTGTATGTTGGACTCGGAAGAAACAGCAATAAAGAACCGATGTTTTCAGAAGAACAAAGACTTGCCTGGCTCAAAGAAATCTATAAAGACGAACCACGAATTGGAGTGCTTGCTTATGATGGACTGACGGTTGATTGTTGCAAGGAAGTTGGCGCTGATTTTATTCTCAGAGGAATTCGCTATGTGAATGATTTTGAGTATGAAAAAGCAATTGCTGATATGAACCGTAGTTTGAAAAATAATGTTGAAACGATTTTTCTTACCACGCTTCCGAAATTTACTTCTATTGCCAGCACGTTGATCAGAGATGTTATCAGGAATAATGGAGATATTTCTCAGTTCCTTCCTGATGTGGTAAAGAAGTCAATTTATTCAAAAGGAAAAATAAGAAGAGATGCGTTGCAGTTGATTGGCGAAAAGTGAAAAAGTAAAAAGTAGATAAGTAATAAGAAATAAGGAATGTCTATCTGGTTTCAAAAAATAAATTCTGTTGATGAATTAAGTAAGATCGGTGTCAATACGATGGCAGAATTTCTTGGTTTGAAATGGGTAGAAATCGGTGATGATTTTTTAAAATTGTCAATGCCTGTAAATAACAAAACACGCCAGCCTTATGGTTTTCTGCATGGAGGCGCTTCATGTGTTTTGGCTGAAACCATTGGCAGTGTTGCTTCTGCGCTTGTTATTGATCGTGAAAAATATTATTGTGTGGGTTTGGAGATCAATGCAAATCATTTGAGAAGTGTTAGCGAGGGAATCGTTACAGCAGTTGCAAAGCCTTTGCATCTCGGAAGAACTACTCATGTTTGGGACATCAGGATCTACGACGATAAAAAAAAACTATTTTGCATCAGCAGATTGACAGTGGCAATCCTGGAAGGAAAGAAATAATACTTTTTTAAAAATTATTCCACGATTACCGGATCACCGGCAACTTTTTTATTCGGATCATAAACTGCAACACCAACCCTCGAATCGGCACAACCATAATACAAATACCATTTCTTTTTAAAGAAAACCATTCCTTCAATAAACACCGTTCCATTTACATATTGCCCGCTTTTTTCAAAAAGTTCCATTGGACGCAGAAAAGGAACATCCAGACGGGCAATTGGTTTGGAAGGATCTTTTAAATCAAACAAAACTTGTCCAGCGCAGTAAGAATCAGCATTGTAGCGTTTATCGCCTTCATCACCGGATTTATTTTTACCATTGTAAAAAAGAAGAATCCCATTTTTGGTGATCAAAGCTGGCGGCCCACATTCTGTAAGATCACTGTCAAAAAAACCTTTTCTTGGAGAGATCAATTCTTTTAAATTTCCATCTTTATTTAAAACCGGTTGCCAGTTTATCAAGTTAGATGAAGTTGCAGCATAAACATGGTGCTCACCCCAATAAAGCCAATATTGTCCATTGATCTTTGTGATCACTTGTTTGTCGCCAATCATTTTTGTAAGAATAGAAGCGGATTTTGTCGCCATATTGAAGAAGCGGCCATTGTAAGCTTCTTGAAAAATTGGACCATGTTTTTTCCAATGAATCAAATCTGTGGAAGTGGCAACACCGAGCCGCGGCAACTTCCGATTCCATTGTGTGTAGAACATTACATAAGTTCCGCTTTCTGTCATTGCAACGCGAGGATCTTCGCAGCCACCCGGCCATTCAAATTCTTTTTGTGAATCATCTGCAGGATATAAAACAGGTTTTGTTTTTCTATTGAAATGAAGTCCATCATTGCTTTCTGCAAAACCAATCCTTGAAGTATGAAAACCAATTCCGTTCCCGGAATTATCTTCTGCGCGATAAAGCATGATCACTTTTCCATCTTTGATTGTAGCAGCCGGATTAAAAGTATTATCGGATTCCCAGTGATTTTCCTTTCCGCTCATCGGGTCTAAAAAAACAGCATTACTGTCAGGAGAAATGATCGGATTTACATTTTCAGGACGAACAAAACCTCCGAAGGCCCATGAGGGCAAAGTGTTAGTGGATTGCGCATTTGAAGAGAGGCAGAAGAAAAGGGAAATAATAACGAGATATGAAAATTTTGATGGAGAATTTTTTTTCATTTTGGAAATTATGTCGATGAGTTTAATCGCCAGACTTTTAAATTTTACGGTAAACAAATAAATAAAGTAAGTTTTATTTTCAATCAATTTTCAAAACTGGAATCAAATATTTAAAAATCATTCAGGTTTAAAAATATAAGAAAGCATTTGCATAAGATCATCCCTTTCTGCTTTTGAAATAATTCCTATCTTTTTTTTAAATCTTGCTTTATCAAAACACTTTAACTGATCAACAGCAATTTGCCCACCTTTATTATCAAAATCGGTATCTATCCTTGAAGGATAATTTCGCATTGTACTGGTTAAGGGAGCGACAATAACAGTGGCATAGAGGTCATTAATAATGTTATTGGAAACAACCACTGCTGGTCGTGACTTCTTTATTTCAGACCCAACCGCGGGATCAAATTCCACAAGCCAAACTTCAAATTGTTTGATGATTTTTATCATGTCCATTCTTTTTCTTCCTGTTCAGATATCCTGTTTCCCCAAACACTTTTTTCAGGTTTTTGTCCTTGTTTAATGGCAGCCTTAATTTGTTTTCTCCAGGTAGTTAAATCTGTGTTTAATGGACGTCGTTTCTTTACAGGAGAAATGATAATAGCATTTTCACGGGCTTCAATGGTAACGTCACTTGAATTCGTAATTCCTGCATCATTAAGAAGCTTTTTGTTTAGTATGACACCAAATGAATTACCTATCTTTTTTAAATTGGTTTGCATAAAAACTGTTTTAACAAAAATAAAGAATGTAATAACAATTACCAAGATCTAATGTTAGCGGTTGTTGGTTTGTTCACAGTCTCGACTTTATTTTTTTTAAATATTGTACTCGGACCTTACCAGTAGAATTCTTCATTGTCTTCCCATATTTTTTTTAATTTTCTATAATTTGTAGGCAATTTTAGTCTGAATTATTTTCTTTAGAGTATTTAATGTATTGATACTTTTTTCTCGTAAAGTTGATAACATAAAATCTATTTCTTTTTATTCTGTACTTCATCTCTGGTTGGGGTGTAAAGTGGCCAAGCTTTGATAAAATGTGAACACTTTTTTCAGACACAATTAAAACAGGCACAGATGGAAAACCTGTGCCTGTAGTAAACCGACAAATAACTTAATTTCTTTTTTCTATTGAGGCGTTTCATCAAATGCTCCTTCAGGCGCGGTTGCTGCGTCTTCGCTTTCAACCGGATTTTCATAATCAATTCCCTGTCTTTTCAAAACTCCTTTTACAAAAAATGCAAAGAAGGTAATGTAGGCATAGCAAACCAAAGGAATCCAATAAGATTGATGAATACCGGAACCAACAACCGTACTTTTTGATTCAAGATAATCAGCAAGCTTACCTTGAATCGGCGGAATAACGCCACCACCAAGAATCATCATGATTAAAAACGCAGAACCTTGCGTGGTATATTTTCCAAGTCCCGCAACAGATAAAGTGAAGATGGCGGGCCACATAATTGAGCAAAATAAACCACCGCTGATGAATGCATAAATAGCTACTTTTCCAGTGGTTGCTAATCCAATTGCCATTGCAGTTACACCGAGCAACCCAAAGATCAAAAGCATTCTAGCCGGCTTGTCTTTGCTGACATAAAAAGCGCCGACCTGGATCAGGACACAAATAATATAGTAGTACATAATTTGCACCGCGTATCCCGATGCAGCATTCACCAATAAAACAATCGCAAAGGCAACCATCGGAACAATAAACGTAAGTTGTTGTTTGGTAGAAGGTTTAAAGTCAAAAGCCGATATAGAAGCAACCCAACGTCCAATCATCAAACTTCCCCAATACATTGAAATATAAAGCGCGGCTTGTGAAGAAGGAATACTTCCAAATTCCGGTTTGCTCAAAAGATCGCTGATGTTACTTACGATGGTAACTTCTGTTCCTACATAAAGAAACAAAGCCAACATTCCCAAAACCAATTGCGGATATTTCATCGCGCCCCAGCCATCGGGTTTTTTTCTTGCGCTTAAATTGGAAATTACTAAGCTCAATACAACCACTGCTAATGCGCCGAACAACCATTTTACACGAAATGTTTCCATGTCAGTTCTTGCCGCTTCTGTAGCGTTGGTTAAATCAACTTTGTAACTATTGAAAACCGGAACAAACATGATAATCAGCAATCCGGTCATGATAAGCAAAGTGTACAAAGCCTTATTTGCTTTTTCGGTTTTTTCTGTAGAAATTCCATGAGGTACTTTTTTAGAAAAATGAAACAGAGCAGCCGCTGCGATAAAAAGTATTCCGACACCACTGTATAAAATAATTACTTTACTCAGACTTAAATGTGCGATCTGTTCGTCTGTAATTGCAGCTGTTGTACCGAATAAAGCGAATGCAACAACCAAAGGACCTATCATGGTTCCAAAAGAATTAACTCCGCCACCAAGATTTACGCGGCTGTTTCCTGTAGATGGATCACCAAGCACAATTGCGAAAGGTTGTGCAGCTGTTTGTTGCAATGAAAAGCCGAGTGCCACAATAAACAACCCTACCAACATTCCTACAAAAGTATCTGCATTTACTGCAATAATCATTGCAATCGCACCTAATGCAGAAAACAATAACCCATACACAATACTTTTTTTATAACCCCATTTTGCAACCAGGTCTTTTCCTCCAAACGAGCCATAGGCAAAGAGTGCAAGCGCTCCGATATAATAAGCGAGATAAAAAGAAAAGTCGATCAACTGGCTTTGAAACTGATCGAGATTAAAATAATGTTTACAAAAAGGAATGAAAACACTGTTGCCGGCGGCAATAAAACCCCAAAAGAAAAATACTACGACGAGGGTGCTGAGAGCGCCGTAATTGGTTGGTTGTAATTTCCCGGTCGTAGTTACTTTTGGTTTGGTTACATTCATTGAAGGAGTGGCCATGGAAGATGTAGTTTTAGATTTTAATTTAAGGATGAAAGTAGAAAATTTTTTCAAAGAACTCATTTTTATTATAATTTTTTAATCAGGAAAATCATGCTTAATTTGAAGCGCTAATTATTTTGTATGGAGATTATTCATGTAAGTGCGGAATGTTATCCTGTAGCAAAGGCAGGCGGATTGGGCGATGTAGTAGGAGCTTTGCCAAAATATCAAAATAAATTAGGCCACATTGCTAAAGTGGTGATGCCGATGTATCGTACCAAATTTTTGTATGAACATCAATTTGAGGTGGTTCACAAAGGTGCTTTTGGAATGGCGAATTATTGGTTTGAATATACCATTATAAAAGAGGCATCTAACCTTTTGGGCTTTGATCTTTACCTCGTTGACATCAACAATTTATTAGACCGCGAAAAAATTTATGGCTATGGAGATGATATTGAACGGTTCACTGCTTTTCAAATCGCAGTTGCAGATTGGATCAGCAAATGGCGACATCATCCGGACATCGTAAATGCTCATGATCACCAGGCTGCACTGATTCCTTTTATGATGCAATATTGTTATGCTTATAAAAATATTGCTTCAATCAAAACAATTCTCACCATTCATAATGCTGAATACCAGGGATGGATGGATTGGGGGAAAGCCAATTATCTTCCTGATTGGGACAGGTGGAAATATGGTTTATTGGATTGGGGAAACACGATCAATTCTCTTGCGTGTGGAATAAAATGTGCTGCAAAAGTGAATACAGTAAGTCACGGATACCTTGAAGAATTAAGACATTCTGCAAACGGTTTGCAAAAATTATTTGAATATGAAAGAGGAAAATGCTTTGGTATTTTAAATGGCATTGATACAGAAGTGTGGAATCCTGCGACAGATAAATACCTGGAAGGAAAATTTGGAATAAATAATTTTGCTGAAGGCAAAAGAGCGAATAAAAAAGAATTGTGCGAAAGATTTAACCTGGATGAAACAAAGCCTTTGATTATTTTTATTGGCAGGCTTGTTGGAGAAAAAGCGGCAGATCTTTTACCGCAGGTGATCGGCGATTCCATTTATTTCATGAATGGCAGAATGAATTTTTTGGTGCTAGGAAGCGGCGAACCTTACATCGAATTTCAACTCGGAAATCTGCACAACCATTTGTTTGGATATTATAATTCACAGATTGGTTATAATGAAAAATTAAGCCATCAAATGTACGCCGCCGCTGATTTTCTCTTGATGCCAAGCAGGGTAGAGCCTTGTGGATTGAATCAGATGTATGCGCTTAGATATGGAACCATTCCGATTGTGAGACGTACCGGAGGTTTGCAGGATACCGTAAAAGATATTGGTGATGACGGAGGTTTTGGAATTTGTTTTAATACCGCATCTGTTGGTGACATTTGTCATGGTATTTACCGTGCGTTGGAATTGTATGATGACATGGAAAGGATGAACCAGATCATTCAACAGATCATGCAGATCGATCACAGTTGGGAAAAGAGTGCACAAATTTATATTAACTTATATAATACATAGCTCATAGTTCGAAGTTCTTAGTTCATAGTTGCGGATTTACAATTAATTATAACTCTGAATTAAAAAAAATAGCAACTAAAATTGCAGACTAAAAAACTACGGACTATGAACTAAAAACTATTAAAATGCAAACAAATATGTGGATCAGTAAATCAGTAATCGCAGTCATTCTTGGAGGTGGCGCAGGCTCCCGTTTATATCCTTTAACCCGCAACAGGAGCAAGCCTGCCGTTCCAATCGCAGGGAAATATCGTTTGGTAGATATTCCTATTTCCAATTGTATCAATTCAAATATCAATCGCATTTTTGTGTTGACGCAATTCAATTCTGCATCACTGAATAAGCATATTAAAAACACTTACCAGTTCAGCAATTTCAGCAGTGGATTTGTTGATATTCTTGCTGCAGAACAAACACCTGAAAGTTCTGAATGGTTCCAGGGAACAGCAGACGCAGTTCGACAATCTCTGAAGTATCTGAATGTGTTAGAATTTGATCATGTATTGATCTTATCGGGCGATCAGTTGTATCAAATGGATTTTGGAAATATGTTTCGCACACACGCGAAAGAAGGTGCAGATATTACTATTGCGACAATTCCAGTTACACAAAAAGAAGCAACAGAATTTGGAATTTTAAAATCAGACGACCAAAACAGGATCATTTCATTCATAGAAAAACCAGGATTGGATCTTTTGCCGGATTGGGTTAGCGAAACAAGCGAAGACATGCAAAAAGCGGGAAGAAATTATTTGGCTTCGATGGGTATTTATTTGTTTAAAAAAGAAGTGCTGATCGATCTGTTGGAAAATCAGAAAAAAGATTCTACTGATTTTGGAAAAGAGATTATTCCTTTCGCTATCAAAGATCATCATGTATTTAGTTATCAATACAGCGGCTACTGGACAGACATCGGGAATATTTCTTCTTTCTTTGAAGCGAATCTCGCGCTGACACAGGAGTTGCCTCCATTCAATCTTTTTCATAACGAGCAAAAAGTTTATACACGTCCACGCATGTTGCCGCCTGCAAAGATCAGCGGAAGTTCGCTGTTGAATACCATCGCTGGTGATGGCTGTATCATTCATGCAGAACGCCTGGAAAATTGTGTGATTGGTATCAGAACAAGAATTGGATATGGAACTAAAATTTTCAGAGCTTATATCATGGGAAGTGATTATTATGAGACGATTGAAGATATGAGTTATGACGGAGAGCGTGGAATTCCGAAACTTGGAATCGGCGATAATTGCTACATCAACAACGCCGTGATTGATAAAAATGTAAGAATCGGAAACAACGTAAGAATCAATGGGGGACTGCATTTGCAAAACACCGACCAGGAATTATATACTGTAAAAGATGGAGTAGTTGTCGTAAAAAAAGGTGCAGTGGTTCCCGATGGATTTGTAATCGAGTAAGACCGTTAAATTGAGAGAACAAAATAGGTGAGACGAGTTTAATTCCTTTTATAAACGAAATTTTCAAAAATAATATTTCGTATTACGTCTTTATTTACTCTCTCAAAACCAAAACATTGAATAGAATTTTTTATGGGTTTATCAATTCATTATTCCGGTTATATCCTGAAAGAAGAAATGTTGGATTCTTTGATTGGAGAAGTGTCAGAAGTAGCGCAAACATTGGGTTGAAAGTCTCATGTCATTGATGATGAAGATATTAAAGGTGTTTCTTTTGCTCCGGAAGGAAGCGAGTCTGTTTTCCTTACATTTAATCCTGACGGAAGAATACTTTCGCCTATCAATATCATGTGTAAAGATATTTATGATGGTGTGCAATTTGATAAAGATTTGATCTTTACAGCGAGCACTAAAACTCAGTTTGCAGGAATAGATGCTCATATCGCAATAATTGATTTTTTAAAACATCTTTCTAATAAATATTTAAAAGAATTTACACTCGTTGATGAAGGATATTATTGGGAAACTGGAGACAAAAAGACTCTTGAGAAACAATTCAGCAGGTATGAAATTGCTATGGATATTTTTTGTGAAGCAATAAGTGATCTGCCGTCTGTTTCGCGAGAAACTGCAGAATCTTTGAGTGAAAGATTGGAAAGGCTTTTAAGAGAAAAGTTTGGAGGAGAAGAGGGTGAATTTAATAGTGAATAGATCATTCCCAACTGGTTAAATCAAAATAAAAAATCTGTTCATTTGTTCTTTTACTGAAAAAATAGAAACCTGAATTTTATTAGGTATTAAAAGTAGCAGGGATATTAAAAAACGGTTTTTATTAACTGTGGAATCTGTTTGAATTAAAAGATATCAAACCAGGAAATTAAATCTCACAAAAATTATGGCCCGGATTCTTAGCCATTTCCTTTCTTTATTTATTTTCTGAAAAAAATTCTTTGATTAAAAATTCCTGTATTTTTATCAAAGTGTAATTCTTACATCAACGTTTACTAAACCATTGCTATGTCATCACATCCCGTTCCAAAACATCGCCTCACCTTCAGGCAAATCATCAACATGAGTTTCGGATTTTTCGGAATTCAATTTGGTTTTGCTTTGCAAAACGCCAATGTTTCCCGCATCTTTCAAACGCTTGGCGCAGAGATTGATAAGATTGGATTTCTTTGGATTGCCGCGCCACTAACCGGTTTACTGGTGCAGCCGATCATCGGTTACATGAGCGACCGCACATGGCATGGCAAATGGGGAAGAAGAAGACCTTTCTTTTTTATCGGCGCCGTTCTTGCTTCGATTGCCCTTTTTTTAATGCCGCAATCCACCATGCTTTGGATGGCTGCTGTTTTGTTGTGGGTGCTGGATGCATCCATTAATATTTCAATGGAGCCTTTCCGTGCTTTTGTCGGTGATAAACTAACTTCCGCACAAAGAACCACCGGCTTTGCCACGCAAACTTTTTTCATTGGTTTAGGTGCTGTAATTGCTTCTTTGCTTCCTTATATTTTTACCAATGTTTTTCATATCAGCAACACGGCTCCCGAAGGGCAAATCGGCGATTCAGTAAAATATTCTTTTTACATCGGCGCCGTGGTTTTCTTTCTTTCTGTGTTGTGGACAGTGATCACTTCTGATGAACTTCCTCCCGAGAATATTGAGGAGTGGAAACAGGAGAAAGCGCAATCAAAAGGACTTATCGTTGCAGTGAAAGAAATTACGAAAGGTATTTTTTCAATGCCAAAAACAATGGGTCAATTGGCAGTGGTACAGTTTTTTACATGGGTTGGATTTTATTGTATGTGGCTTTATTCAACGGCGGCTATAGCCCAGAACGCTTACGGAACTGTTGATACCACATCAAAAGCTTTTCAGGATGCCGGTGATTGGGTCGGTGTGATGTTTACCGTTTACAGTGGCATCTCAGCTATTGCTGCTTTTCTTCTTCCTCTTCTTGCAAAAAAGATAGGAAGAAAATATACGCATCTTGTTTGTTTAATTATTGGTGGCATTGGATTGGTTTCAATGATCTACATCAAATCGCCGCAAATGCTTTTGGTACCGATGATTGCGATCGGGCTTGCATGGGCTTCCACTTTGACAATGCCTTATGCAATTCTTGCCGGTGCTTTGCCTCCCGCGAAAATGGGATTTTATATGGGCGTGTTTAATTTCTTTATTGTGATTCCGCAATTGGTTGCCTCATTTGTAATGGGTTTTGTGATCAAAGATATTTTTCACGAACAGGCGATTTATGCACTCGTGATTGGTGGCATATGTATGGCCATCGGTGGAGTTATGAATTTGATTGTAGTGGACAAAGATGAGGAAGTGGAACCAGTCATAGAATATCATTTGGCAGAAAGTTAGTATCATTTTAAATTAAGGTTCATGAAGGAATTTCAAACTTTGAAAATGGTCATAGATAAAGAAGACGGAGTGTATGTAGCTATTTGTCGAGAGCTTGATATTGCAAGTCAGGGTGAATCGGTTGATGAAGCAAAAAGTAATTTAATGAAGGCAATTGAATTATTTTTTGATCATGCTTCCAAAAAATGAAATAGAATCAAGACTAAAAAAATAAATTCTTTTTAAAATTATCTCCTAAATAATCCGATGAAAAAAAATACTCTTTTTTTACTTTTTACTTTTTACTTTTTCTCCAATCTCTCTGCTCAAAATAATTCTTACAAATGTTATCCAACCAATTGGTGGGTAGGAATGAAATGGAATAAAGTGCAGATTATGATTCATGGAAATGGTATCGGTAATGCTGATACGTTCACGATAAATTATCCAGGTGTAAAACTTGAAAAAGTAAATAAGGTTGAAAATAAAAATTATGTTTTTCTGGATATAAATATTTCTCCTTCTACCAAAACGGGAATGCTCAAAATAAAAGTGAAGGAAAAACAATCTTCGTTCAATATTGATTTTGAATTAAAGAAAAAACG
>Ga0157371_10003730_pt1 | contig 13652 bp, 9 predicted proteins | sample C45metaG_FD_113462 | JGI IMG/M metagenome (GOLD analysis project Ga0157371, IMG submission 113462) | Corn rhizosphere microbial communities from Kellogg Biological Station, Michigan, USA - C4-5 metaG | ecosystem: Host-associated > Plants > Roots > Rhizosphere > Soil | place: USA: Michigan...
CGGCACGGTGCGGGCGCTCTCGTCCACCGAACCGACGAAGGCGCCTTCGATGGTCGTGCGGTTGTAGGTCGAGGCCAGGCCCCGCAGGATCGGCCAGCGCGGCTCGCCCTGGTCCTCCATGACCGACACGCCGGGAATACGACGCAGGGCGGCGGCGGTGTTGTGATCGGGCAACTTGCCGATATCGTCGGCCGACACGGCGTCCATGACCTCGAACTCGCTGCGTTTGACGGCGATGGCGGCCCGCTGCGCCTCGCGCTGGCCGGTCACGACGATCTCGTCGACCTCTGCGGCCTGGGCCGCCTCCTGAGCCCGCGCCGAGGCGGCGAAGGCGGCCGTGGCCAGGGCCGTGGTGGCGAGAAGCAGCGGCCCATAGGCCCGCCGTGTGATCTTGATGGTCATGGCATCCCCCGATGTCGATCTGAAGACCGCGCCCTAGGGGCAGGCGATTACCAGGGGGTCACTGTTCGATGGCGTCTGGGCGAACTTTTGATGACGCGGAAATGGCGGATGCGGCGTCACGCGGAGGGATCAACGTGCGGTAGCCAGAACTCGCTGCTGGCCATGGCTTGAGGCCCAAACCGCTTGACGCACAAAGGGATTTCCACTGAGCGTCAAACTTCCGCGAATGGTGCTTTCGCGTATGGGCCGATGCTCACCTGCCCCGCAGCTTCCGCAATGCGCCAGGATTGGTCGTTGTTCTTGCGGCCTGAAAACGAACGTTCCATCGGTCCGCGAGGTTAAGTCTGCTTTCCGACTGAGGCCGTTAAAAAAAGTGCTCGGCGGTAGCCGCTTCTGATTATTGACGAGGTGCGGAGCGCCTTGTCTCGAACTCTGATCGCCTCAATCAGGGGTCTGGCTCCGAGCACCGCCGTTACCCGCTTCATGTTGTAGGCCAGGATGTGGAGGCTGATCTCGGTCTTCACGTTGGGCGACCGCTTCATGAGGAAGTGGGTGTGGCCATCCAGGCCTTGATCGTTCCGAACGGATGCTCGACCAGCCGCCGCCGTTTGCGCATGGCGCGCGGGGCGAGGTCCATCCGGGCCTGTAGCGCATTGATCACCGCCTCATGCTCCCAGCGGTGCTGTCAGTCTAACGCTAACTTGTCTCCACCTCAGGCCGACGTAAACGGCTTATTGGGGAAGAATTTTGTGAGTCTGAGCTTCAGGGATGTTGAAGAGCTGCTTGCAGCGCGCGGTATAGACGTGGGCTACGAGACCATCCGCTGGGAGCGTCGTGTACGACTGGCGGCTCGAACAGGAAGAGGCGTTGCGCCACAGCGGCGCGCCCGGCGACGCGATCATGACCGCAGCCGAAGTCGGCCGGTTCATCAGCCATTACGAGCGCGTGACACGTCACATATTGGCGGAAATGCCGCAGAGAGCGGATATCTTCATGGCTCTGGACGCCCATCGGCATTGCCTGTCGATCGACCGGCCCTGACCGCACCCATCCCCTTTCGGCTCTGGGGACTGAGCCTAAGGCGGACGTCTTGTCAGCGTGACCTCGACAATGGCGGAGCGTTCCACGTCACGACCTCGACACAGCGATGCGGGCTTCCCGTATAGCGATCACTCAAGCAATCGCTCATAGCCAACCGAAGCGCATCCTCCACGCCTGAATCAGAGGACTTGAAAAACCAGTTGTGGACCTCGTCCGTATCGTCATCCACCAGGTATTCAGCCACTATGGCGGTGGGCCTTTGCCCTCCAACTAATCTAATCACGCACTTCTTGTCTTTTGCGACCTTCTCGCACTCGCGCAGTGCATCTTCTTGCGCATCGATGTCCGTATGCTCGGAGAATCCTACGCCCCATTCCTTTCCGGAATCCGTCGCAGCAAAGGCTGAATGCATATAAGGAACGTACGGGCTAAAGCGAAAAGGCCCTTGAGCCGAGTTCTGTGGTTGAGATTGCTGTTGCTGGTATCCCAGTCTATTTTGTTCAGCCTGAAACTGTTGTTGTTGCTGCTGTTGAACTCTGTCCTGGCCCAGCGCATGGGTGCTTAACGCCGCGCAACCGACCACGATCAAAACAAGACCACCTTTCACCGGCAAACTCCTTAACAAAATCAAGACTCTACATCAGACGCGACAGTAAGGTTCAGTAGATGTCGCAACCAACATCACCGCATGGTATCCGCCAAGCGATTCCTTCGGCAAGGAGGGCGCGAACCGTGCCGTGGGCGGCGCGCCTTTTGGTACGGCGTCTGGCCGTCGACGGCGGTGTTGACCACCAGAGCCAGGGCGTGGAGCGTGAAAGGGGCCACGCCGACCTTTGGTCGTCTGCTCGACCCTGGCGGACGCCCTATCTCACAGGGACGCTTCGCTGTCGCAGACGGGTCGCTTCCGCTGCCGATAGCGGCAGACGCTCCATATCGTCGTTGAAATAGCCATCCAAATTGCGGGAGAAGGGCCAATCGGAACCGGGCACGAACCGATCGACGCCGATGCCCCGCATGACCTCGACGAGGCGAGCGCGGTCGCCAGGCGATGTGTCAGCGTGGAAAACCTGAGCCAGGTCGAAGAACAGATTGGGCGCCCGATCGGGGTGGCCGTCAAGGCTCCGCCGGAAACCCTCCATGGCGTCCCAGGTGTTGGCGTCCAGGCCGCCCCAGCCGCCGGCGTGGGCGATCACGACAGGGACGCTTCGAGCGTGAGGCAGAACCTGCTCAAGGAAGATGCGAACGTCTCTCGCGCCGTAGTCTTCCGCACGAGTGCGCATATGGATCAAAATCGTCAGCCGGGCGTCTGAAGCGGCGTCGAAAATGGCCACCAGGGCCCGAACGTGGTCCGGATTGCGAAGATCGACGCCCGAGTTGGTCAGATGCAGTTTCAGACCCTTGGCGAACGGCTGATCTTTCCACGCCTCGATTTCGGACAAGGCGTCAGGCGCCAGCGGGTTGACGGAGACGAAGGCGACCAGTCGTCCCGGATGGGCCGCCGCCGTGGCGACTGTGAAGGCGTTGGCGGCGTGAACCCGTGTTGCGGCGTCCGACAACGGTGGAACCATCATCGGACTTTCCGCCAGATAGGCGGTGGACATCATCCAGGCCGTTTGCACGCCCGCCTTGTCCATGTCCGCGAGAAGATCATCAGGCGTCAACGGCTGAAGGAAGGCGGGATCGCAGGCCGCAATGCGGCCCGGACTGCTGCAATAGGCCGGCAGAATCTCCAGGATAGCGGGCGAATGAACGTGGACGTGATGATCGGTCCGAACCGACGCGGGGGTCTGGGCCAGCGCAGGTCCCGCAAGCAGCGCGACCCAGGCCGCGCCTGCCATGACAATGCCTTCAACGCTCATGATCGCTGCCCAAGGCCGCCGGTCGGCACCTACTTCGCAGCCTCGCCCAGCAGGGTCTGTTTCCAGAACAGCAGGCTGGTCCAGAAGTAATAGTCCTCGTTCTCCTTCTTGTGGAAGCCGTGACCCTCGTTCTGCGCCAGCAGGTGCCAGGCCGTGCCCCCGTTGCGCCGGACAGCCGCGATGATCTGGTCGGCTTCCGACGCGGGAACGCGGGGATCGTTGCCGCCTGTGGCGACCAACAACGGGATGGTGATCTTGTCGACGCTGGTCAGGGGCGAGATCGCCTCCAGCTGCGCCCTTTGCACCGGATCCCGCTCGTCGCCGTATTCGACCCGGCGCAGATCCCGCCGATAGGCCTGGGTGTTCTCCAGGAAGGTGACGAAGTTGGAGATGGCGACATAGCAGTTCGCCCCCTTTAGCCGGGCGCTGTAATGCACGGCGGTCGCATAGCACATATATCCGCCGTAGGAGACGCCGGTGACAGCGAAGCGTGAGGCGTCCAGGCCCTGATCCCCCTGAAGCGCGTCGAGGAAGGCGCCGATGTCCTTCACCGAATTCTCGCGTTGGAAGGGGCCGTTGTCCAGGTTGACGAACCGCGTGCCATAGCCGGAGGATCCCCGCACATTGGGAAAGAACAGAGCCACGCCCATTTCGTTGAGCAGATAGTTCTGCGGCCCCAGGAAGTCGGGCCGGGTCTGTCCCTCTGGCCCGCCGTGGATATCGACGATGAGCGGCCGCTTGCCGGGGAAACGCGACGGATCAGGACGGTAGAGGAAGCCCGAAACCGTCTCACCGTCGAAGCTCTTCACCTCGATCAGCTGCGGCTCGACATTGACGTCGGGGTTCAAGCCGCCCGTCTCGCTGGCGGTCCAGCGGGTGACGGCCAGGTTCTTGGGATCGATCGAAAAGGCGTCGCCGGACACTCGCGCCGAAGACAGGCTAAGCCCGATCGCTCCCCAAGGCGCAACTTCGATCGCCGAACCGATGCTGTAGGGAATGACGCCTTCGGGAAGGCCCTCGACAGGGCGCACGGCGCCCGTCGCCAGGTCCAGCAGGCGCACGCGCGAGACCCCCGCATCGTTAATGGCGTAGACGACGAAACTGCCATCGGGGGCCAGTGCGTAGTCGCTGACGTCCCAACGCGGTTCCTGACTGACCGGCGTGAACCCCTTCTGTTCGATGCGCCCCAGGCGCAGGAAGTCCGAATCCTTGTTAGACGTGGCCCAGACTGCGCCGTCCGCGCCGTATTTGGGTTCGACATAAGAGACCTCGGCGGCCGGGTCGGTCAGCGCCGTAAGCGCGCCACTGGTCAGATCCAACTCGTAGACGACCGCCTTGTTGACCGACATGCGGTTCAAGACCAGCGCCCTGCGCCCGTCCCTGGAGAAGTCTGCGATGTTCCAGCCGCCGCCCGAAACCTCGGCGACGCGCCGGTCGCTGGCCGGAGTCGACGGATCGACCACATACAGGTCCATGTCCGCCCCGTTCCGACGGGAGGACGCATAGCCGATCAGACGACCGTCCGGGCTCCAGGCGCCGAACCAGTTACGGCTGCGGCCATCCGTCAGCCGCGTCAGTCGTCCGTCCTTCAGGGTGTAAAGCTGATAAAATTCGTCGCCGCCGCTGTCCCTCTGCACCACCAAAGTGCGCCCGTCCGGCGATGGGGCGCCGGTCAGGATGGGTTCGCTCTCGAAACTGATCTGGGTGCGGGCGGCCCCCGGCGCCGAGACCGTGTGCAACTGGTCGGTCGCGCCGAAACGCGTCTTGATCAGCATGGAACGATCCGCCGCGTTCCACCCCAGGAAGGCCGCGCGCCGTGACTGCAGATAGGGCTGGGTCGCTGCGACCAGGGCGTCCGGAACCACCGGCAGGCCGTCGGCGACGATGGCGGCAGGCTTGGGCGCCTCGGCCCAGGCGAGCGGCGCCCCGGCGGCGGTGGAGAGAGACAGGACAAGCGCTAGAGTGAGACGAGACATCGGCAACCGCACCATTCTGTAGAAGGGGAAAAGGAAAGGGCCGCCGGACCTCGGGGAGAACGAGGCCGGCGACCCGGTGCGCACGACCTCAGAAGCGGTAGCGCGCGCCGACTGTGACGTAACGGCCGATCACGTCGTAGTAGGGCGAGTAGAGCGAGCCGTTCGGCGGCGCCTTGTCGAACAGGTTGGTGGCGTTGGCGTACAGCTCGACCCCCTTGGGGCCGTAGTGATCCAGATCTGCGGTCAACCCCAGATCGACATAGGTGTAGGCGGGGATGTCGTTGTTCGAAATCTTGACCGTGCGGTTATAGAGACCCTGGGACAGGTATCGGGCCCGCAGATTGACGCCGAACACCTCGCCCTTCCAGCCGAGGTTGGCGTTCAGACGGAAGTCCGGCACGCCCAGACCGAAGGCGTAGCCTTGCGACTTGACGTATTCGATCTCGCTCACGCCATCGTTGGTGGTCAGGCTGTTGACCCAGGTGCCCACGACGCGCAGCCGCAGCCGACCGGTGGCGCCCGGAACCCAAAGGTCAGCCGGCGACGAATAGGAGATTTCCGCATCGACGCCGTCGGTGTGGTACTCGGCCAGGTTCACATAGGTCGAGCGAGTGCGCACCAGATTGCCGTTGGCGTCCCGATCGACGAAGGCGCAAAGCGCCGTGCTACCGTTGAAGCAGCGCGTGACCAAGTCCTGGGGCGCCACGGTGCCGATCACATTGTCGATCTTGATGTCGTAATAGTCGATCGACAGGTTCAGACTGGGGATCGACGGTGGCGAATAGGTGAAGCCCAGCGTCAAGGTGTCCGCCGTTTCGGGGACCAGGTTCGCATTTCCGCCGCCGTTGTTCAGCGTATAGACCGTCTGACCCTTCAGCGGATCGTTGATGTTATTATAGCCGGTGGTCGTGGTGGTGTAGAGTTCGGTCAGATTGGCGGAACGAATGTCGCGCGATTGGGTGATCCGCCCACGGAAACCAGGGAAGAATTCGTTGGTCGCCCCGACCTTCCAGGACCAGATCGAACCCGTGGTGTCGTAGTCCGAGATGCGGGCCGCGGCGTTGATCTCCAGATTGTTGAAGACCGGCACATCACGAATGACCGGAACCAGGATTTCGGCAAAAGCCTCCTTGACCGAGAACTCTCCCGCCATGGCCGAGAAGCTGAAGGTCTGGAACGCCTTGGCGGCGTCCAGGGCGCCGACGCGCTGATCGGTCTGCTCCTTGCGGGCTTCCAGACCCACGGCGACCGACACTTCGCCAGCCGGCAGGGCGAAGGGCTCGCCGCGCAGGCTGACGCCAGCCACATCCAGCTTGGTAGTCGCCCGCATCTGCGGCGTGCCGGTGACGTAGTCGATCGCCGCCTGGGACGGCGCGCCCAGACCGAAGAGGTTTATCGGCACGCAGCCCGAGTTGGGATTGGTGAGCGTGACCCGGCAGACGGCCTTGTTGGTGGCCGGATCGATGACGGAATCCACCGCCTGGGCATAGGGCGTGGTCAGCAGGAAGCCGGGCGTGTCGATATTGTTCTCGTACTCGCCATGGCTGTAATAGGCGCCCCAACGCCAGTTCGCGCCGAACTCGCCATCCAGGGCGAGAGTAGCCTGGGTGGTGACGCGCTCGAAGTCGATGCGCGAGAAGGCCAGGTCGGAGTTGAACCGGCCCATGGCGAAGGTGGTTTGCCCAGCCGCCGCCATCTGCTGCTTGATCGCGGCCGGCAGGAAGGCGTTCTCGATCTTGATGGTCAGGTTGCCGCGGTTGTGATCGCCGAACCAAACATAGTCGTTCCACATCCGGGAATGACGCACGTCCGCCGTCAACCGCAGCCTGTCGGACAGATCGTAGGTCACGCTGGCCAGCCCGGTATAGCGTTGCTGCGGCGTCACCAACGGGCTGAGATCGTCGTTGGACGGCCCCTCGCCGCCCACTGTGTTCGTTCCCACGACCCGGCCATAGTTGAATGGCCGCAAGGAGCCATCCGGATTGAAGACCTTGCCCGCATTGACGCCAGACAGGATCAGCCCGCCATAGGCCGCATTGGCGAAGCCGACATTGGGCACGGTGACGAAGCCGCCGGCGCCGTCCGAAACCTGAGCCCAGCGGCCGATTGCGGGGCGCGAAACCTTCGGCACGACACCCGCATTGTCCAGGTATTCGCCGCCAATCACGAAGTGGCCGCGATCCCCGGCGAATCCGGCTCCCCAGGCCGCCTCGAAGCGCTTCTGTTCCGCATCGTCGAAAGAGGAGATGCCGTATTCAGCGCCCAGCTTGCCGCCCGTGAAGTTGCGGTCGATCCCGATATTGACCACGCCCGCGACGGCGCCCGAACCCCAGGCCGCCGAGGCGCCGCCAGTCACCACGTCGATGCTCTTGACCAAGACGGTCGGCACGCTGTTCAGGTCGTTTTCGCTGGACACACGGCGCCCGTCGATGAGAACCAGGGTCCGACTGATCCCGAGACCACGCAGATCGACCGGGGCGTTGCCCGCGCCGGTGTTGGTGCCGGTCGTCTGGGGCGAACTGGTCGCCTTGAACTGCGGCATGTCGTTCAGCGCCGCCGCGATGTTCGGGCGTGCGCCGACGGAGAGATCTTCCGCAGTCAGCCGAATGGTCGGCGTCGGGGCCTGAAAGCCCGCACGGTCGATGCGCGAGGCGGTGACGACGATGTCATCGACCGAGGCGGCGTCAGCCGGTTTGGGATCGGCTTCCTGCGCCATGGCGGCGCTGGCGCAAGTCATCAGCGCGACCAGACTGGCGCAACTGCTCAGAGAACGGGCGAAACGAGACAAGGCGAGACTCCTCATATGAGATGACGCCCCTCCCCAGGGGTGTCTGATGCGAGCGACGCTCTGACGGCGCCGTTTCGCCCCCGCTGTCATCGGGCCTGAGAGTTTCGGGCGAAGACGCCCTTTCTCCTTCGGCGAGGCCGCGTCCCCCGGACGGACCTGCTCTCCAGCGTTTCATCAGCAAGGCGGTCCGTTTGCCTGAGCGTTTCCGGGGCGGTTGCGCCTTCGGCGTCGGCCTGAACCGATCTCTCCCGCCTTGCATAACGAGTAAAATCCGCCCCTCACGACCTGTCAAACCGCCACTGATAACGATTTTGTTCTAATGTTGCGCCATATTCAGCAAGATTATTGCGACACCCGAACAACCGTGACGCGACACTCGACAGTCAGACTTCGGGGAAACGCAACCGTGACGGCGAGATGACAGAAATGCGGCCTTGCCGCAGAAAAGACTTATCCACAGGAAGAATCAGGGCGCCGCAGGATCGGCCGGCGCGCGGGTCGATGACTTCATGGCGTCATTCCAACGTCGCAGCAGTTTCGCCCGGCGCACCTGATCGAGATTGGCCAGCAAGGCCGGTCCGACGCGGAGCGGTCGCGCGCCCGCCTCCAAGGGGCGGTCCGCGTCGTCGACGTCGTTGCGCACGGGCCGGATGCCCAACGCCGCAATCACGCCCTGACCTTGGCGCGAGAGAAGGAAGTCGAGAAACAGCCGGCCGGCGTTCGGGTGGGCCGCATTGCGCGGAATGAACGCCACCCGCGAAACCGATAGATGGTAATCCTCCGGCGTGACCAGACCGATCGTCGGCGCCTTGGCGGCCCAATAGGCGCCGTAAGAGCGATTGATGTTGTAACCGAACACCATCCGACCATCGGCGATCCGCCTGAGCATTCGCTGGCCTGACGTGTCCAGCCATGGCCGCCGAGCGCCCATGGCGTCGACGAGCCGCCAAGCGTCCGGATAGATTTGGACATCGGCGGACAACTGCATCAAAGCGACGCCGCTGTGCTCGGCATCGTAGAGACCGATCCTGCCGTCGAAGGCCTCTGGTCGTGCGGAGAGCAATTCCAGCAGCCCGCCATGACTCCGCGGAATTACATCCGGGTTCAGCATGCGGCGATTATAGGCGAACACGATCGGCTCCGCCGTGAGGCCATAGCCCTGATCGCGCCAAACCGAGCCGTTCGGCATGCTATGGCGATAAGGCGAACGATAGACTTGGGCGTAGCCATCGTTGATCAGCTTGACCTGCACGTCCATTGCCGTGCTCCAGACCAGGTCCGGCCCGGCCTCGGCGGCGTCGGCGGCCCGGCGCACGGCTTCGGCGATCCGGGTGGAGTTCATGTCGTCCAACCCCACCTTGATGTCGGGCCAGCGACGGCAAAAGGCGTCGAGCACCGGCCCCATCAGACTCGTATTGGTCAGTATGCGCAGGGCGCCTTCGCGCTTGGCGAGCCATCGGATGCGTGACGAGGTCCGCCCCTCTCCCGCAAAAGGCGTACAGGCCGAAACACCCGACCCGACCGCACCCAGCAGAAGCCGACGTCGATCCGTCTTCACCGATACGCCTTTCCGGCTATCATGATCCTCATGACCGTCGATCCTCATTCAGCATCATGAGAATACTCGTCGTCGAAGATGACAAGGCGCTGCGACACTCTTTGGAGTCGAGTCTCAAAGACGCCGGCTTCGACACGGTATGCGTCAGCCACGGCGCGCTGGCGCTTGAACAGGAGAGCTCTAGCAGCTTCGACGCCACGGTGCTGGATATCGGCCTTCCCGACATCGACGGCTTCGAAGTGCTCGGCGCTCTTCGGCGTCGAGGATCGATGACGCCGGTGCTGATGCTTACCGCACGTGACGCGCTGAGCGACCGCGTCGCCGGGCTGGATATCGGAGCCGACGACTATCTGGTGAAGCCGTTCGCGCCCTCCGAACTAGCAGCCAGGCTGCGCGCCATCATCCGACGGCGACAGGGGGTGGCAGGCGGCGCTGTGGAGGTCGGAGCCCTGGTGTGCGATTGGCGAACCGGCCGCGCCCAAATCGGCGATAGAGACCTGGACCTGAGACCGCGCGAATGGGCGGTTCTGCGCGTACTGGCCTCGCGTCCCGGCCGCGTGGTGGACCGCGACCTTCTGGCGGCCGAAGTCTTCGCCGACGAGACGTCATACTCTGTCAACGCCCTCGAAATCCACGTCGGCCGTCTGCGGCGCAAGCTGCAGCCCGACGGTCCCGCCGTGACCAATATTCGCGGACGCGGCTATCGCCTCGATCCATGACGCGGGTGAAAGCGCCCCGCGCCCATCGGCTTGTGACGCGACTTCTGATCGCCCAGGGACTGCCGCTTGCCCTTCTTGCCCTGATCGTTCTGGCGGCCGGGGCGTGGAGCGCCAACCGCGTGGTGGCCAACACAGCGGATCGCCTGCTCGCAGGCGCCCTGCAAACCATAAGTCAGAGCGTCACCCTCACGGACGGAGAGGTGACAGCCGATGTGGCGCCCTGGGCGCTCGGCCTGCTGGACGGGCCGGAGCGCGACGCGGTCTTCTACAGCGTGCGGGATGGCGACCGGCTCGTGACAGGCTACCCCGACCTGCCGAACCTGCCCCGCCTTCCATCGGAACGCCTGGCCTTCTCAAACCTGTCTGTTCGCGGAATACCGGTGCGGATGGCGCAACAGACGCTGTTCATTCCCGGCCACACGGCGCCGGTCAGGGTTTCCGTCGCCCAAAGCCTCGACTCCCGCCGCGCCAATCTTAGGGAGCTCTATCTCAGCCTTCTTCTGCCGCCAGGCCTCCTCGTTCTGGCGGCCGGCCTCCTTATCTGGCCCGCGCTACGCTGGGGGCTTAGCTCCCTCAGCCGTCTGATCGACGATCTGGCCGGCCGCCAGAATCGCGCCGATGCTTTCGCGCCAGCCACAATGGATCTTGCCCCGCGCGAGTTCTGGCCTGTCATGACCGCCTTCAACCATCTTCTGAACCAGCTGGAAGCGTCTCGGGCCAGCGTTCAACGCTTCGCTTCGGACGCCTCGCACCAATTACGAACGCCTCTATCGGTCCTCGCCGCCAACCTCGAACTGTTGGCCGCCGCCCCCCAGCCATGGAAGAAGCGCGAACATCGGCTGATGACGGATTGCGAGAACGCCGTCCAAGGCATGACGCGGCTGGTGTCCCAGCTTTTGGCCACCGCCAGAGCCGACGGCGTTCGGGTCGAAGGCTCGGCCGATCTCGGCCGGGCCGTTCGCCGCGCGTGCCGCATCTTTCAAGATCGGCACAAAGCGGTGACAGGCGATCTTCGGCTGCGCCTGCCGGACGAACCCGCCATGGTCAACGGCGTCGAAGACCTGATCACCGAACAAGTCATCAACCTAATCGACAATGCTTTTCAACACGGCGCAGCCCCGGTTTTCGTCCAGGTCCGCACACGGGTTGACGGGAGCTGTGTGCGGGTCTGGGATCAAGGTGATGGCGTCGATGAGAACCTGCTTCCTCGCCTGACCGATCGCTTCGTCCGTGGCGATACGGCTGCTCCCGGTTCCGGACTGGGCCTAGCGATCGTCAAGGCGCTTGCAGACGCCCAAGGCGCGGACCTCGACATTCACATCCGATCCGGTCGCCGCCAAGGCATCGTCGGGACGTTGAAATATCGCCAGTTTAACGCCGCCCCCTTACCCTGAAAGCAGCGTCGGAGTTCGCCACGGTGATCAGGTCAGATTGGGCTTTGGGAGATCAAGCCGCATTCGAACCGCCAGTCCGATTTCTGACAATGCCGCTTAGGCGTAAAGCGCGCTGCCCTCTCATGGGTGTTGTCAGTCTAACACTAACTTCTCTCCACTGAAGGCCGACGTAGGCGGCTGATTGGGCACGACTTCCGTGAAGCCGCTATCTTTCAAGCCACCGTTTCCCCTGAGGTCATCCGCCATACCGCGTGGCTCTACTTTCGCTTCAGCCTCAGCCTTCGGGACGTTGAAGAGCGTCTCGCGGCCGGGGGATCGACGTCAGCTACGAGACCATCCGCTGTTGGACGATCAAGTTTGGACCGCAGATCGCAAGGCGGCTGAAGCGGCTCCGCCCCTCCCCTTCCCCTTCGCTGGCATTTAAACGAGGTTGTCTGTTCGATCGGCGGAACGCGCATGTTCCTGTGGCGCGCGGTCGATGACGAGGGCGAGATTCTGGACCTCGTTGTCCAGCGCAGGCTAGACACAGATGCGGCTCTGGTGCTGTGAAGCGGCAGCGACAGCCTAAAATTTCGCCGCGTGGGGCAAGTTGCCGGCTTGGAGCACTTAACCTGACAGCGCTGTTCCAAGTTGTCAGTTCCAAATGACTTGATGACGCCGGCGATTCATATATTTTGAAATTAAGTCCCAATAAATGGGTCGCTATGAATCATAGGGAAACGGTCGGTTTGTTTCGCAAGGCACAGCTTCGCGGATTGATGGCATGTACGAGCATCAACTTCCTCATGGCCTCGGCGTTCGCCAATGCTGAAGTTCCACATTTGGAGCGGTTGGATCGGTCCGTCGTCAGCACACAGGCCCACGACGGCGGAACGTTGCTTCAATGGCGGCTGCTGGCGACGGACGCTTCGGACACCCGCTTCGAAGTGTTCAGGAATGGCGTCAAGATAGGCAGGACAGGCGCTGCTGACGCGACGGACTGGCATGACGTGAACGGCGACCCGCTGGCGCGCTACGCGGTGCGCCGCTTGGGCGACGAAAGCCGTACTGAAGCGCTGGACCTGCGTGAGGGCTATCTCACAATCTCGCTGGATCGCCCCGATGGCGGCGTGACACCCGACGGGGTGGCCTATGAATACGAGGCCAACGACGGGACGGTCGGAGATCTGGACGGCGATGGCCGATACGAGATCATACTGAAATGGCAGCCGACGAACGCCAAGGACAACGCCTTCGCCGGCTTCACTGGCCCGACGCTGATCGACGCCTACACGCTGGACGGGCGGCGGCTGTGGCGCATCGACTTGGGGCGCAACATCCGTTCGGGCGCCCACTACACCCAGATGATCGTGCAGGATTTCGACGGCGATGGACGGGCCGAAGTGGTGCTGAAGACCGCAGACGGCACAATCGACGGCGTCGGCCGGATGATCGGCGACGCCGAAGCCGACTGGCGCGAAGACGGCGGCGAAATCCCCAGCCGCGACCGCACCGGCGCCGAGCAGAGGCCGGATGGAAGTCTGGCGGCGGGCCTGAAGGGCCGCATCCTGTCGGGACCTGAGTTCATCACCGTCTTCGACGGCCGCACCGGCGCGGCCCTGGCCAGCGCGCCCTATGTCTCTTCGCGCGGTCGAGCCGGCGATGAAGCGACCTCTGAGGAGATGGCGGCCATCTGGGGCGACGGATACGGCAATCGGTCCGAGCGGTATCTGGGCGGCGCGGCCTATCTGGACGGTCGCCTGCCCAGCATTGTCATGGCGCGCGGCTATTACGGACGCACCGTGGTCGCCGCCTGGGATTGGCGCGACGGACGGCTGACCCAGCGCTGGGTCTTCGACAGCGACACGGTGCCCGAAGGCTACGCCGGTCAGGGCAATCATCAGTTCAGCGTGGCGGACGTGGACGGCGACGGCCG
>Ga0157371_10003733_pt1 | contig 13644 bp, 9 predicted proteins | sample C45metaG_FD_113462 | JGI IMG/M metagenome (GOLD analysis project Ga0157371, IMG submission 113462) | Corn rhizosphere microbial communities from Kellogg Biological Station, Michigan, USA - C4-5 metaG | ecosystem: Host-associated > Plants > Roots > Rhizosphere > Soil | place: USA: Michigan...
ATGAAGTTACGCCATTGTGTTCACAGTTGTATTCTTCTGATATCTCTGAAAGTGAGGGTATCCGCCTGAGTAATATCATCAATTACATCATGCGTAACTATAACAGCCCCATTACACTGGAAGATGTGGCCAACGCCGCTTTCATGACTCCGCAAGCCTTCTGCAGATATTTCAAAAAGCATACTGGCCATACCTTCGTGTCTTTCCTGAACGAAGTTCGTATCAATGATGCCTGTAAAAGTTTGATTGCCGGCAAGAAAACGGACTGCATCTCCGGAGTGGCCTACAAGGCTGGCTTCAATAGCATTACTAATTTCAACAGGGTATTTAAAAACATCATTGGGCAGTCGCCAAGAGCCTATTTAGATGCATATAATAATGTCAGTAAAGTGAACTGCATGTCTGCCTAATAATCCGAACCTATTTATAAGGCAGGGGGTCCTGCCTAAACTTAAAAACAATGTATCTAACCAATGCGTTGAAAAGCAGCAAGGTCCCTCGGGCCATGCTTGGCTTTTCACTTCTCCTTTTATTGCCTTTTCTGGGGATATCTCAACAGCATGTACCGCTAAGTTTGTACGAGCAGACCAGTGAAATGGGAACCATGCTGGCCGGGTACCAGAATGATATCGGTGCCATTGAAGACTTCTATTCGCCCTTCGTCAGTTATCCGGGAAACATGTATCAGGCAAATGCCTATACCTACAACTCGCCGGAACAGAGAAAGCGTTTGGTGGAAGTCAACCAGGACTACCTGAAACGTATGGATGCATTAGCATTCGATTCCTTCAGCATCTATGGGAAAACCGATTACCTGCTGCTTAAAAAAGAAATTACCGCGCGACTGTACCAGCTCAAAGAGGAGGAGACCGAACAGGTTTTGATCAACAGATATCTGCCTTTTGCCCGGGAGATCTATCTACTGGAAAAGAAGCGGCAAAGAGGCAACCCTGTAAAGGGGAGCGAAGTATCCGCACAATTAAACCGCTTAGCTAAGGACGTACAAACGGCCATCAAGCAAATCAACCTGGGTTCAATGAAAGATGCTGATAAGTTAACGCTTCAGAAAGTGCTCTGGGATCTGAAAGCGAGGCTAAATAGCTTTTATTCTTTTTATAATGGCTACGATCCTGATTTTAGTTGGTGGGTACCCAAGCCCTATGAAGCACTTGATAGTGCTTTGACGCAGCTCAACAATATTTTCAAGCCTATAGAATCCAGTGAGTTGATTGGAGAGGAGCAAAACTACGGCATCAAAGGTATACCTGTTGGTAAAGCAGAACTGGAGAGACAACTCCGCGCTGAATTTATCCCATATACCCCGGAAGAGCTGATAAAAATTGCCGAGAAAGAATTTGCCTATTGTGATCAGGAGCTATTGAAGGCTTCCAAGGAGATGGGCTTTGGTGCCGACTGGAAAGCGGCACAGGAAAAGGTGAAGAATTCTTACGTGCCACTCGGGCAGCAACCCGCATTAATTGTAAAGCTTCAGGATGATGCCACTCAATTTATTAAGGCACATAACCTAATGGAATTACCGCCTTTGGCACAGGAAACCTGGGGCATGATCATGATGTCACCGGAACGGCAGCTGGTCAATCCTTTCTTTACCGGCGGCAAAGAGATCAGTATTTCTTATCCGACCAATACAATGACCGAGGAAGATAAGTTGATGAGCATGCGTGGTAATAATCCTTACTTTTCTCGTGGGACCGTGCAACACGAGCTTTTGCCCGGGCATCACCTTCAATATTATATGAACAAGCGGTTTAAGAATTACAGAAGAATGTTTACAACGCCTTTCAGCATTGAAGGCTGGTCTTTGTACTGGGAACTCTTGCTATATGAGAAAGGCTTCGCAAAGACTCCGGAAGAACGTATTGGTATGTTATTTTGGCGCATGCACCGCTGTGCACGTATTCTGTTCTCCATGAACTACCATTTGGGAAAATGGACACCGAAGCAGAGCGTTGATTTTCTGGTGGACCGAGTCGGGCATGAACGTGCAAATGCAGAAGCGGAGGTCAGGCGCTCTTTCCAGGGTGATTATAGCCCCTTATACCAGGTTGCTTATATGATCGGCGGCTTACAGCTCAATGCGCTTCGGCATGAGTTGGTGGATTCCGGAAAAATGACCTTCCCTGCCTTCCATGAAGCGGTCATGAAGGAAAATCTGATCCCCGTAGAACTCATCCGCGCAACCCTAACGAACCAGTCGCTAACAAAGGACTTCACCACTCAATGGAAGTTCTACAACTTTTCCAACAATAAATAGTTATGGCAGCCGATACCAAGCACTTTAAGCCTTCTTTAAAACTGATGGATGCCACCATGCTCGTTGCTGGCAGTATGATTGGCTCAGGGATCTTTATCGTCAGCGCCGATATATCCAGAAACGTGGGCAGTTCCGGCTGGCTCCTGGTCGTCTGGCTGCTCACGGGTTTTATGACCCTTACTGCAGCGCTAAGCTACGGAGAACTCAGTGCCATGTTTCCAAAGGCTGGCGGTCAATACATTTATTTGAAAGAAGCTTATAATCCGCTGGTGAGCTTTCTCTATGGTTGGAGCTTTTTCACAGTCATCCAAACGGCAACCATTGCGGCTGTTGGGGTGGCCTTTGCTAAATTCACCGCCTATATTGTGCCGGCTTTTAATGAAGATCTGGTGGCCATAGATCTTGGCTTTTTGCAGGTATCACCCGCACAATTGCTGTCGATTGGCGTGATCATTCTGCTGACCTATATCAACAGCCGGGGCGTAAATAGTGGTAAGCACATTCAAACCACCTTTACACTCACCAAACTCCTTAGTCTTTTCGGTTTAATTGTCTTTGGCCTGATCTTCCTGGATAAGGATATCTGGGCCGCAAACTGGAAAAACGCCTGGGTTCTTCAACCGCTATCCAGCAATGGTGATGTTGGTACCTATACCACCATTGCGGCTTTTGGCGCTATCGCGGCCGCTATGGTCGGATCCATTTTCAGCAGCGACTCCTGGCATAACGTGACCTTTATTGCCGGTGAGATACAAAACCCAAGGCGTAACATCGGCCTGAGTCTGGCACTCGGCACCATCATCGTGACGGTGCTATATGTCCTGACAAACATCATGTATACCGGGGTTTTATCCTTGCATGATATGGCTTATGCCGAAAAAGACCGGGTGGCTGTCAGCGCCTCTCATGTTATTTTTGGAAGTTCGGGTACGATGATCATTGCGTTGATGATTATGGTGTCGACATTCGGCTGTAACAACGGTCTGATCATGGCTGGGGCGCGTGTTTATTATTCCATGGCCAAGGACGGTTTGTTTTTTAAAAAGGTCGGCACACTCAATAAAAATTCGGTACCTGGCTTTGGGCTCTGGATTCAATGTGTTTTTGCATCTCTTTGGTGTTTAAGCGGGCGTTATGGTGATCTGCTGGACATGATCTCCTTCGTAGTCGTCATGTTTTATATGTTAACCATAGCCGGCATATTTATTTTGCGCAAGAAACGCCCGGATGCCGACCGTCCCTATAAAGCTTTCGGATATCCGGTTCTTCCTATCCTGTACATTCTGATGGGTCTCGCATTTTGCCTCTTACTCATCGTTTATAAACCGAATTACACCTGGCCAGGCCTGATCATCACTTTGCTGGGGATTCCGGTTTACTTCCTCATTAAAAAAATCAATACTAAAGCGCTATGAAGCAAGTCTCATTTCTAACCGTATTGGCGTTAGCTGGCTGCATGTTGTCCAGCCTGCCTTCAAAAGCACAGCAATCGTTTGCTGCATACCATCCAGACGCCACGCAAATGGCTTTAGCCTACCGGAATGCAGATCAGCTGGATACGCTATTGCGGAAAGTAGAACTCAATAATCAGCTCATGCCGATGTGGCAGGCGGATAAACAATCGTTTTGGTATCGCAGAAATCTGGCAGATAAAAACTGGGAATATATCTATGTAAATGCCCGCACGGGAACACGTAAGAAGGCATTCGATGCGAACCGCATGGCTGCTGTCCTGCAAGACGCAACCGGCACGGCTGCCAACCCATATAGACTCCGGATAACCAAACTTTTCTTTAATGAAAACGGAGAGGAACTGACGCTAAAGACAGGCGAGAAGTGGTTGAAAGTAAATTTGGTGAAATATAAATATACCAGTGCCACAGACACCTCCAGTCAACCATATGACCCAAACCGTCCCTTGCAGCGGAACCGTTCGCGCTGGGAAGGCATTCCAGAGGCTTCCAAATCTCCGGATGGTAAAATGCAACTCTTGTTGAAAGGCGGAAATGTCTATGTAAAGAACCTGCTTACTGGCAAAGAGCAACAGCTATCCAGCGACGGGAAAAAAGACAAACCTTACGGAGAATTCACCTGGTCGCCGGACAGCAGGACTTTAGTCGGCTACCGCATCAATCCCAAGGAAACCAAACAGGTGCATTACATCCTGAGTTCCGTTGAAGGAACCACCCGGGGCGAAGTGAAATCCCGTGAGTATGCCCAACCTGGAGATGAATTTACAACCTATGCGCCTGTTGTTTTTGATGTGCTCAACAAAAAGAAAATTGAGGTGGATGCAGAGAATATTGATTTCTTCGGGGCCCCGGAACTGCATTGGCGTAAAGGAAACAACCGTTACTATACCTACGAAAAAGTAGACCGTGGGCACCAACGTTTTCGTGTGATCGAAGTGGATGTGCAAACTGGTAAAACCAGGAACATCCTGGATGAGAGAACAAAAACCTTTATCTATGAAAACCGGATTTACACGCGATACCTGCCGGAAACCAATGAAATGATCTGGAGCAGTGAAAAGGATGGGTACAACCACCTGTATTTGGTGAACACGATCACCGGAAAGCAGGTGCCCATCACCAAGGGCTCCTGGGTAGTGCGCGGGGTAGACTCTGTCGACCTTGCCAAACGGGAAATATGGTTTAAGGCAAGTGGAATAACAGCTGGCGAAGACCCCTATTTGGTGCACCATTATCGTATTGGCTTTGATGGGAAGAAACGCTTTGATCTGACGCCTGAAACCGGTAATCATCAGCTCAGCTATTCGCCGGATCGCAAATACTACCTGGATACCTATTCCCAGGTAAACGTCGCACCGGTATCCATTCTTAAGGAAGTCGCGACCGGCAAATCCATTCTCACCTTAGAGGAGGGCAGTACATCGGAGTTCGTCAAGACCGGCGTCAAATTGCCGGAAGTATTTGTGTCCAAAGGCCGCGATGGGAAGACAGATATCTGGGGCCTGGTCTGGCAGCCCGCTAAAATGGATCCGCAAAAAACCTATCCGGTGATCGAGTACATCTATGCGGGGCCGCAGGACAGTTTTGTGCCCAAGAGCTTTTTGCCTTACAGCGAAATGCAAAGCATGGCTGAGCTCGGCTTTATCGTGGTACAGATCGACGGGATGGGAACCGCAAACCGTTCTAAAGCGTTCCACGATGTATGCTGGCAGAATATCGCCGATGCGGGTTTCCCGGATCGCATTCTATGGATGAAAGACATGGCTAAAAAGTACCCCCAGGCAGATATTAGCCGGGTTGGTATTTATGGAACCTCCGCCGGTGGGCAAAATTCCACGGGCGCCTTGCTGTTTCATCCTGAATTCTATAAAGCAGCCGTTTCAGCCTGTGGCTGCCATGATAACCGGATTGATAAGCAGTGGTGGAATGAGCAGTGGATGGGCTACCCGGTTGGTCCGCATTACGACGCGCAGTCGAACATCACCAATGCGGGCAAATTACAAGGCAAGCTTTTGCTTATTGTAGGGGAGGCCGACGAGAATGTTCCACCTGAATCCACATTCAGGCTGGCTGACGCGCTGATTAAAGCAAACAAGGATTTTGATTTTCTATGTGTGCCTGGGATGGGGCATAGTGACGGCGGTCCGTATGGAAGACGCAAGAAACGTGATTTCTTTGTCAGGACACTGTTGCAAGCCGAGCCACCACAACGAAATGTGGATGTGCTGGCCAATAATTAATAATATTGTTTGTCGCCACGTACATGCCTTTGAAGCTTCCTTTTTGCGCTTAACCTGAATCTATGCCGTATCCAAAGAGTTTACCTTATATCATTGCAAATGAAGCGGCGGAACGCTTTAGCTTCTACGGCATGCGTTCCATATTGACCACCTTTCTGGTCGTCCAGTTCTTTAACCCGGCTATGCAGGAAAGCCTGCAGCCGGTAGCAGAGGCTCGTGCGAATGAGGCGACACATTTCTTCGTCTCCCTGGCCTATGCGGTTCCCTTCCTCGGTGCCCTGGCTGCAGATTGGTTCTTTGGCAAGTACCAGGTAATCCTGTGGATCTCTGTCCTGTATTGCATTGGGCATTTGATGTTATCCCTGTTCGACAAAGATCTGGAATGGTTCCGGTTTGGATTGATCTTAATAGCCATTGGCGCGGGAGGCATCAAATCCTGTGTATCCGCAAATGTTGGGGATCAGTTCAATGAGGAGAACAAGCACCTGTTGTCCAAAGTATATGGCTGGTTCTACTTCAGCATCAACTCCGGTTCTGCACTCTCTACGCTGATGATCCCCCTGGTTTATGCACATTGGGGTGCGAAGTGGGCTTTCGGAATACCGGGGATCCTGATGGCCATTTCTACGCTGATCTTCTACCTGGGCAGGAAAACTTATGTACGTGTGCCGCCCACCGGCATGAAGAAGGATAATTTCTTGTTTATTTCGGTTTATGCGTTATTTAACTTTTCCAGGCGACAGCCCGGGCAGTCATTATTGGATGTGGCGAAACAAAAGTTCAAATCCGAAAAGGTGGAAGAAATTAAGGCAGCCTGGCGGGTTATCGGCGTATTTAGCTTTATCCCGATCTTCTGGGCAATGTGGGATCAGAATCTATCTGAATGGGTGCTCCAGGCCGGAAAAATGGACCGGCATATCTTTGGATACCAGGTATTGCCTCAACAGGTCCAAACGGTGAATCCCTTTTTCCTGCTTTTGCTTATCCCTGTCTTTAATTACCTGATCTTTCCATTTTTAGAAAAGAAAGGCCTGAAAACTACACCGCTCCGGCGTATCGGTGCCGGGCTATTGCTGATGGTCTGCTGTTTTGTTGTCATTGCGGTCATTCAGATGGCCATAGATGCTGGTGGCGCCCCATCCATCTGGTGGCAGATCCTGGCCTACCTGATCCTTGCCGCGGCAGAGGTACTGGTTTCGGTGACCTGCCTGGAATACGCTTATACACATGCACCTGCTTCCATGAAAAGTACCATGGGTGCCGTTTGGCTGCTTACCATTGCGGTCGGGAATGTGTTTACGGCCTTCGTAAACCGTAGTATTGCACAGGATGGATTTTTTGCTTCGCTGCACGGGTCAGCCTATTACTGGTTCTTTATTGGTTTGCTGTTCGCGATTACCGTTGCCTTCTTTCTTACATTCCGCCGGAAGTTCGCCGTGATTTAATCCACATTGTTGATTTTATTGAATTTAGCAGAACAACTGGAAGATGCAGGCGTTATAGAGAAAATAAATTTTAGAACCACTTTTTTTGAAAAATCCCAACGCCAGAACACTTAGCGACCAAGCGATCATCCAGATCTTAGCATCCGGTCAAGATGCACTAGCTATTTTTACCGGTGAGAACTTTACCATAGAATATGCAAATGATAAAATGCTGGCCTATTGGAACAAAGACGAAAGCCTGCTTGGCTTACCGCTCGATACGTTAGTACCTGATATCCTCCAGCAAACCCTGGCTGATGGTCTGAAACTTGCCTGGCAGCGGGGTTCCAATTACCAGGCGGAGCAGGTACCGGTTACCGTATATATTTCCGGTCAGCAGCAAATACAAATATTGAATTTCAAATACGAACCTTTCCAGGAAGATTACGGACATACCAAGGGAATCCTGCTGCGAGTCACAAACCCGCCTGCAACAGTACGGAACGATCAACTTTCCGATATCCCTGCTAAAGACAGCAACCTTGAAGTACAGCTAAACGAGTCCGACAAACATTTCAGGCGTTTTGTTGAACAGGCGCCTGTGGCGGTCATGGTCCTGATTGGAAAGGATCTGGTCATGGAAGCAGCAAACCAGCTGATGCTTGATATCCTTCATCAGAACAAATCGATATTGGGTAGGCCGATACTGGAGAGCATGCCGGAACTCAAGAACGAGGTTGCCTTGCACTTGCTTTTTCATGTTTTCCAGACCGGAAAAGCCACCCAGGGGGTCGAGGTGCCCATCCGCATAGTTCAGGAAGGACAGTCGGAACTCCGGTATTTCAATTTTAATTACCACCCGCTGGTTGATGACGGACAAGTCATCGGTGTGATGAATCTTGCGGTAGAAGTAACTAGCCAGGTTAAAAACAGACAAAGTTTAGAAGCCATAATTGCAGAAAAAACCGAGTTGGAAAAAACCCTCCGGGATAGTGAGCAGCGTTTACAAGGTATTTTGGATACGATGGCCGAAGGCGTAGGGATCGTCGATGCCACCGGTCAAATGGTTTATGCCAATTCAATGGCTGAAAACATTCTCGGGCTCAATGCCGAACAGATCCGCAAACGAACCTTCAATGATACCCGTTGGCAAAACTTGCGCCTGGATGGTTCACCATTACCGCAGGAAGAGCATCCTATGGCCATTATGATGCGAACAGGCCTTCCCATTTACGATCAGGAGATTGGTGTTCAGCCTCCTGAGGGCGAACGTTTGTTCATTTCAATCAATGCCGCACCGATTTTTGATGACGATGGGCAGCTTACGGGTGGCATAGGAACATTCATGAATGTCACCAGACGACGGAGGCTGATGACTCAGAAAGACGATTTTATCAGTGTCGCAAGTCATGAATTGAAGACGCCGGTGACGACACTTAAGGCAACCCTTCAGTTGATCACCAAAAATCAGGACGGACAAAAACCGGAACTGTTGAAGAAGCTGATCGGACAAGCCAACAAAGGTATGGAGAAGTTGAATGACCTGATCACCGACCTTCTGGATACCAATCGCATCAGTGAAGGGCAGTTCAAGATCCATAAGACAACCTTCAGCCTGGCAGCCATGCTTGGTGAATCCTGCCAGCATATCCGAAATATCAATTCGCATCAGGTGATCCTAAAAGGAGACATGCAAATTTCAGTACATGCCGATGAGCAGCAAATTGAACAGGTCGTAATCAACTTTGTGAATAACGCGTTAAAGTATGCGCCCGACTCCCGCGACATTATCATCGAGCTGAGCAGGGTGGAGGGTGCAGCCCGGATCAGTGTGACCGACACAGGGCCCGGAATCCCGCCGGAAAAACTGCCGCATGTATTTGACAGGTATTATCGCGTTGATCATAGCGGCTTTCAATTCTCCGGGTTAGGCTTAGGCTTGTTTATCAGCGCAGAAATCATCAAGAAACATGGAGGTCAGATCGGTGTAGAGAGTAAACTGGGTTATGGCAGTACCTTCTGGTTTACAATTCCACTCTAACCATCCCAGCCGGGTATTTTCCAAGTAAATCTATAGGATTTTATTTCCGGGCTGCTTGTACTTATCCTAACTTTGCCCCGAATTATATTAACAAAATCAACTCTCAAGTTAAAACAAGATCAATATGGTAGAAACTAAAGAAGTAAAAGCGTACGGCACGGAAGCTGCCGAATCGCCACTTGGTCAATTGACCATCAAACGCAGAATTACCACTCCACATGATGTGGAGATTGATATACTTTTCTGTGGCGTTTGTCACTCGGATCTTCATACAGCAAGAAACGAATGGCACAATACCATATATCCTTGTGTTCCAGGGCACGAGATTGTCGGTAAGGTCGTTCGCGTTGGTGATCATGTGAGCAAATTTAAAGTGGGAGACGTCGTCGGCGTAGGCTGTATGGTCGATTCCTGCCGCGAGTGTGAATACTGCAAGGAAGGACTGGAACAATATTGCGAGCCGGGCATGACCGGAACCTATAGCTCACCAGATAAGCACCTGGAAAATACACCAACTTTTGGTGGGTATTCAGAAAGTGTGGTGGTCGACGAGAACTATGTCTTGCGGATTCCTGATAATCTGGACCTGGCTGCTACTGCACCGCTATTGTGTGCCGGTATCACAACCTACTCTCCGTTGCACCACTGGAATGTTGGCCCGGGTAAAAAGGTAGGTGTTGTCGGTATTGGTGGATTAGGACACATGGCCATTAAGATTGCAAAAGCAATGGGCGCGCATGTTGTTGCATTTACGACATCTGAATCCAAGTTTGCTGAAGCCAAACGGCTGGGTGCTGACGAAGTTGTTTTGTCGAAAGACGAGCAGCAAATGGCCGCTTACCACAACAAACTTCACTTTGTTCTTGATGCCGTTTCTGCGGAGCACGATATCAATGCTTATATCGCCTTGCTTCGTGTTGATGGTTCATTGGCCCTGGTTGGTGCACCGGAGCAACCACTTCCTGTTGCCGCATTCAGCTTAATTCCGAAGCGTAGAAGCTTTTCCGGATCAATGATCGGTGGTATTGCAGAGACACAGGACATGCTGGATTTTTGTGGAAAGCACAACATCACCGCTGATATTGAGATGATCAATATCGACCAGATCAATGAAGCTTATGATCGCTTGCTGAAAGGCGATGTGAAATATCGCTTCGTGATCGATATGAACTCTTTAAAGAGCAAGTAATCTTATCTTAAACAAGCAAGTGCCAAAAAGGCCTGGAGCTTCACACGAAGCTTCAGGCCTTTTTTTTGCAAGCGAAATGCACAACCTTGTGCATACTCGACCTTTGCGCCTGCAGGAACTATCCCGCTACGGTTCGTTGTTATAGCATTGAATAGTAGCGGATTAATCGTTTGTCTACCCGCCTTCATCAAAACTTCTAAAAACCTTATGAAATATTTATGTTTTTGCTTGTACAATTATATTTATGTTCTAGCTTTGTATTACAAAGTGCTTTCATTGTAAGTTAAGCTTAATCAGCAGGGGGATCCTGCTGATTTTTGGCTCACTCACTTTGAAATTCAAAGTAAAGGAAATGATATAATTAGTGATAAGTAAAATGAAACAGGAGATCCTCGCGCATCTAAGTGATGCCAGACAATTAGAAAACTTGTACAGGGGCAACAAGACTGCCTTTAAACGGGAATTTAAAGCCTTATACCCGGAACTTAAAACCAGTATTATTGCAGATTTCTGGAATGAGCGCCTGAGTTATGAACAGGAGGAGGTGAGTTGGGGAACAGGCCGGGACCTGGTTATGATCCTGGTTGCAGCCTTACTGGCCGGCTTAATTGCCAAAATTCCCCAGCTGTTTTCTGTCGACCCGGAATTTTTCTACACGAGAAACCTGGGCTTTATTGTCTTTCCAATCCTGACCGCCTATTTTGCGTGGAAGAATAAACTGTCTTCCGGGAAGGTTATCTTTCTGGTGGTCGCCATGCTCGCCGCGCTGATCTATATCAACTACCTGCCGTACTTAAAGAAGAGCGATACCCTGGTGCTTTCCTGTTTGCATCTGCTTCCATTCCTCTGGTCTGTCATGGGCTTTGCTTTTGTTGGTACCCCGGCGTACTCGGAGCGGCGTTTGGATTACCTGAAGTTCAATGGCGATCTGTTGATCATGACCGGCTTGATCTTGATTGCCGGTGGCATACTAACCGGCATAACCATAAACCTGTTTATGTTGATCGGCATACCTATTGAAGGATTTTATATGGAGAATATTGGTGTTTTTGGCCTGGCTGCAGCGCCCATTATCGGTACTTACCTGGTACAAACCAATCCCCAGCTGGTTGGCCGCGTTTCCCCGGTCATTGCCAAATTATTTAGTCCGCTCGTGCTTATTATGTTGCTGGTGTACCTGGTTGCCATAGCTTATTCGGGTAAAAACCCATACAATGACCGGGATTTCCTGATCATTTTCAACGTTCTGTTGGTTGGTGTGTTGGCCATTATCTTCTTCAGTGTCGCGGAGACCTCTAAATCCGGCAACCGGAATCTGGAAAGTTGGGTATTACTGTCCTTATCGTTCGTGACCATTGTGGTGAATGGGGTTGCAATCTCTGCAATTTTGTACCGGATCACAGAATGGGGGATCACGCCAAACAGAATGGCTGTACTAGGCGCAAATCTCCTGGTTTTACTAAACCTGATCCTGGTTACTTATCAATTGTACCGTGTTGCCGCGAAGAGAACAGAGATCAGTGCCGTTGGTCGGGTCATCGGCATGTTCCTGCCGGTGTATGCAATATGGACGATTATCGTGACCTTCCTGTTTCCTTTTCTCTTTGGATTTAAGTAGAGCGCCAGTGTTTACCTGAGGGAAAAATAATTTAAACCCTCGCCTTATCTCGTTGGTTTATACATAAAACCATGAGGAGGAAACTATGTTGGCAATGAATTATCGCGGGCCTTTTAGAATCAGGGTCGACCGCGACAAACCAGTACCTAAAATTGAGCATCCTTTCGATGCGATTGTGCGGGTAACACGCTCGCTGATCTGCGGATCGGATTTGCACCTGTACCACGGCCTTGTCCCAGACACCCGTGTTGGTATGACCTTCGGGCATGAATTCACGGGTATCGTAGAAGAGGTCGGATCAGGCGTGACGAAGCTGAAAGTCGGCGACCATGTATTGGTGCCCTTCAACATCGCGTGCGGATCATGTCCATTTTGTAAACAGGAACTTTACGGCAACTGCCATGAATCCAATCCAGAGGCAACAGCGGTGGGCGGCTTTTTTGGCTACGCCCACATTTCCGGCGGGTATGACGGCGGTCAGGCCGAGTATGTCCGCGTACCTTACGCCGATGTCGGCCCAACGGTGATTCCAGAAGGGCTTGACATTGAAGATGCGGCTTTACTTACAGACGTTGTACCAACAGGCTACCAGGCTGCAGAGATGGCGGGTATTCGCAAAGGCGATACGGTGGTAGTCTTCGGTGCCGGTCCGGTGGGCATTATGGCTGCGCGATGCGCCTGGCTTTTTGGAGCCGGACGGGTGATCATCATCGATCATATCGAGTACCGCCTGGAGTTTGCGAAGAAGTACGCCTATTGTGAGGCTTACAATTTCAAGGAGATGGACGATCCGGTTATGTTCCTGAAACGGCAAACCGATTGGTTTGGTGCAGATGTTTGTATAGATGCCGTCGGATGCGATGCAGCAGGAAGTGCCATGCAGACCATCACTGGAAAGAAACTCCTGTTCCAGGCCGGCGCAGCTACTGCGCTTCATTGGGCGATCAACTCCGTGAAAAAAGGAGGTATCGTTTCCGTGGTGGGTGTATATGGCCCTCCGTTCAACCTGATCCCTTTGGGAAGCTTGATGAATAAGGGAATCACCCTTCGTGCCAACCAGGCATCTGTAAAACGATTGCTTCCAAAGCTGATCGATCACGTGCTTGCCGGCCGCTTAAATCCGAAAGGTTTGATCACGCACCGGGTTCCTTTAGAGGAAATATCTGATGCCTATCACATCTTCTCGGCAAAACGAGACAATTGTATAAAACCACTTTTAATACCGCCTAGAGCCAACTTTGCTTAAAAACATGTATTATGGAAAATTCTAAACCAGAGCCAGATCAAATCATTGGCATTGATAGAAAAATCGCAAATAGCCCCAAAGATCATATTCCGGGATGGGGCATTGATGCAGATCCGGAGAATGATCCCACTTACCCCAT